>ENA-OURV01003064-OURV01003064.1-human-gut-metagenome-genome-assembly--contig:-NODE-3064-length-10912-cov-3.611587_pt1 | contig 10912 bp, 8 predicted proteins | sample MGYA00242141_ERZ509072 | MGnify/ENA primary metagenome ERZ509072 (study PRJEB26280, sample SAMEA2338763) | human gut metagenome | biome: human gut; feature: human-associated habitat; material: faeces... | reverse complement strand
TCGGTATGTGGCACTGGTAGTTTCAGTGCCCATACCGCTACGCACTCAACGAGCGAGAGTGCCCACGAGACGTAAAGCCTTTCTACGGAATTACTGAAAACAAAAAATGCCAACGAACACTTGACACAAACTGCCAGCAATCCTCTTTTGCCTAACTTCCCATTTTCTGCTATACTATTACCAGACAACCAAGGGAGGCATAAAAGATGATATTTCGATACCCGGATTACTATGAAAAATTTTCATGCATTGCCGGTGCGTGTGAAGATACGTGCTGTGCTGGCTGGGAAATTGATATTGATGACAAAAGTTATGAATATTATAAAACAGTAGGCGGCGCATTTGGAGAAATGCTGCGTCAGAATATTAAGGAATATGAAAATGACGAGGAAGATGCATATGAAAGCCATGGTTTTATCCTCAAAGAGGGCAGGCGGTGTCCATTTTTAAATGAAAATCAATTGTGTGTGATTTATCAGGAATTGGGAGAGCAAGCTCTTTGTGACGTCTGTACGGATACACCACGGGACTTTCTGGAATATGGCGGGGCAAGAGAATTAGCATTAAGTGCCAGCTGTCCGGAGGCAGGACGTCTTATTTATAGAAATAAAGAAAAAATGAAAGTAGTGGAGAAAGAAATCAGTGAGCCATTTCCGTGGAAAGAAACGGAAGATGAGCAGGTATTAGCAGATGAAATTTTGTTTGCGAGAAACCAGGCAATTACGATATTGCAAAATCGTTCGATTTGTGTAGAAGAAAGGGTTTGTGCTTGTTTAGAATATGCAAAAAAAGTACAGGATTGTTTGAATCAAGATTCGATTGTGGACATTCATAAAATTCCGACAGAACCGTATTTCTACGATACTACTGATGTAGAAAAAGAAAGTGAATCAGAAGAAAAACAGTATGGACTGTTTTTGGAGCGGATGCGTTTGTTTAGTTCGTTGGAAAGTATCCGGACGGAATGGGATGAACTTTTGCTAAGATTTCAGAAGCGGTATATGGATTCGGAAGAAGGGCGGCAGCAGTACATAGCTGACCGAAAAGCATATGATGATATGTTAAATAATGTGAACCGAGAATATGAAAAAGAACAATTAATTGTGTATTACTGTTTTTTGTGTCTGGCACGCTGCGTGGATGATTATGATTTTCTTGGAAAAATGAAACTGGCTGTGACAAGCTTTTTGATGGTGCGCGATATGAATACATTGCGGATGGCAGAGCAAAATGGTGAATTTACAGTGGATGACCAGGTGGTTACGGCGCGTATTTATGCTAAAGAAGTAGAGCACTCGGAATGGAATTTAGAGTACATGGCAGATGAGTTCTTATTTGGGGAGGCATACACACCAGAAAATCTATGTGTTGCCTTGACAAGACAGTAGATTCCGTGTAATATACTATATGTTGTATGTATGCCCTAAAGCAGCATGCATGAATAAAATAAGGAGGTGCACCCTAGTGCTTACATTAGAGGTTGCACACGTGATTGTAGCTATTGTAGTCGTTGTTGTTTTGATAGCGGCAGCAGCACTGATTTCCTGGAAGAGCGCGATAAATTATCACATCAAAGTGGGAGAAGCTAAGGTGGGAAGCGCAGAGGAGAAAGCCAGAGAAATCATTGACGATGCATTAAAGACAGCAGAGACGAAGAAACGCGAGGCTCTTTTGGAAGCAAAAGAGGAAAATCTGAAAGCAAAAAATGATCTTGAAAAAGAGACCAAGGAGCGAAGAGCCGAGATTCAGCGTTACGAGAAACGTGTGTTAGGTAAAGAAGAGACCTTAGACAAAAAGCTGGATGCACTCGAGAAAAGGGAATCAAAGTTAAATTCGAGAGAAGCAAACTTTGAAAAGGAGAAGGAAAAAGTTGCCGAACTCCGTCAAAGTCATTTGCGTGAACTTGAAAAGATTTCCGGACTCACCTCCGAACAAGCAAAAGAATACTTATTGAAGACTGTAGAAGAAGATGTAAAACATGAGACAGCAGTTTTGGTAAAAGAATTGGAGCGTCAGGCGAAAGACGAGGCCAATAAAAAGGCAAAAGATTATGTGGTTACGGCAATTCAGAAGTGTGCTGCTGACCATGTATCTGAGACAACGATTTCTGTTGTGCCATTGCCAAGCGATGAAATGAAAGGAAGAATCATTGGTCGCGAGGGACGAAATATTCGTACTCTTGAGAATCTGACTGGTATTGATTTAATTATTGATGATACGCCGGAAGCCGTAATTTTGTCAGGTTTTGATCCGATTCGTCGTGAAGTTGCCAGAATTGCACTTGAAAAATTGATTGTGGACGGAAGAATTCATCCGGCCCGCATCGAAGAAATGGTTGAAAAAGCCAAAAAAGAAGTTGAAACAATGATTCGTGAAGAGGGCGAGGAAGCAGCGCTTGAAGTAGGCGTACATGGAATTCATCCAGAGCTGATTCGTCTGTTAGGTAAGATGAAATTCCGTACCAGTTATGGTCAGAATGCATTGAAGCATTCGATTGAAGTGGCACATTTGTCGGGACTTTTGGCTGGTGAGGTTGGCGTGGATGTTCGTATGGCGAAACGTGCCGGATTATTACATGATATCGGTAAATCAGTCGATCATGATATGGAAGGTTCTCATATTCAGCTCGGCGCTGAGTTATGTCGTAAATTTAAAGAATCAGCCCTTGTTATTAATGCAGTAGAGGCTCATCATGGTGATGTGGAAGCAGAGAGCATGATTGCCTGCTTAGTTCAGGCGGCAGATGCAATTTCAGCAGCACGTCCCGGTGCACGTCGTGAAACACTAGAAACCTACACGAACCGATTGAAACAATTGGAAGATATTTCCAACAGCTTTAAGGGAGTCGATAAGTCTTTTGCTATTCAGGCAGGTAGAGAAGTTCGAGTGATGGTAATTCCGGATCAGATTAATGATGACGAGATGGTATTGCTTGCCCGCGATTTGTCGAAACAGATTGAGGCAGAACTGCAATATCCGGGTCAGATTAAGGTCAATGTGATTCGTGAATCCAGAGTAGTGGATTATGCTAAATAATTTATTTGTCTAATTGAAACGTATGGAAAGTGTTGAGAACTAAGTATTTTCGACACTTTCTTTTTTTAGGGTTGTCACTTTTTATTACTTGTGGTAAAATGCTTGCTATAAGAGAAAATTTGAGGGAAAGCAGGTAAAGGAGGATATTAGGAATGAAAAAACAGGCTTTGAATCCATACTTGCCATCTTGGGAGTATGTACCGGATGGGGAACCATATGTATTTAATGGACGAGTTTATGTGTATGGCTCACATGATTTTTACAATGGTTATGTATTTTGTATGGGGGATTACGTTTGCTGGTCTGCACCAGTGGATGATTTGGGTAACTGGAGATACGAGGGAACTATTTATCGAAAAACAGATGATCCGTTAAATCCGGATGGGAAAATGTGCTTGTATGCACCGGATGTAACAGTAGGACCGGATGGTCGATACTATCTGTATTATGTGCTGGATAAAGTTTCAATCGTTTCAGTAGCGGTTTGCGATACGCCGGCTGGAAAATATGAATTTTTAGGATATGTCCATGATAAAAATGGTGTACGTCTTGGTGAGCGGGAAACGGATGAACCGCAGTTTGATCCAGGCGTATTGACAGAAGGAGATAAAACTTATTTATACACTGGAGCTTGTGCCTCGGGTGATAAATCGAGAACTGGGGCTTTTGTGACAGTATTAGGATCCGATATGTTGACGATTGAAGAAGAGCCCGTGCGGGTTGTGCCAGGATGTGAATATAGTGAAGGAACTGGATTTGAAGGCCACGCATTTTTTGAGGCTTCCTCTATCCGCAAGAGAGGAAACACATACTATTTCATTTACTCATCAGAAGTTATGCATGAACTTTGCTATGCTGTAAGCGATAACCCGGTGAGTGGATTTACGTATCAAGGCGTTATTGTCAGCAATTGTGATTTAGGAATTGATTCTTATAAAAAGGCAGACCGTCCTGTGGCTTATGGCGCAAACAATCACGGAAGTATGGTGCAGATAGGCGAGGATTGGTACATTTTTTATCATCGTCACACAAATGGTTCCTGGTATAGCAGACAAGGCTGTGCGGAACTTCTTGAGATTGATGATAAAGGGAATATTAAACAGGCCGAAATTACGTCTTGTGGCTTAAATGGAGGACCATTAAGAGGCGAGGGTGAATATCCGGCATATCTGGCATGTCATCTGTATACAGATAAAGAATCGGTTTACGTTGGGGGTGATGAATTCCCAAAAGTTATGCAGGATGGCAGAGATGGCGATGAAGAAATTGGGTATATTGGTAATATTCAAAATTCAGCTACGGCAGGATTTAAATATTTTGATATACAAGGAGTTAGGAGAATTCGCATTACAACAAGAGGATATGCAGATGGCGATATTGAGGTGCGAAATGAAATTGATGGGGAAGTGCTTGCGAAATTACACATTGTTTATACAAATGTATGGGAAGATTATGAAACGGAAATTTCAATACCGGATGGTGTACAGCCATTGTACTTTACTTTTCGTGGTCAGGGAAATGCAAGTTTGAAGAGCTTTGCACTGCTGAAAGAGGCATAAAATGAGTAAACTATTACTGGTAGAAGATGATGAGACGATTGTAGAAAATCTTTGTGTGTTTTTACAACAGGAAGGTTTTTTTGTTGAGTCAGTATTTGGACAGAAGCAGGCCATTGAACTATTAGAAGAGAAAAATTATGACCTTGTGTTGTTAGATATTTCACTTGCAGATGGCAATGGCTTTGCAATCTGTTCCTACATTAAACAGAATACAGATATACCGGTAATATTTCTTACGGCGTCCGGCGATGAATACAGTGTTGTGACAGGACTTGATATGGGGGCGGATGATTATATCAGTAAACCATTCCGCCCACGTGAACTGGTATCGAGAATTGGTGTTGTACTGCGACGCAGTGGGAAAGCCTCAGCAGTTTTGGAATCCGGCGGTATTACGATTGATACCGGAAAAGCAGTGGTAAAGCGTGAAGGTAATGAAATATTTTTATCCGCTTTAGAGTACCGGATTTTATTGATATTATTTCAAAACAAAGGGATGGTTCTTTCCAGAGAGAAGTTGTTAGAGGCAATCTGGGACGTGGCAGGTGACTTTGTGAATGACAATACGCTTACTGTTTATATTAAAAGACTTCGGGAAAAGATTGAGAAAGAACCGGCGAAACCGGAGATTATAAAAACAATACGGGGGATGGGCTATGGGGTATTTTAGAAATCCGGAAATAAAAAAAGAGGGAATTATTTGGCTGTTTGCAGTTTTGCTGACAGCCTTTTTGGGATGGTATTTGGCATCGGTGAGGGGACTTTATTTGTGCCTTTTTTGTGCAGTTATCTTTGCCGTGATACACTTTAGCTCTTCTGTTATCCGGTATCGCAAAATCGCCGGACTGGCAGATGAAGTCCAGCATTTTCTGCATGTATTTGAATACGTCGATGTAGGGGGAGAAAAGGAAGGCGAACTTGCTATTTTGCGGACAGAAATCCGGAAAATGATGAATAAATTAAATCATCAGGCAAATCTTTTGATGGAAGATAAAAAGTATCTGCTGAATTCTATTGCGGATATTTCCCACCAGATTCGAACGCCGCTCACGGCAATAAATTTAATTGTTTCGCGTTTGTGGGGAGAAAAGAATGAGGCGGACAGGCAGAGATTATTACATGAACTGGAGCAGCTCTTAGTTCATATGGACTGGCTGATTGAAGCGTTATTAAAGATGGCGAAATTGGACGCAGGAACGGTGTCTATGAAAAAAAAGACGATTAATGTGTCGGATTTACTGAAAAAGTCGGTGCAGGATTTCTTGATTCCGATGGAGTTAAGAGAGCAGAATCTAGTTATTGACTGCACGGACATGGTTTCGCTTCGTGGTGATGAATACTGGCTTCGCGAGGCGGTTGCAAATATTGTAAAGAATTGCATGGAACATACGCCGGCCGGTGGGGAGATTTGCATTCGGGCAGCGGAAAATCATTTATATACGGAAATTACAGTTTCGGATAATGGAGCTGGAATTGACAAAGAAGATTTACCGCATATTTTCGAGCGTTTTTATAAAGGAAAAAATTCCTCCGGCAGCAGTGTGGGGATTGGTCTTGCGTTGGCACGCATGATTGTTGTGGCACAGGAGGGGACACTTTCCGCAACGAATAGGATAAATGGCGGAGCGAAATTTGAAATTCGGTTTTATAAGGGAACGGTGTAAGTGACAAAATTGTCACTTAAGAGTCACGGCAGAGTCATTCCATCCTGCTACACTAAGGAAGAATTCGAAATAATGAGGAGGATGAATATGATTCAGGTAGAACATTTATCAAAGGTATATGGAAAAGGTGAAAATGAGGTCGTAGCACTAAATGATGTTTCTTTTTCTATAAAAAAAGGAGAATTTGTTGCAATCATCGGACCAAGCGGTTCCGGTAAATCGACACTTTTGCATATTCTCGGCGGTGTGGACCGTCCAACGAAAGGAAAAGTTTATTTCGACGGTGTCGATGTGTATCAACAGAAAGAAGACCAGTTAGCAATTTTCAGACGCAGACAGGTTGGACTTATTTATCAGTTTTACAATTTAATTCCTATTTTAAATGTTGTGGAAAATATGACACTTCCGGTTTTGATGGACGGGCGGGAAGTGAATCAGGAATTTTTGACGGAGTTGGTTGCGACACTGGGACTGGAAGGTAAGGAGAAAAAACTTCCCAATGAATTATCCGGTGGTCAGCAGCAGAGGACATCGATTGGACGGGCATTGATGACGTCGCCGCTTGTTGTACTGGCAGATGAGCCGACGGGAAACCTTGATTCCAAGAATAGTCAGGAAATTATTCAGTTACTAAAAACGTCAAATAAGAAGTACAATCAGACATTGATTGTGATTACACATGATGAAAATATCGCATTGCAGGCAGACCGAATCATCGCAATTGAAGATGGTGGGATTACAAGAGATGAGGTGATTCGGGGATGAATGTATTTCATAAATTTGCAATTAAGTCATTAAAATTAAACCGTACAAGAACGATTGTTACGATTATTGGCATTATTTTATCGACTGCTATGCTGACGGCAGTAACAACAACGGTCAGCAGTGTGCAGCAATTTTTACTGGAAGTTACGGAGAAACAGAATGGCTGCTGGCATGGTGTTGTGTCGAATATTTCAATGAAGCAGATAGACGAGATTTCAAAAAAGAAGGAAGTAGAAAAACAGGTATCCATTCAGAATATTGGTTATGCGAAACTTCCGCACAGTAAAAATGAAACCTCTCCTTATTTATACATTGGTGGTTTGAACGGTGACTATGAAACTCTTCTCCCTTTTTATATGAAAGAGGGACGGATGCCAAAGAATGAAAATGAAATTATTCTGCCGGCTTCGTTAGAGACAAATGCAGGTGTTTCTTATCAGGTAGGAGATGTGATTTCCCTGCCAAAAGGACTTCGCATTTTGAAAAATAGGAATCAGTTGTGGGAAGATGATTCTTATCTCAACGAAGATGATGAGACGTTTGTAGAATCAGGAAAAGCGGCATATCATGTTGTTGGTATTTATTTAAATCCGCTCTATGACCAGTCAATGTCAGCGGGCTATTATGTGTTTACGAAGGCAGCGAACGGTGGACCGGATTATGGTGGAAGTGTTTATGTGAGTTTGAAAGATGGCAGGAAGACCGCGGACTTTTTAAAGCAGATAAAACCGCGGAAAATGAAAGGGACGGTAGCAGATCCGTTGAAAGATACCAACCGTATGTATTTAATTTACAGTGGTAATGCAAGTGGTTCTGTGCTGAAGGTGTTGAGCGGTTTAATGGGCATTTTAATTGCAATTATTATGTTTGGCTCAATTGCCTTGATTGGAAACTCTTTTTCGATTTCGGTCAACGAAAGAAAGCGCCAGTATGGTCTTTTGTCTTCCATCGGTGCGACGAGAAAGCAGCTTCGCCGAAATGTATTATACGAGGCATCTGTATTAAGTGTTATTGGGATTCCAATCGGTGTTTTGGCTGGAATTGGTGGCATGTCGGTTACTTTTTACTTTGTCAGTGATCTGATGTCCAATATGTTAAATCAAGGAATTGAGGAATACGGAGAAGCACTCAGGCTTCATATGTCAGCGGCCGGCTGGGCTGTTTTGCTGGCAGCATTGATTGGCTTTTTCACGGTTTTGATTTCTGCGTATCTGCCGGCGAGAAAGGCACTGCGCACTTCAGCAATCGAAGTAATACGCCAGTCACAGGATATTAAAATTCGTGCAAACAAAGTAAAAACATGGAAACTTACCGGCAAATTATTTGGTTTAGAGGGAACACTTGCTTCCAAGAATTTCAAGAGAAACCGAAAAAAATACAGAGCAACTGTTTTTTCCTTGTTTGTCAGCGTTGTGTTATTTATTTCTGCCACTAGTTTTTGTGATTATATGTCTACTGCTATCAATACTATGATATCGACCGTAAGCTGTGATATAAGAGTCAGTGATGATTTGACGGATGACAGTAAGGCTTTGTATGATAAACTGCGCGTGACTAAGGGCGTGACGAAATCGTCGTATTATTTTAATTTGTCGACAGAATCATCAATATCAGCCGTTGTGCCGGATTCGAGCATTTCGGAAGAATACAGAAATGGTGTTGATGGAGAAGGTGGACAGTTAAATGAGCCTGTTGATGAAAAGGGAAATGTGGTTAAATCCAAAACGCAGCTTGTGGATAATCTAACGGTTGTGTTTATGGAGAATCAGGCATTTGACGAGTGTGTAAAGCAAAATGGCGCAAATGGGAAATTTGATGCTCTTGCATATGATGCGATGTCGAATCAGACGAGAGATGGCAAAATGTACAAGTATCCATTGTTTAATAAAATACCAAATGAAGTGGAAGTGTGTTTCCCGAAAAAACTGCCAAAGCATTATGAAGATGTGTATGTGCGCAGAGTAGGAAAAAATGGCGAACTTGAGTGCCGGATGGAGAAGTATTTGAACGAAGAGGCAGAGCCTAATTCTGAACGTTTTGTGCCTTATAAAGAATTTTACAACACAAGAAAAATTACCATTGGAAAAACTTTGGACAAAGCACCGTTTGGTATGGAGAATGAAGTTGGATCTGGTCTTGTTCTTTTCCTGCCGGAACGTGCAATGGCAAAAATTTGTCCGGCAGGGATTGAAAAACTAATGGTAATGCTTTACAATTCAGATAACCCGACAGAGACGTCTGAGAAAATGTGTCAGGTGCTTGAAAATAATGACCGCTCCACGGGAAATTTGTATAATTACGCAAGAGAAATACAGGACGTCAGAGCAATGATGTTAGTCATCAAAATCTTTTCTTATGGATTTATTATTTTGATTTCGCTGATTTCGATTGCGAATGTGTTTAACACCATCTCGACGAATATTTTGCTGCGGCGTCGTGAATTTGCTGTGCTTCGTTCCGTTGGAATGACCAGGCACGGATTTTATAAAATGATGAATTTGGAATGTATTTTGTATGGCTGCAAAGGATTATTCTTTGGACTGATTGCTTCCGTGGGAGTAACGTACCTGATTTATCTTTCACTTAGAAATCAGATGATTCTCGATTTTTACATTCCGTGGTACAGTGTTGTGATTGCCGTGTTTAGTGTGTTCTTTGTTGTGTTTTGCACGATGCTCTACGCTATGAGAAAGATTCAGAAAGATAACGTGGCAGAGACATTGAAGTCGGATGTGTTTTAGGGTTATGGAACTGGTGGTGGGCGGTATGGTAGTTGCAGTTGACCGTAATATTAAAAAGATAGATTCCGGTCAACGAAAAATGATAAAAAGGATGACTTAAAAAGGAAAAAACAGAAATAAAGTCAACTTTTTATGCTGAATGGGTTGACTGGAATAGAAAAAAATAAATTTTAGGTCAACTAGAGAGATAAGTTAAAGTATATGACGCAGGAGGTGAGCGAAAATGGAAACGGCTTTAATTGCAGGACTTGGACCTGTTTTCGTTTTTTGCATGCTCCTGCTGGTAATTTTTCTATGTAAAAGTCAGGGGTATGAGTCTGGTCAAAAGAGAGCAGGACGTCAAGGAGAGAATTATGTCTGTGACTTAATTTGCCAAGTGCTAAAGGAAAAGGATCTGCTTTTTTCAAATGTGTCGATTGAAATTGAAGGAAAAAGGACAGAATTGGACCATATCATTGTGAATAATAGAGGGATATTTATTATTGAAGTAAAGAATTACAGTGGCAGTTTAATGGGGACGGATAATGATTATGAATGGGTGAAAACAAAGATTAGCAGTAGTGGAAATTCCTATACAAAAATCGTAAAAAATCCAATAAAGCAAGTGAACCGGCAGGTATATTTGTTGGCACAGTTTTTAAAATATTATGGTGTTGATGTTTGGGTTGAGGGATATACATTTTTTGTGCAGGGCAATTCGCCGGTGGACTGTAAACAGGTGCTGGAATCAGCACAGGACATTAACCATGTGATACATAATGGCGCAAATCGAAACTTAACGAATGCAAAAGTTCAGGAGATACAAAAGTTATTATCGTAATTTTCCCATGTCTATAAAATAAACACATTTTAATGAAAACAAAACCTATCAAAGATAATAAAACAGTTATATAATGTTAGCAAACAAAGGTTGTAAGGAGTGAAAAAATGCTATTTCAAGTGACAGCAATAATTCTTTTGCTTGTGTTTTATGGGTGTTATATAATGGCTCAGTTGTCAAGACAAAAATTTGATGTTTTTATAATGAACTGATATGTTGACGGGTTACATGGAAAATGTGGTGCGGCATTTCCCGGATTTTTATATTATGCAGCTGCTCTGGCTGCATCCAGAAGCATTACCGGATAGTATACCTCGGCAGGGCGTT
>ENA-OURV01003058-OURV01003058.1-human-gut-metagenome-genome-assembly--contig:-NODE-3058-length-10935-cov-2.469761_pt1 | contig 10935 bp, 10 predicted proteins | sample MGYA00242141_ERZ509072 | MGnify/ENA primary metagenome ERZ509072 (study PRJEB26280, sample SAMEA2338763) | human gut metagenome | biome: human gut; feature: human-associated habitat; material: faeces... | reverse complement strand
ATTATTCTTTTCTGACTCTTATATAAATAATATGTACAATATAATGTTTCTGTTTGGTGTTGTATTAGGTATTTCTCGAGAGAAACAGGTGTCTATAGTTAAGCAACAAATAATATGAATATTCTATATTTTTGCAATGTTAACAGAACTTTGCCGCTTGAATCTGGAGTTTACAAGAAAGTTGTTTCTCAGTGTAAAATCTTGCGGAATGAAGGACATAACATTTATCTTGCTAGTAGAACTGGCGTAGGGTACTTTGATATAATAAATGAGAATGGTAAAATACTTGTTAATATCAATATTAGTCAAATTAGCCGTTTTAGGAGAGAGAGAGTGCTGTTTAATGAATTAGAGAATTTCTGTTCCGAAAATAATATCGAAGCAATTTATTCAAGGTATAGTAATTATAATTTTCGAGTTCATTGTTTCTATAAAAGATTGAAGAAAAAAGGTATTTGCGTTCTACTGGAAATACCTACATATCCATTCAACCAACGATGGATGAGTCTGCGACAGAACATAAAAGGTAGACATTACATAGTGGCTTTAAAACAACTGTATTCCAATACTCTTGGAACGGCTGGTGCCTTGTTCTTTAAAAAGAGTGTTGATCGTATTGTTAACAATAACGGTTTTGAAGAAATATGGCATATACCTGTACTACAAATCAATAATGGAATTGATGTGAAATCTATTCCAGTGAGGAAGCATTTATATCAACATAATAAGGTTATTAAATTGATAACAGTAGCAAATGTTGCAAACTGGCATGGTTTTGACAGAGTTCTGTTAGGTCTTTACGAATTTTATAAGAGAGAACGCGATGTAAAAGTGTATTTTGACATCGTAGGTCCAGGTCAAGAAATAGAGATTTTAACAAAACTTACCAAAAAGTATAATATTGAAGAATTTGTTAAGTTCAGAGGCGTGCTGGTTGGTAAGGAATTAGATGCTGTATTTGATGAAGCAGATTTGGGGGTAGCTATACTCGGTATTCATAGGAATAACATGAAAGAGATTGATTGCTTAAAGTCCCGTGAATTTTGTGCAAGAAAGCTTCCGTTTATAACACAATCAGCAGAAAAGCATTTCAGGAACAAGTCTTTTGTATATTGTGCACCAAGTGACGAAACTCCTTTGAATATTGAAGAAGTTGTAGATTTTTATTATAAGATTATTCAAAATCCTTCCATTTTTGATGAAATGTATGATTTTGCTTTGAAGTATTGTGATTGGTCTTATACCTTTAAAAGTGTTTGTGATTATTTAAAAATAGAATATAAAATCATTAATTAGATGAACAATGTATTAAATACAATCAACGACTCTACCATTAAACGGCTTGTGAGGGACTATGGGTCTCCGCTCTATTTGTTCGATGAGCAGGGATTCAGAGATAACCTGTTACATTTGCGAGCTGCTTTCCGAGCTGTGTATGAGAAATATAATGTAGCATACTCGTTCAAGACGAATTACACTCCTTACATATGTAATATAATAAAGGAAGAAGGGGGAATTGCTGAAGTGGTTTCGGATATGGAGTTTTATCTTGCCATGAAACTGGGATTCAAATATAGTAAGATTATCTATAACGGTCCTTGCAAAGGTGATAGGCTGAACAACTTTCTGCTTAATGGTGGTTTGAGTAATATCGATAATGTGGATGAAGCTGAAAGAGTCGTTGAATGGGCAAAGGCTAATCCTAAAATAATAATCAATGTGGGGGTTCGTTTGAACCTAGATATAGATGCTGGTTATGTTTCTCGATTTGGTATTGAATACGACTCTGAGGATTTGAGATATGTATTCGGTTTACTAAAACAGGTGAGCAATATCCATGTGAAAGGGTTACACATCCACATAAGTCGTGCTCGTGGTATAGAAGCTTGGGCAAAAAGATGCTGGAGTGTGCTGACAAGTACTTTGATGAAGCTCCTGATTATATTGACGTTGGTAGCGGCATGTTTGCTGAGATGGATGATTTTTTGGCTGATCAGTTCAGCTGTCATATTCCAACTTATGAGGAATATGCTGAAATAGTGGGTGGAGTAATGGCTAAGCATTATGCTAATAGTACGAAGAAGCCACAACTACTCTCTGAACCAGGAACAACAGTGATTGCTAGATATATGTCACTTATCACAAGAGTGAACAACATCAAGGAGGTGCGTGGGCACTGCTTTGCTACTGTTGATTCAAGCTACTATAACACTGGCGAGATTGTAAAAATGAAGCAGTTGCCATATCGTATAATAAAAGGTGAGAACAATGGTAAGGCAAGCATTGCTGGTAAGACCGATGTGATGGGGTTCACTTGTTTGGAACAAGATAAGATTTTCATAGGGTTCCCCAAAAAACTACATGTTGGCGATTTGATTGTTTTTGGAAATGTGGGTGGTTATTCTATCGTGTCGAAACCTCCTTTTATTCATCCTAATTGCCGGATGTTAGCATTTAACAACGGTAGTGAGTATAAGGAGATAATGAGAGAACAAACTTTTGAAGATATATACCAAACATTTGTATATTAAAAACATGAAAGATATAACAATACTTTTCTCTGCATGTAGTTCACCCTCTGCTCCGGGTATGTTTCATTTCTTGAAGAATGTAGAGGAGAGAAATATAAGAATCGTAGGTGTGGATATGCAGGAAGAACCATCAGTTTACTATATGGTAGATGCTTTTTATCAGGTTCCAGCTGCAAGTGATCCAGACTATGTAGATATAGTGTTGGATATTTGTAAGAAAGAAAATGTGATAATCTATTTCCCAAATATCTCTGCTGAAGTTGAAGCTGTTGTAAATCGTAAGGCGGAGTTTGATGCTGTCGGTGTTAAACTCTCGGTTTCAAATCTTGATTCAATTCTCATTTCAAATAACAAACTGAAAACTTATCAGATGCTGCAGGATGCTGGTATTGATGTTCCAAAGTTCTATCGCGTTCATTCAGTTGAAGATTTTATAGAAGGCTGTAAATATATGGATTATCCAAATAAGGCTATATGCCTGAAGATAGTGAGTGGAAGTGGCAGTCGTGGTGTTCGACTGATTGATTCTACAAAGTCTCGCTATCAAATATTCGCAAAAGAGAAGCCAAATAGTTTCTATACTTCATACGAAGAAATGCTGAGTATTCTGAAAGAACCAAAGCAACTCGACGAGATGATGCTTGTGGAGTTTATGCCAGGCAATGAATATACAGTTGATTTGCTTGCCGAGAAAGGGAAGGTACTATATCAGGTCGGTCGCGAGAATGTTGTGAGTTTAATGAGTATTGCACAAGAAAGTATCTTGGTTTATGACGAGAATGCCTACAAAATTTCTAAGCAGGTTGTAGAATTGCTAAATGTGGATGGTAATATGGGATTCGATTTTATGCGCGATGAGAATGGTAGAGCAGTACTGATGGACATAAATCCCCGTATTACTGCAACCGTTTCGGTGATTGCTGCTGGTGGAGTGAATCTGATATATCTACGCATCAAACAATTGTTGGGAGAAGAATTACCTGAATGTGAACCTGTTTATGGTACGAGATTAAAACGTCGTTATAGTGAGTATTATACTGCTCCTGATGGTTCAAGAATAGAATGAGAAGTATGTATAATAAGATAGTGAAACGTTGTTTCGATTTTGTCATTGCACTGCTGATGCTAATTGTGGTAAGCCCTATATTATTGGTTCTTTCCATTGCGGTGAGAATCAATTTAGGCAGACCAATTTTATTCAAACAGGAAAGAAGCGGGCGTGGTATGAAAAGTTTTAAGATCATGAAGTTCAGGACGATGTCAGATAAAAGGAATATGAACGGCAATCTGCTACCTGACCATTTGAGAGTTACTAGACTTGGAGTTTTCCTTCGCTCATCCTCACTTGATGAACTGCCTGAGTTGATCAATATCCTTATTGGTGACATGTCGTTCATTGGTCCTCGACCATTGCCAACGGCTTACAATCCTTATTACACAGAGAGTGAGAAGGCGAGATTCAATGTGCGTGGTGGGCTTGTTCCTCCTGATTCGGTTGACCCGAACCCAATCATTTCTTGGGATAAACAACTTGAGTATGAGAGTGAGTATGGAAATTCTGTATCTTTTGTTAAGGATTTGAAGATTATCGTTGGTGTGTTTAGAATCTTGTTAAAAAGAGGAGCAGAGGATTATGGTAGTTTTGAGAGAAAAGCGCTGAATGAAGAAAGAAAAGATATGAGCGTATGAAGAATGTATTATTTGTAGCACCTCATGCTGATGATGAAGTCTTGGGGTGCGGTGCAACAATTGCAAAATTTGCAGCGGAAGGGTGTAACTGTTATTCGCTTGTGATGACCAATGCGTATATAGGTATGCCGGAACTGTTTTCTGAAGAATTCATTGCCATTGTGAGAAATGAAGACAAAGAAGCAACCAGGTTACTTGGGGTGAAGGAGGCATTATTCATGGAATTTCCTGCTCCTATGCTTGACCAGTATCCTATCTTCAAGATGGCTGGAGCTGTGAATAAATTGATTCGTGAATTGCAAATTGACACTGTGTTCCTTCCTCATCGTGGAGATATTCACAAAGACCACAAGATGGTATTTGATGCTGGATTGGTAGCTTGTCGTCCTACTGGTGACAATCCTGTGAGGAATGTGTTTTGCTATGAGACACTTTCTGAAACAGAGTGGGGAACACCGACTGCACAAGATGCTTTTATGCCGAATACCTATGTGACTTTCACGAAAGAAGAATTCCAAAAGAAACTTGATGCGTTTTCTTGCTATAAGTCTCAGTGTCGTATTTTCCCAGAGTCCCGTTCACTAGAAGCAATTGAGGCATTAGCAAAATATCGTGGTGCTACTGTGACGACAGATAGAGCAGAAGCTTTTATAAGTATAAGACAAATAATATAAAATAGGAAAATATTAGATAAAATTAAAGATGAAGAATATTTAGCTAAACTATTGTTTTTTTATTTCGTAAGGTATCATTGTTGTGTTAGTGGTATGATTGCCTAATAGTGTTTTTGTGAACCTATTTGTATATACTTTTAATTATGGTATACTTTGTGAGAATACAACATTTAGGAAATGAGGTAGGCATATTAATTTTTATAATAACCCAAAAGGTATTTGCTCGTAACGGCATTTCGCATAATAGAGTATAAATTATTAATTAATGATAAAGAAAAAGTTGCTGTGAAATTTTTTAATCGAAAGAAGTATGTATTTATACGGGGCAAGTGGTCACGCTAAAGTGATTATTGATATTATAAAGGCGCAAGGTGGGGTAGTTGAAGGCTTGGTAGATGATAACCCTAATCTTAAAGAATTAGGTGGTATTCCTGTGCGACATAATGTTGCCGGATTGTCACCTTTCATTATCAGCATTGGCAATTGCGAGATACGCAAGATGATTGTCGGTAGACTTAATTGTGAGTTTGCAACAGCAATTCATCCCACTGCCATCATTTCTTCAACTGTAACAATAAATGAAGGGACAGTGGTAATGCAAGGTGCTGTCATTCAAACAGAAGTGCAGATAGGTAGACATTGTATTATCAATACGAAGGCGAGTATTGATCATGGATGTCTGGTTGGGGATTATGTACATATAGCACCGGGATGTACTATTAGTGGCGATGTGTATATTGGTGAATGCTCATGGATTGGAGTGGGAACAACCATAATACAAGGTGTTCGCGTGGGCAGGAATTGTTTAATTGGTGCTGGTAGTGTGGTGGTTAAAGATATACCTGACAACTGTAAAGCATACGGAGTACCTTGCAAAGTGATAGAAAGAATCAAATAAAATATGAGACAATGAATTATGTTCCTGAAAAGACAATTTATCTCTGCCTTGCTCACATGAGCGAGGAGGGTATTGAAAAAAAATATGTAAAAGAGGCTTTTGATACTAACTGGGTGGTACCCTTGGGACCTAACGTAAGTGCGTTTGAGAATGACCTTAAAAACTTTGTGGGTGGCAAGAGTGAAGTCGTAGCTCTTAGTGCCGGTACTGCTGCTGTACACCTTGCATTGATAGGTTGCGGTGTAAAACCAGGTGATGAAGTGTTGGTTCAAGCTTTTACTTTCTGCGCTTCGTCCCACCCTGCCACATATCTCGGTGCACAGCCTGTGTTTGTGGGGTCGGAAAAGGAAACATGGAACATGGATCCGATATTACTTGAAAAGGCTATCATTGATCGTAAGGAGAAGACTGGTAAGTATCCAAAGGCAATTGTTCCTGTAGCTCTCTATGGTATGCCTTATCAGATTGACAAGATTTTGGCTATCGCAGATAAGTATGGTATTCCTATTATTGAGGATGCTGCTGAAGGTATGGGCTCACGCTTTAACGGTCAGATACTTGGTACTTTCGGTAAGTTCGGCGTGCTCTCATTCAACGGAAACAAGATGATCACTACATCTGGTGGTGGTGCTTTGATTTGTCGTAATGCAGAAGATGCCAACACAATTATGTGGTATGCTACTCAGGCTCGTGATGCTTATCCATATTATCAGCACACTGCTATCGGTTTTAACTACCGTATGAGTAATGTATGTGCTGGTATCGGTCGTGGTCAGATGACAGTTCTTAATGAGCATATTGCTCACCATAAGCATGTACAGGCTCTCTATGAGGATCTGATGAAGGATATTCCTGGTGTGAAGCTGAACCGCCAGCCTGCTGACCCTCGTTACGATGCTAACTACTGGCTTTGTACCATGCTGCTTGATCCTGAGGTAAAGGTCATTGGTCAGGAGAACGCTTACAAGGAAGTCATTAAGACTGCCGTTGGTGGAGCAGCCGGTGTCATCCATGTTGTTGATTCACCAACTACTGATTGCCAGCCAAACGATAACGTAGAAGCAATGCGTGTATTCATGCTGAGCAAGAAGGTTGAGTGTCGTCCTGTATGGAAGCCAATGCATAAACAGCCTGTCTATGTAGATGCTCCTGTTTACACCAACGGTGTTGAGGAAGATATCTTCAAGGTAGGTATGTGTTTGCCTGCAGGACCTTATGTCACCGACGATGATGTAAAATACATCGTGGATTGCATTAAGGAGGCTATTCTCAGGTAATGATAGAAAGAAGTAGGAAAATAGTAGGAAGAGCGTGCTGGTTGTGTACATTCTTTCTCTTGCTTTAGAAAACGGATAAAATGAGATATGACCTTGCTAACAACATAGAGATGTAGGAACAATTATCGAGATTCTGGAGGGAAGGAACAGGTTGTTATTCTTATATGTATTCCCTTGAAGAGTTAGATCCTGCAATGGTAGAAACAAAGTATACTAAGCATCAGTCAATATGAATTTCACCTACATTTCCCATAAAAAGACGATGAGTATAACTTCGTTTGCATACCGTAGCAATCTGTATTTTGTCTATAAGGAATCGCTTTCTCGGATTACCGCTTTTCTTGGCGTATCTGCCAGTAAATCTTGCGAGCAAGCCTTCCATGATTGAGGAGATCACTCTTACGTCAAGTTAAATTTGGTAGAGGCATTGGAAAAGCTTTGTTTGAAGGAACTGGAACTGGTTAGGAAATTTGTCAAGGCAGGTTATGATGTCTCTATGGTAAAAATGTTCTGCTGAGCCTATGATATCCAGAAAATGTACCTCTTGGTTTCTGTGTGTCATGATAAGAATACAAGGAAGGGGAATCTGCTGATGACCGATGAATTACGGGATTTGTTTGCTCTCCACCTTGACTCTGTCTTGAAAAATGTCCGAAAAAAGGAGAAGGAATTGGTAGCAGAACCGGATATGCTAGTTATCGATTCCCTCAAAAGTAGAAAACGATGAATTTGACACTCTTGAGTGGATCAACCATACCTTCAATGAGTTTGGTAATGCCCTATTTGATCTTGGCTATAACGATCTCATGCCCTTCTTTGATGTCTCGGGGGAGGCTGAAGGTAGTCATACAGTCATACCCCTGTGAGGCTGGAGCGAAAATGAACTGTCCGGTAAGTGGGCGCAAGATTACAAATATCATTAATTTTCAATAAATGGCAGAAAAGAACGATTGGCATTTTATTGCCTTCTGTGGCGAGTTAAGGGTATATGTTTTGGAAAAACATCTCTTCCCGAATAAGCATACTCGATTCTTGAATGAAATAAAATTTGTCTGCCAGAAGATAAATTAGGGTATGATGGAGGAGTGGAAACTGTGGATGTTCCGACATAGCGGAAATGAAGAATATGGATGAGCATGCCGGAGGGTGAAAGAAGAAAGTGTAATAGGATCAGTAAGGATACCTTGTTCCTGCTTATCCGATTATGATATACCACAACAAGTAAAGAAAGATGTGAAAAGATTGAAATAATTATTCTATTGCGTATTGGTGGCATTAATATTTACCAACTGCCGAAGTCGTTCTGTACAGTATTTAGAACGAACAACTGTATGATGCCAAAATCATGCCTAAGGACCTGCTAACGATAGTGGTGTCTTGTACGAGTCCCGAACTGGCTACCCCCCTCAATTTGACGATACTCACTCAGAACAATGTCGCTTTGAGCTATACCACCTCCCAGCCTGTATTACAACAGTACTTGATTGATGATGATAGTAATGTTTATTTCCCCGTACTGGGTAAACTGCATGTGGGTGGATTAACCAAGAAGGCTACCGAACAAATGATCGTTGAAAAGTTAAAACCTTATATTACGGAAACTTCTATTGTAACGGTACCTATGGTAAATTATAAGATTTCTGTGATCGGAGAAGTTGCCCGTCCCGGTACATTTACGATTTCCAATGAAAAAGTGAATATCCTGGAAGCTTTGGCTATGGCAGGTGATATGACCGTATATGGTCTGCGTGATGATGTAAAACTAATACGGGAGAATGCTAATGGCAAGCAGGAAATAATTCCATTGGATCTGAATAAAGCTGAGACAATCCTTTCCCCTTATTATTATCTGCAGCAGAATGATATCATATACGTTACTCCGAATAAGGCGAAAGCACGAAACTCAGATATCGGAACTAGTACAAGCTTATGGTTCTCTGCTACTTCTATCCTTGTTTCTATTGCCAGCTTGTTGTTTAACATCTTGAAATAAAAAGAAAGAGTCATGAAAGAAGAAAATCAAAACGGGAAGGAACGCCAAATGGCTGAAGAACAAATAGATTTCCGGACATTGCTTTTTAAATATATTATTCACTGGCCTTGGTTTGTAGGGGCGGTGTTGCTATGTTTGGTTGGTGCGTGGTTTTATCTGCATTGGGCTACGCCTATTTATAATATTTCAGCCACCGTGCTTATGAAAGATGAGAAGAAGGGTGGAGGTGCAGGACTCTCTTCGGAGTTGGAGGATATGGGATTAAGCGGTCTGATGACTTCCTCCAAAAATATTGATAATGAGTTGGAAGTTTTGCGTTCGAAAACGCTCGTTAAAGAGGTGGTTAATCAATTGGGGCTGTATATAACTTATGCAGATGAAGATGAATTTCCGGCTAAAGGTTTGTATAAGACATCTCCGGTACAAGTAAGTTTGACACCTCAGGAGGCTGAAAAACTAAGCTCTCCGATGGTAGTGGAAATGACACTACAGCCTAAAGGTAGTATGGATGTAAATGTTACTATAGGTGAGAAGGGATATCAGAAGCATTTTGAGAAACTGCCTGCTATCTTCCCGACTGATGAAGGTACATTGGCTTTCTTTCAAGATGTTGACTCGGTAACTTTGCAGGATGGCGCGAAAGTACCTCGGTTAGAGAAGAACGTACGTCATATAACTGCGACTATCAACAAACCTATGAGAATGGCAAAGGGGTATTGCAGCAGCTTGTCTATTGCGCCAACCTCCAAGACTACTTCTGTGGCTGTGATTTCATTAAAAAATTCCAGTTTGCAGTGTGGACAGGATTTTATCAACCAATTACTGGAGATGTATAATCGTAATACGAATAATGATAAAAACGAAATCGCCCAGAAGACTGCTGAGTTTATTGATGAACGTATTAGTATTATTTCAAAAGAACTGGGAAGTACAGAAGCGGATTTGGAAACCTTTAAGCGTGACGCAGGTATCACGGACTTGACGAGTGAAGCTCAGATAGCCTTAGCCGGTAATGCTGAATATGAAAAGAAGAGTGTGGAGAACCGTACTCAAATCAGTCTGGTGAATGACTTGTGTAAATACTTGAGAGGTAATGAATATGAAGTATTACCAAGTAATGTTGGTTTACAGGATGCTGCCTTGATTGGTGCGATTGAACGTTATAATGAAATGTTGGTGGAACGTAAACGTCTGCTACGTACATCAACAGAGAATAACCCGGCTATTGTGAATCTGGATACGAGTATTCGTGCTATGAAAGCTAATGTACAGGCTACTCTTGAAGGAACTTTGCAGGGGTTGATGATAACCAAGTCAAATCTGGACCGTGAGGCAAGCCGCTACTCTCGTCGTATCAGTAACGCTCCGGGGCAGGAACGTGCTTATGTAAGCATTGCCCGCCAGCAGGAAATTAAAGCAGGGTTGTATCTGATGTTGTTGCAGAAACGTGAAGAGAACGCAATTGCGTTAGCTGCTACTGCAAATAATGCGAAGATTATTGATGAAGCGATAGCTGATGATATTCCAGTGTCTCCCAAGCGGTCTATAATCTATTTGATTGCATTGGTATTAGGTATTGGAATCCCTGTTGGCATCATCTACCTGATTGACCTGACGAAATTCAAAATCGAAGGTCGTGCCGATGTAGAGAAACTAACGACTGTCCCTGTTGTCGGTGATATTCCATTGACAGACGAAAAAAATGATAAGAATGGCTCTATTGCGGTATTTGAGAATAAGAACAATCTGATGAGTGAGGTTTTCCGTAATATTCGAACTAATCTTCAGTTTATGCTCAATAGTGACCAGAAGGTAATCCTTGTGACCTCAACCGTCAGTGGAGAAGGAAAATCGTTTGTTTCGGCAAACCTGG
>ENA-OURV01003056-OURV01003056.1-human-gut-metagenome-genome-assembly--contig:-NODE-3056-length-10946-cov-2.163989_pt1 | contig 10946 bp, 10 predicted proteins | sample MGYA00242141_ERZ509072 | MGnify/ENA primary metagenome ERZ509072 (study PRJEB26280, sample SAMEA2338763) | human gut metagenome | biome: human gut; feature: human-associated habitat; material: faeces... | reverse complement strand
AAATTAAGGTTCAGTTCGGATATAGGAAAGTCAGATATCGGGGGCTGGCCAAAAATACTGCGCGCCTAACAATGCCGGCATCAATCGCCAACATGTTCATCTGAGATTGTTTTGAAAATCGAACTAAAGTTAGCTTCGCATAGGATAAGTGTATCTATTAGGAAGGAAATTGAAGGACTAGAACCTAATCAGCCCCTCCGGAATGGAAATTTCCTGCCAGGCTCCTCGAAAATTTAGTCTCCCTAGGTCTTTGGGGAGAAAACTAGTGTTTTTTCAGAACTTCCTTAAATATCTCCAGTGATCAAATCGTTACCGATAAAGGGTATTACAGCTAGAACAATATCGGACAGATGCTGCGCAAGCACATCAAATTCTTTACGGCTGCATCTACAGATCTTTCTTGGGTCAACCACCACTTCCAGAAAAACAAGTCCGGACTGAAAACAGCCTCAAGTCTTTGCTCTTGGGACTTCAACATCCATGGAATCACCATTCCGGTTGACGCAGAGTTTACCTACCAAAGACAGCGAAACAGAGGCGAGGCAGCTAGGAAGACACTCTCAGCGAAACAAGGCGGCTATACCTGCACCTTTATCTGAACCGCGAAAGGGTCGGAGAAGATGAAAAACGCCTCGCTACAGATCTTATGTCCCTGAAGAGCGACATCGAAAAGGGTCTGTGGGATGAGCTCAGTGAATCTGCCCAAAGAAAGGCAGAAAAGTATCTCAATACCGGCCGCCTCGGCAGAGGCGGAAAGCTCAAGGTTACGAGAAATGAAGAAGTCTACGCCCAGGCGAGGAAGGACTACGGTTACTTCGCCCTTGTCTCTAACGAAGCCGAGGACTACTTCGAGGCTTTGAGAAAGTACCGTCTGCGGGAAAAGATCGAAGAGGCGTTTAAGGACACGAAAAATCGATTAGACGGCAGCCGCATGGGACGGAGATACGCTCAAGGGACGCATGTTCTGTCAGTTTGTAGGGCTTGGATATCCTTGCTTTCTGCACACGAAAATAAAGGAACTCAAAGAACAGCTTGAACTGAGTCTGAGCGACAAAAATCTTGCGGAAAAGGAAAAAGAGCAGAGAGCGGACTTGCTCAAGTGGTTGAAAAAGCAATCGATGCAAAGCCTAATCGATTGGTTCGACTGCATTGAATTGACAAACCTAAAAAACGAGGACTTGTCCGTTACTCAAAGAAGTGGGGATACGAAACGTGACCGTTTGTTCTTTACGCTGCTAGGTATCCCGGGATTTGAAGAAAAACCGCAGAGTCAGTTAAAGGTCTGCGACTAAAATTCTGATGTGACCTTTAGCCGACAATTAGGTTAAAAAATTATGGCTCCTGGGAACTTTGCTTCCTTGCGCTAAAATTCGTTAAATATAATGTTGCTTGTGTTTTTTATTAATTCCCCATGAAATTTCCTGTCCTAGATTACATAAGAGCGATAGCAGTTATACTAGTTACTTACTACCATGTGATTACCTACGGTCCTCACGCTAGCTCATTTTTAGGTCCAATCGCAGATTTTTTTGATGTTCTTTCATTCAATGAAATTGTTTCGCTTGTTTTAGGAAACGTATTGAATTTGGGGGAGATAGGTGTTTCCCTCTTTTTTCTGGTTTCAGGTTTTCTTATTATGAAAAGTCGTGTAGGCAAGACTGTCGGCTCATTCATAATCAGAAGACTCATAAGAATTTATCCTATAGCAATTGCAGGAGTTATATTTTCATTTTTATTTATTGTATTAATTAATCATTATTACTGCGAGACACCCCTGACAGTTAATCTAGAAGATTTGGTTGCGATCCTTACTAATTCGCTGCTAATCAATGGCCTCATTCCAACGAAAATGGACAGCCCTATTTTCGGTTCATCGACGATCATGCCAACTTATTGGTTCCTCGCTGTGATTGTTAAGTATTATTTGGTAATGTGTTTTGTTTCAACTTTGAATAAAGAGAGAATTCTAACGATTGCATTACTTTTGATGCTTGTGTCTTCTTCGTATTATCTCTTTAGGACGAGTAATTTCTATAATTTTTCTCCGATTTGTTCGAGGATAATATCCGATATCGCTTTTTCTAGTCATCACATTATTTTCATCCTAATAGGCAGTTCTATTTATATTAATTACCGTACTCGTCTGGGTAACAGTGATAACGAGAAAATTCAATCTATTAAAACTTCTTTCTCTGACTGCATATATCCCATCTTGATCGTATTCGCTTTCATTACGAGCTTTTACACATTAAAAAAAATACCAGATTTTCCCCTTCCAGCAGATATGCTCAAGAACTACTTTCTCTCTCTTCTAATATTTGTTGTTTGCGTGGTTTGCAATCGACATGTAACAAAAGTTTGTGGTGTTGTTAGACTAGTTTCAAATACATCTTTTAGCGTTTATGTCTTGCACTATGCTTTTGGTGCATGTATTTTGGTGGTTCTCCTTAACATCGATTTTCTTAGGAATTATTTATTTTTAATCTACCTTATTACTTTTACTCTCATTGGACTCTGTGGCTATTTTCTGTATAAATTCATTGAACAACCCGCTGGCAGTATAAAAGTTAAATGAAGCTTGTTATACTTCAAGTTTGGTTTTAACATTTCCACATTTGAACCCTCTCTTTTCTAAGCGGCTCTTTGAATCTAAAATTGATTCGCTTGGTTAGCGACGGTTCATGATTTATCTCCTTTGAATACTCTTTTATAGTTTTTTTCTTATGAAAAAGATCCTTATTACCGGTTTTACAGGTCAGGTTGGTTCCCAGTTCGCCGATTTTATATTAGAGAACACTGATATCGAAGTGATTGGAATGATGCGTTGGCAAGAACCAATGGACAATGTCTACCATCTTGCAGATCGCATTAATAAAAAAGATCGAATAAAAATTTGTTATGCCGATTTGAATGATGTTACTTCACTTAGGAGGCTTTTGGAGTCAGAGAGGCCCGACTACATTACACATTTAGCCGCGCAGTCTTATCCCAAGACAAGCTTCAATATTCCTATCGAAACTCTACAAACTAACATTATTGGCACAGCAAATTTGTTGGATTCCGTCAGAAGTATAAGAGAATCGGATAGGTCCTACGATCCTATTATCCACGTATGTTCCTCGAGTGAGGTCTACGGAAGGGCTAAGGTAGGCTCTAGCTTAGATGAAGAAACAACCTTTCACGCATCCAGCCCTTATAGCTTGAGTAAGATCGGAACTGATTACTTGGGAAGGTATTACGCTGAGGCTTATGGATTGAAAACTTTTGTGACACGCATGGGTACACACTCAGGTCCTAGAAGAAGCGATGTCTTTTTTGAAAGCACCGTAGCAAAGCAAATCGCATTAATCGAAGCTGGACTTCAAGACCCTGTTATTTACGTTGGCAACCTAGAAAGTGTACGGACCTACCAGGACGCTAGAGATGCGGTCAGAGCTTATTTTCTGCTATTTGAAGCAGTAGAGTCAGGCAAAGTAAGGCCTGGAGACTACTTTAACATTGCTGGTCAAGAGGCGTTTAAGCTCAATGAAATTATTGATTTATTGATAGGGATGAGCACGGTAGATGGTATTAAAGTTGTTCAAGATCCGGAAAGACTGAGACCTATCGACGCTAACTACCAAATGTTTGACAATACTAAAATCAGAAAAGCTATCAATTGGAAACCTGAAATTCCTGTCAAGAAAATGCTTTGCGATCTTCTTGATCACTGGCGTAAAGAAATTTCTATGGGCAAAATACCTTTAAATCGTTAACAGGTTAATAATATGATATTGCTTTCGAGAACCCCGTTCAGGATCTCTTTTTTAGGCGGAGGCACGGATTTCCCATTTTTTTTCCAAAAGAATGGCGGCTATTGTCTTGCAACCTCAATAGATAAATATAGTTATATCTACCTGAGACGGCTAGGCGGGAAGTTTGGATTTCAAAATGAATTTATATACTCCAGGTTTGAAAGAACTTCAAATGATATTGATGAAATTCAACATCCGATAATTCGGGAAGCCCTGAGGTTGGAAGGTGTAAGTGGAATCAGAATTGACTATGATGCTGATATTCCAGCTCGAACTGGGTTGGCGACTAGTAGTTCTTTTGCTGTAGGGCTTGTTAATACTCTTGGTGCTTTGAAAGGCGAAATAAGATCTAAAAAGGAACTTGCGGATAAGGCAATTCATATTGAAAGGGTGATGTGTAATGAAGTTGGCGGAATTCAAGATCAAATCAGTTCCGCCTTTGGGGGGTTGAATTTAATCGAATTTTCAAAGTGCGGATATAAGGTTCACCCCGTGGAACTTTCGAAAGGTCGGAAAGGTCTTTTAGAGTCGAGCCTAATGTTGTTTTATACAAAAATTCAACGTACTAGCTCCGATATTCAAAAGAAAATTAAGACACCATCAAAGATAAATCAAAATCTCTTAGCGTTAAAACGACTTGCGCTTGAGGGGTTTAACTGCTTAACTAATGAAACTCAAACTCTGGACGACTTTGGTTTAATCTTAAATGAAGCTTGGAAAGTCAAAAAAGGCCTTTCTGATGCTATAAGCACCTCATTTATCGACCAGTGCTACATCAAAGGTATAGAAGCGGGTGCTTTAGGGGGAAAAGTATTGGGGGCTGGAGGAGGGGGCTTTTTACTCTTTTACGTTCCTATGCTTCATCAGGAAAGTGTTAGAAAAGCTCTCAGTGATCTTATTGAAATTAAGTTTGGTTTCGAGGACCAAGGTTCTCAAATTCTTTTGAATTTTAAAGATGAAGCATAATCGCTTTGCGGTAGTTAGAGATTGGGAAGACACGGTGTCTGCTGAAGAGGAGTGCCTTCGTAGAATCCAATTGGCAGCCTTCGATCTAGGGATCTCTTGTGACATAGTGGACACTAGCTACCGTCTGATCACTGACAGGAGCGTTGTCGTTTCATCCAAATCACACGATTTTGTGCTCCATTTGCATTATTGCTCGGGCAAAGCAGAAAATGTTTTTTCCTTCGTACCGTTATGGAACCCTATAGATTTCTTTCATAAGTGGGGCTATAGGACATCTGCAGATACATTTCTTACTAATGACGATTTCTTAAGAAGCACCTCTGAAGAAGCTGAATTACATTTGAAAAGGCTGACTAAAGATTCTACTTATCATTTGCCTCCATATTTTTCTCTTTTCCCTGCGCCCAATCAAACCTATAGGAAAGAAGATCCTCTCAAAATTGCGAAACGAAGGTTAATGTATTGCGGCATTAATTGGGAGCGGCTCGATTCTAAGAAAGGTCGATTTTCAAAACTTTTAAAAAAATTGGATGATGACGATCTGGTAGATATTTATGGTCCTGAAATATTTCATGGAATCAGGCCATGGGCTGGCTATAAAAACTACAAAGGCTCGATACCATTTGATGGAGTATCAATGATAGATACAATATCAAAATCAGGAATAGGTCTGGTAATTAGTTCTGATAGCCATTTTAAAGATGAGGTCGTTTCCAATAGATTGTTTGAAACAATCGCAGCCGGAGCTGTTATTATCTCCGACTGTAACCCCGGCGTTCAGAAGCTCTTAGGTGAGTCTTGTTTGTATATTGATACTTCAGACTTAGATATTGCTTATAGACAAATAAAGGATCATTTGTCATGGATAGATAAAAATCCAGAATTAGCCTCACAGATGATCTTGAAGAATCAAAAGTTGTTTGATTTAAAGTTTTCTGCTAATTCTGCTCTTTCGTTAATTTACTCGGGCCTTGATCGAAGGAAGGAAGAGATTTATAGATTTAGGCAACCTATCCATCCTTTTAAATTAACCTGTTTTTACCTTCTTGATAGTCACGCTCTCCTATCCTTGGAAGAACAGGTCTCTATTATTTCAAGGTCGGTTTTAGCTAATTCAAATCCTCAAATTAAGAATTATTTTTTATGCGACAACAGTCTTCCGAAAACTAATTTTCTTAAATTGGCAGAGTTTGGAGTAATAATCCAAGACGACTTTTTTTATAAACACGAAAACTTGTATGGCAGAAAAATAGGGAGCATTCTTTCTACCTATACAGATCAATTTTTTTCAATAATCCTCCCAGGCGAAGAATTATTTAACGACCATTTCGTCTCTATTATTAAAGCTATCCAGTTGAAGGGGCTTAAGGCCGGTACTTCGGACTTTATTATTAAAAGAAATCAACATGGAACTATTAGTTTTATTGGCCGAAGATGGGATAAATACTGTGAAGAGTGTTGGTCAAGTGGAAATTTCATTTTTGATATAAGCGTACTGCAAAAAGAGGGTAATTCATTGTATTTTGACCCTTTGTCGTATGCAATTTCAAATTTTATAGCCAGTTGCGAACCTTCCATAGCAACCTCCAATGGATATTCTTGCAAGATTCACCAAATTCATTCCAAGACGACCAGAGAAATTGAAGCTATCTCTGATTGTCGAAATTTGATCAGGACTTCGCTTGTACAGTTTGCAAAGGCTGGACATGATCAGATTAGAACTTCTTTAGTCAGGAGGTTTTATGATAAAAATTATAAATTGATTGTAAAGTTAAAAAGTTATCCTTTTTTTTGGGAAAAGTTAAAGAAATTACTTAAACCTTTCATGTAACAAATGAATACAATTGAAAGTTTTATTGAGAAGCATCCAGGATTGGAGACTGTCTCCGATGATATCAAAATAGCGCTTAAATATTTAGTCTCTTCTTTCTCCCAGGGTGGAGGTCTATTCGTTTGTGGAAACGGGGGAAGTGCTGCTGATTCTTTGCATATTGTAGGAGAATTACAGAAGAGTTTTAATAATCCAAGAAGTTTGAGCTTTGAGCAAAAACAACGTTTCAAGGGTCTGGAAGACGAAGAATTCTTAGTAAACAACTTAGAAAATGGATTAAGAGCTCATTCGCTCGTTTCAGAAATAGCTTTGATTACGGCAGTGTCTAACGATATCGGGGCGGACTTGATTTTCGCTCAACAAGTGTGGGCCTGCGGAACAACTAATGATATTTTGTTATGTATTTCCACTTCAGGCAATTCAAGAAATGTTGTTTTAGCCGCTGAAACAGCTAAAGCGAAAGGGATGAAAATTATTTCTTTGACAGGCGAAAACACAAAGTCTAAATTAAACCGGATTTCTGATGTATGTATTAAGGTACCAACCTCAGAGACTTATAAGGTCCAAGAGTATCATATCCAGATTTACCATTTCATCTGTCTTCTTCTTGAAGAAAGGTTTTTCAAATGCGTGCATTGATTTTAGCGGGTGGAAAAGGAACTAGGTTACGGACAGTTGTCTCTGATGTTCCAAAACCAATGGCGCCAGTATGTGGTAAGCCATTTTTAGATTTCCTATTGAAACAATTGAAGGATGAAAATGTCAGTTCAGTTATTGTCTCAACTGGATATATGGCTGAGGTTATTGAGTCTAGTTATCCTGAAGGTTTCGAAGGAATGCATATCTCTTTTTCTCGAGAAACGACCCCATTATTGACGGGGGGAGCTATAAAGAAAGCGACTCAAAATTTAAATTCAGAATTACTCATTGTTCTTAACGGAGATAGTTTTGTTAAATTAGATTTGGAGAAAATTTCAAAATTTCACCGAGAAAAGGGGGCAGATATTACTGTGTTATCGGTTTATATGAAAGACGCTTCAAGATACGGTCTTTTGAAACTTTCATCTGATTCTAAAGTTGAAACGTTTTGTGAAAAAAAAATCAATTCTCAGGGACAGATTAACGCGGGGGTTTACGTTTTTAATTCTAATTTATTGAAGGATTATAACGAAGATGTCTTCTCTTTTGAAGAATGGTTGAATAATAATTTAGTTAAGCTAAAAGTCTATGCCTTCATTTCGGAAGAAGATTTCATCGATATTGGAGTTCCCGAGGATTACGAAAGAGCTCAGAGGTTTTTTGCTGTAAAGAGGTGAGTGTTGTATTTAATTGTTGGGGCTAGTGGTTTTATTGGAAGTTACATTGTTGAGAGTTTGTTAAATAAAACAAAGGATGACATCGTCGCCACATACAATTATACTAATCCATTCATAAAGCATAAAAGGATTAAATGGTTGAAGTTTGATGTTAGAGAACGTGCGAAAGAGAGGTTATCTCCTTTTCTTTCAAATGGAGAACCAATTAAAATCATTTACTTAGCTTCTTTCCATCATCCAGATTTGGTAGAAAAGAATTTTGATCTTGCTTGGGATATTAATATTGTTTCTCTTTGCCGATTTCTCGGAGATATAGGATGTTTCTACTCTTTCTTCTACGCTTCAACAGATAGTGTATATGGGAATGGTAAATTGGACCGTTTTTTTTGTGAGGAAGATCCGTTAAACCCAATAAATTCCTACGGAAAACAAAAAGTTCTTTCAGAGAGTATTTCATTAGCCCATTTTGGTAGGGTTATAAGATTCCCCTTTTTAATAGGCCCAAGTAAGCTAAGAAATAAACCGCATTTTTTTGATGAAATAGTCTCGGACTTAAAAGCAAAAAAGGTTGTCCGGCTTTTCGGAGATTCATACAGGTCAACTCTGAGTTTTGAACTGGCAGCGGACCTGCTTGTAGATGTGACAAAGAAGCCTATAGAAAAGGTCCCAATGATTTTAAACGTGGCCTCAGATTATGGAGTTTCTAAATACACAGTGGGCTTAAAGATTGCTAAAAAGTACGGTTTAGATGCTGAATTGATAAAGCCAATCCATCAGGGACAGGAAGATGAAATTTTCCAGACTCCGAGGGCTTTCGTTACGTTACTGGATAATACAAAGCTCAAGAAGTTATTGGGATTAAAAAAAATAGACTATGAGGTGTAGGAATGTTGGTTACATTTTTAAAGGAAGATTTTAAATTTTGTGACGATCGTGGAGAATTAATTCAATTGGTTCATAATGGTTACCGTCAAATAAATTATATTACTGCAAAAAAAGGTTGCCTCCGTGGTGGGCATTATCATAAATTAAATACGGAGGCTTTCTTTGTTATTTCGGGTAGCTTCACATTAGAGGTTTTTAAATTAGGTTCTCAAGAAAAAAAAATCTATGAGATTAAACCAGGTGACTTTTTCTGCATTCACCCTGAGGTAACCCACTCTTTCAGTTTTACTGAAGATACTCAGATGATTTCAATGTATTCTCTTGGAGTTGAGCTTGAAAATGGGAAAAAGGATATCCTCTCAATAAATCAGTTAATGTAAAAATACAATTGGATCGACAATGAAATTTGCTATAACCTATTTTTCCCCCGTTCATCCGGAAATGGAGATTTGTAGACGAATAGAGAGAGCTTCTCAAAATTTAGGTATCGAATGTTACTTTGTCGGTCAAGATGGTTATGTATTGCAAAATAAAAAACATATAACTGAAATTAAACCTGATTTTCTGATCGTATTTGATCCTGCCCACCTAACTTTATTCGATGTTTTTACATATCATTTACTCTGGTTTGTACCAGGTTTGGTAAATACTCAACACGCAATTTTTTATAACGCATTGTCTATCAATTGCGACGACAGACTTGGTTTTCCTTCAGAAAAAGCAATCTCATACTACAATCAATTTTATGGGGATATTAATCTTAATTACCTATTCCCGTCTGTGCCGAAAAATTATGTTTTACCACCTCGAGAATTTAAAAGTGGTGAAACATACAAAGCTTTCTACGCCGGGATAAATGTTGACTCTAAAACTGTCCGTCATGAAAAAATATTTAAGTATTTAGACGAAAAAGGTTTAGTCAACTTATATGGTCCTCGTCAGATTGAAGGGAAAACTAATTGGAAAGGTTTTAAAGCTTACAGGGGTGAAATTAAATTTGATGGTCATTCGCTCATGGAAACGGCGAATGCTTCAGGTATAACACTAGCTCTGCACCATGAAGTGCATGCCTCATTCTCAATGCCTACAAATCGCTTATTTGAAGGTATAGCAGCAGGGACGCTCGTCATCACTGACAGAATGTCGTTTGCGGAAAAAGAGTTCAAAGACTGTATCGCACTTGCACAGTACTGCCTGCAGGTACTTGGAGTTGAGGAGGATGTAACCTATCATCTGTCCAAATGGGATCCGAACAACAGAGAAAAATACATCGGTGATCCGGAAGTATGGAATGAGACAGAAGAAGATATTCGTCAGATGCTCGAAGAACTGAACATCCCATTCACAGAAGATGTCGGAGAAGCAGCTTTCTACGGACCAAAAGTCGACATCAACGCAAAGAACGTATATGGCAAAGAAGATACCATGATCACAATCCAGTGGGATGCTCTCCTTGCCGAACAATTTGATATGTATTATATAGATGAAAAGGGCGATAAAGTAAGACCTTACATCATTCACAGGACAAGTATGGGATGCTATGAAAGAACACTTGCATGGCTTATTGAAAAATATGCCGGAATGTTCCCAACATGGCTTTGTCCTGAACAGGTAAGAGTGCTTCCTATATCTGATAAGTATGCAGATTATGCAGATTCTGTTGCCGCAAAGATTCGTGAACACAAGATATATGTAGAGGCAGATCACAGAGCTGAAAAGCTTGGTTATAAGATTCGTGATGCAAGACTTGCAAGAGTTCCATATATTCTTGTAGTTGGAGAAAAAGAGCAGGAAACAGGAGCAGTTTCCGTTAGAAGCAGATTTTTAGGAGACGAAGGACAGAAGCCGCTGGAACAGTTTATTAACGATATTTGTGAAGAAATCCGTACAAAGGCAATTCGTAAAATCGAAGTAACTGAATAAAATTATATACAATATAACACTTGAAATTTTTGTCTGAATATGAGATTATAAGACTAATTGTGGAGTTGTATTATGGCAGATACTAAAGTGCTCCGCAAAGTGATTTTTTACAATTCGAAAGGAGTTACATAATGATTTACACACAGGAAATCAAGAATATGTGCCCAGTAGCACAGGGCGTTCATCATGGCGTTGTGGGTGTAGACGGGCACTTCCCGCCAAAGGGTGAGC
>ENA-OURV01003052-OURV01003052.1-human-gut-metagenome-genome-assembly--contig:-NODE-3052-length-10952-cov-3.221712_pt1 | contig 10952 bp, 11 predicted proteins | sample MGYA00242141_ERZ509072 | MGnify/ENA primary metagenome ERZ509072 (study PRJEB26280, sample SAMEA2338763) | human gut metagenome | biome: human gut; feature: human-associated habitat; material: faeces... | reverse complement strand
TGCCGCACCTCGCTCGCCGTATCGGCACTTAGAATTATGCGGTATTGCCCTAAATCTCCTTAAATCGCTTAAAAACCCTCCCGGCACCATGTGCGGCAATGCCTTCAGGCTGCTTATAACTTTATAACCGTATTGAGGGTGAGGATGGCTGGAATTTTGCGCCCGTTGCACTTCATGCCAGCGCTTTTGTGACGGTGTTCAACATTCTGCTGTGGACCGTGGGTTACGGCATGGCTTCCGGCAGCCATTCTTTCGTGGTGCTGCTCTTTGCTGCCACATTAGTTTAGACTAACACAATGAAATCATTCTATCACACTATAAATGAATATGCCATCCATTCTGCACCGGGGGAACGGTAATTTTTCTGCAATATGCAGCCCCCCCTGCGGTATAGGGAAAGCAGAACGCCCCGCAAATCTGTACTGCCGCAGCACAGGCCTGCTGTTTTCTATCTGATACGGAAATACCAAAACTCCCCCCGAACAGGTGCGGGAATCGGGGATGCAGAACAAAAATGTTTTTGCATAGAGGACATATCGGGAAAGATTCTGCACCTTTTGACTTTGCAGCGCCTGCCGCCATCCTGGCTTCCTGTGCCATGGATAGCCGATTTTTACGCTTTTATCATCGGAGGAGTCTTTACCGTTAAACTGTATATATATTCGAGCTTTTGCGTTATATATACAGTTTTGGCGGGCTTGCATACGTCGTTTCCACTCCCTATACTTTGTGTATTTCATTCAAGGACAGATATTTTGTTCTGTTGTTCCTCACCTCTACTATTTTGCTGCATTTCCATTGCCTTTTTGCGTTTTGGTCTGTGTTTCGGCCATCTCGCTGTGGCCGTTATGCTTTTTCGCGCCGTGTTTCACTTGATGAGTTGGGCATCCCTTTGGGCTTATGTATGTTCTCCGTCCGCCTCCATTCGTCTCACTTTTCCTTTTTCCGCACATAAACAGTCCACCACATCCCCCTGTACTCTGCTTGTTTCCCTGTCATTCCGCAGTGATCCCATGATTTTGCGCCGGAAGCGCTTTCCCACGTTCCAGCGGCAGAGCATTGCGCTTTGTTTCAACCATCACAGCGATTCACTAGAGTGTTAAGGCGTTAAACCACCCATACAAAGCCCGCCCCGCTGGAATTTCCAACTTTCCAGGTCGGCAATACTGCATTCATTCCCATATTTTCTCTTTTTTTGTTCTCGTCACAAGGACACATTTGCTTTGCTTATCGCTTTTTCCCTCATAATCCATGGTCTTATTCTACACATTTTCTCAGCGGCGCCGTTTGTTTTGTATGCAAATCGGATATTTTTATAAAGGTGAAAAAAATATGAATAAAAATTGATGACAACCGCAAGCTGCCGCTATATAATAAGATAATTATAAGGCGGCTGGATTGTCAGTCTGTACCGCCGCCAGGAACAACGCATGTGCACACTATGGCCACAGAGCAGCCGTCGGGGCGCCATTCCCTGTGCGGCGGCCGTGCACACGAAAGAAGGAAAATGTAATGGTTAAATTTATCCTGAAGCGCATCGGAACCATGATCATTGCCATGTTCATGATCATTCTGATCACCTTCACCCTGATGCACTCCATTCCCGGTGGCCCGTTCACCAACACCAAGGGCGTGCCGGAAGAAGTTACCCAGGCCATGGAAGCCAAGTACGGCCTGGACCAGCCCATGCCGGTGCAGTTTGTCAAATATCTGGGCAGCCTGCTGCATGGCGATTTCGGCCCTTCCTATAAATATACCGGCAAAACCGTCAACGATTTTATTGCCACTGGTGCGCCGGTATCCGCCAAGCTGGGCCTTGTCACCCTGGTGTTTGTACTGCTTACCTCCATCCCCATGGGCATATTAGCGGCGCTGAAAAATGGCAAATGGCAGGATATGCTGCTGATGGCCATTGCCACCATCGGCGTTACGATTCCGTCTTTCGTGATCGCCTCCATGCTGATTTATGTATTCTCCTTTAAGCTGAACGTACTGCCTACCTTCGGCCTGGACAGCTGGAAGAGCTACATCCTGCCCGTCATCGCCATGGGCGGCTATTCCGTCAGCTACCTGGCCCGCCTGATGCGCTCCAGCCTGCTGGAAGTTATGGGCCAGGATTACATCCGCACCGCCCGCGCCAAGGGCCTGACCGAGTTCGCCGTTGTTACCAAGCATGCCCTGCGCAATGCGCTGATCCCCGTCATCACGGTGCTTGGCCCCACGGTGGCTGGCCTTTTGACCGGCAGCTTTGTTGTTGAAAAGATCTTCGCCATTCCCGGCATTGGCTATTACTTTGTAAACAGCGTGACCCAGCGCGACTACACCACCATCATGGGCGTTACCATCTTCTTTGCTGCGTTCCTGATGGCAATGGTGCTTTTGGTCGATATCTTCTACTGCCTGATCGACCCCAGAATCAAGTTTGACGCGTAATGTTGAGGAAAGGTGAAAACACTTATGGCAGATTTAACCGCACAGAACAAGTGGGAACCGCTTGCTACCGATAACAGCGACCGTGAAAAAATCTGGTCCAAAAGCCGCACCTTTGCAGGTGACGTCTGGTTCCGTTTCCGCCGCAAGCCGACGGCCATCGCCGGTTTTGTGATTATTATCGCCCTGATGCTTTTTGCATTGGTCGGCCCCCTGTTTACCCCGTATGATTACTCCGTGCAGAATCTGGAAGTTGTCAACGTTCCGCCGGTCATGAAGGTTTACCAGATCCCCAACGGCGACTACCTGTACATTACCACTGCCCTGAAAGTCATCTCCGTTACCCCGGACGGCAAACTGAGCGGCCAGTTGCGCAAGGTGCGCGATGAATCCGATAAATCCATGACCATCTTTGATGCCGACGGCACCGAGGTTGCCCTGTATTACGGCGGCAGCCCCTATGTCATTGCCGATGAAGCCACCGGCAGCATCTACCCGTCCAAGACGATGTTGAACAAATCCTACATCCTTGGCACTGACGCCCTGGGCCGCGATGTGCTGACCCGCCTGATGTACGGCACCCGCATTTCCATGCTGGTTGCCTTGATGGCTGCGTTCGTCAACCTCATCATCGGCATTCTGTATGGCGGTATTTCCGGTTACCTGGGCGGCACCGTGGATATGATCATGATGCGTATTGTGGATATTATCTCCACCATTCCCCTGACGCTGTATGTTATCCTGATCATGCAGGTGCTGGGTGCCGGTATCCAGAGCATCATTGTTGCCTTGGGCAGCGTGTACTGGGTGGATATGGCCCGTGTTGTGCGCGGCCAGATCCTGAGCCTGAAGCAGCAGGAATTCGTTCTTGCCGCCAAGACCATTGGTTCCTCTGCCACAACGATTCTGTTTGACCACCTGATTCCCAACGCGCTCGGCTCCATCCTTGTTACCATTACCATGCTCATCCCCTCTGCCATCTTTATGGAGGCTTTCCTGGGTTATTTGGGCATCGGCCTGCAGCCCCCGCTGGCCAGCCTTGGCACCATGTGCAACGATGCATCTGCCAACCTGCGCACCAGCCCGCACGAGCTGTTGATCCCTGCTTTGATGATTTGTGTGATCATGTTTGCCTTTAACTTTGTCGGCGATGGTTTGCGTGATGCACTGGACCCGAAGCTGAAGAAGTAAGGAGAGCAAAATGAGCGAGACAATTTTGAAGGTAGAGGATCTGAAAACCTCCTTTATGACTTCCTCCGGCGAAGTGCAGGCTGTGCGCGGCGTCAGCTTTGAAGTGCATAAGGGCGAGATCCTTGGTATTGTCGGTGAGTCCGGCAGCGGCAAGAGCGTTACTTCCATGTCCATCCTGCGCCTGCTGGCCGATACTGCCCGCATCAAAAACGGCAAAATTGAATTTGAAGGCACCGACCTGACCAAAGTCAGCGATAAACAGATGCGCGAAATCCGCGGCCAGAAGATCGCCATGGTGTTTCAGGACCCCATGTCCAGCCTGAATCCGCTGATTCCCGTTGGCAAACAGGTTGCCGAAATGATCCATGTACACCACCCGGAGATGAAGCGCGACGAGCTGCAGGCTGCCACGCTGGAGCTGTTCCGCGAAGTACGTATTCCCGAAGCCGAAAAGCGGCTGAAATCCTACCCGCATGAATTTTCCGGCGGTATGCGCCAGCGCGTCATGATTGCCATGGCGCTGGCCAACCACCCCGACCTGCTGATTGCGGACGAGCCCACCACCGCCCTGGATGTGACCATCCAGCACCAGATTTTGAAACAGATGCGCTCCCTGCAGGAGGAATACGGCACCAGCATCATCTTTATCACCCATGACCTGGGCGTTGTGGCTGAGCTGTGCGACCGCGTTGTTGTTCTGTACGGCGGCCTTGTGATGGAGGAAGCGGAGATCAACGATCTGTTTGAAAACCCGCTGCACCCCTACACCATGGGCCTGCTGGCCTCCATCCCCGGCCTGACCAAGGATAAGAGCGAGCGCTTGCAGTCCATCCCCGGCAGCCCGCCGGATATGACCAAGCCCCCCAAGGGCTGCCCGTTTGCTTCCCGCTGCCAGTTTGCGCGCAACATCTGCGCAGCCGAGTGCCCGCCGTTTGTCCAGGTTGGCAGCCGTCAGGCACGCTGCTGGCTGCTGCAGCCGGACGCCCCGGCAGAGGAAAATCCTCTGCATGAAAAACTGGCAGAAGCCGAAAGGAAGGCACACTAATGGAACAGCCCATTCTTCAGGTAGAGCACCTGACAAAATTCTTTTCTGTCGGCCCGCACGCGGAAGTTCATGCAGTAGATGATGTCAACTTTACGCTGCGCCGCGGCCGCACCTTTGGCCTGGTTGGCGAGTCTGGCTGCGGCAAAAGCAGCTGCGCACGCACCATCATCCGCATTTATGAGCCTTCGCAGGGCAAGATCATCTTCAACGGGCAGGATATCGCCCACCTCAAGCCCCGCCAGATGCAGCCGGTGCGCCGCAACATGCAGATGATCTTCCAGGATCCGTATGCTTCGCTGAACGCCCGCATGACGGTGCGCGATATCATTGCCGAGCCGCTGAAAGCCCACCATGTTTGCAAAAGCAAGCAGGAAGTTGACGAAAAAGTCTTTGCCATGCTGAACCGCGTTGGCCTGACGGCAGAACACGCCGGACGGTATGCCCACGAGTTTTCCGGCGGCCAGCGCCAGCGCGTCGGCATTGCCCGCGCCCTCATCATGAACCCGAAGCTCATCATCGCCGACGAGTGCATCTCGGCGCTGGACGTGTCCATTCAGGCGCAGGTGGTCAACCTGATGAAGGATATCCAGCAGGAGACCGGCACGGCCTACCTGTTCATTGCCCACGACCTGTCCATGGTCAAGTACATCTCGGACCGCATCGGCGTGCTCCATCTGGGGCACCTGCTGGAGACCGGCACCACCGAGGAGATCTTCGAGCATCCCATCCACCCCTACACTCGGAGTCTGCTGTCGGCCATCCCTCTGCCGAACCCGGTGGTGGAAAAGCGCCGCGTGGCCGAGACCTACGACTACGCCACCTCCGGCATCGACTACACCAAGGGCACCAGCCACCTTGTCGACATTACCGATATAGATATGCGACAGCGCCTCACCGATCGTCAGCTCCATCATGATATAAAAAGCATTGTAACAAGAATTATCGTCGAGAGAACAAAGTTGTTCATCATAAAAACGGATATCGAAATAATTCTGGTCTTCCTTATATTTCAATCCTACCATCACCTCATCCAACTGTACGTCTTTACCGTACATCTGAAATCCGAAACTCTCCCCATGAGTGCCCTGCATACAAGGAAAGAAATGCCATTTTCCGCGGAACTGCTCCGGCATCTGCTCCACCAACCAGGGCAACAGATAAAAGAGATAGTTCTTCCCTTCGATGGTAAAGGTAAATTCATAATCACCACCGAGATTAAAATTCAGCTCGCCGGAGATCAGCTGTACTCCTCCGGAAATAAAATCCACCATTTTATCCACGTCCTCCTCTCCCCGTTTTTCAATCATAGCAGCCAACCGGGGTTCATTGTCCGTAAACCATTGCCAGAATTCAGCCGTACGCTGCCGGAAGGTCTTGCCCCCGGTCATCGCTTCAGGGGTCGTCAGGCGGGCATTCAGTTTCTTTACTTTTCCCCCGGGTGTCAGCTCTTCGTCACACCATCCCAAAAACATACGGGCATCCTGATCGTCAGGGGTGAGCCGCAATACCTGTTCGAACCTTTCTTTAGCCTGCCCGAACCGATCACTATAGTAATATGCATACCCCAGACGGTAATGCCACAAAGGATCGTGCTGCCCTTCCGCTTCCACGGTCAATAACACTTCAGCAGCCGTCTCGTAATCTTCCAGGTTGTTCAAAGCCCTGGCCAATTGCCCGGTCAAATCGTAATCACGTTCTTCTTCAGGAAGAGCCAGTATGGCATCTACTATTTTCTGAAATTCATCGTCTTCGTGCCACCGGGCCAATTGCTTCAAAAATTTTTTATCCATATCGTTCCGTGTATCATGCCAAAACAGTCGGAAATATCGAATCACCCCGGCAAAAGTTTTACAGGAAATTCGGCCGCCACAACTCTTCAGCTTGTTTTTAATATTTTGTATAACCAGCACCTATCCTGCCGTCCCAGATAAACACTTGTCGATAAATATAAAAAACAAATCTGAAAAATCGCAGGCTTCACTACAATTTATTGCACGACCTCCCGGGACCACCGTGATTTTATAAAATATGAAGTAATTTATTTGAAACTATTCGATAGGATACAAAAGTTACAGCTATAATCTATTTACTTTCAAATCCTTCCGGTCTATATAATTTTTATAACGGAAAGCGGGCATTCCCAAAGCCATTCCGGCATATATTTTTCCATCGATCCCCAATTTCTTTTCCAATGTCCCTTTTTTATCCTGCTCTATGGCCGAGCAGACAAATCCGGTATAAAACTGGCTTACTCCCAGACACTCAGCCATCAGCGAGGCATTCTGATAAGCCAGATTGGCATCCTGATAACCGAAACGGCTGGTCCGGGGAGCATGGATGAACACAACCGCTTTGGCTTTTCGCAGGATGAGATCGTTTCCTTTGGTATCCTCCCGCAACAAGCGTTCGAATACAGGGATATACCGGAAAGCATCGGGCATAAACCATTTTACCAAAGGAGTCAATAAAGGATTCTGCATCTTTTTGAGTGCATTTTTGAATACTCCTAAAGTAAATCCGGTGATTTCCCGTAACCGGACCGGATCGGTAACTACTGTAAAACCGATCTGCTGGGCATTGCTTGCGGTAGGAGCACGGTGAGCAGCCTCCAGGATCTGTTGTAGCAACTCTTCGGGGACAGACTGAGCGGTGAAGGCCCGGTTGGAGCGCCTGGCTTTACACAACAGCATCATCTGAGCAGGTACCGGGTAATCGGAGTAATCGAATTCGTGTACCTTCCCGGCAGGAAATCCGGAATGTTCTACTGCACCGGTAGGGCAAACGGCCACACAGTGTCCGCATACGATACAATTTTGCCATTCTTTCACTTCCACTTCCCCGGCAGCCTTTGCTTGCTGCAGAATCATCGAAGGACAAACCCTGACGCATTTGCCACAACGGATACATTTTTCCTGATCGATTTTTAATGTCAATTCCATCACGTGTTATTTATAAAGTTTAGCCCCCTGCCGAACTATCACAGTTTTTGACATACGGGACAATAGTATACCGTACCGCCGAGATATGTTTCGCGGATAATCTCATGTAGCCTGCCGGCCGATAATGGTAGATTCGGGTATTTCTATCATGGAGTTCGGATTAGGATAATGAAACCGATCCCCGGTTTACTCCGGACGATTGCCGGAAGCATATTCTCCGGGGCAGATATCCATCACTTCCCGTTCGGGTTGCAGCAAAGCCTTCTCATAGCGACAAGGCCAGTGTACTTCGGCACTCAATTGCCCGTCTTTGAGTCCACCGATGGTCTCCCCCGGTTTTACGGGAGCATCGTGCCCGAAGAGATAGCCGACGGCACGATAAGCATGATCTACCACATCGTTGGGATCGAGGCCGTGGAAATGATATTGTACATCGGGTAAACCGACAGCATATAGCCCTAAGGAATCTACCATCATATCCTCCGTACCCTGGATATTGAAAAAACGGATATTCACTCCAAAATACAGAAAACGGTCATCTCCCCGGTACGGATTATTCAGCAACTGTTGCCGGGTAAGCAGTTTACCGCTAGCCGGGATCCATACTCCCACACAATCATCGAATAGCTCCAAAGCAATTTCCAGCCAGCGGGCGAGCATACGGCAACGAAGCTTGTATTCCAATCCGGCAGCCAGGAAATCGGAAAGCATCAGTTTATACTTACAACTGTCCAGCAATTTTTCTCCATCCGGACAATCCCACAACTGGGAACGTTGCATCCGGTCGACAGAAGCCGGATCGAAAGGAGTAAAATCGGCCATCAATACCTGAGCCGGAATAACCTTTTTATCTTTTTTGTATTCTACCGGAAAATCAGCGATGGCAAAAGTGGCCAACGAATGATCGACATCCGCTACCAGATCGACCTGCCCGAATTCTTTCTGCAACCTACCGAGGATTTTTTTCCCTTCCGGCCGTTTCCCCTTTTCCCGAAATAACAAATGCATTTGATACAATGCCTGAAATGTTCCTTTTTCCTCCAGGTTTTGCCGGAGTACTTCCTGCCCGTTATCCGATGTTCCCATAATGATGTGCTTGATATTTCCGCCAAAGATATAAAATCTGTCCGGTCTTTTTCATCCTTTATTCCGCATTCTTCACCCGGTTTATCCGTTCCCTTACTTTTGCCCAGGCCGGTGTACCGAAGAGGCAGCTTTCACGCATCGTGTCGTACATTACCCTAAACCGTGACATAGGAATGGTAAAGCTCAGGATATCCGCTTCAAACCAAGGCCGTACCGAAGGATCGAAGAACCCCAGAAAAGTTCGTTTCCCTCCCATCCGGTTTTCCAGAACGGCCTGGGTCACGACAGAACAACAACCCGATCCGAACATAGCCATTACCGTATCCGGACTATTATTATCGAAATAAGCCCAGGTAGTCAAACCCGACAATATATCCGGTGTAGCTAAAAACAAGATGCCTTCCAAGCCGTCGAAATGCTCCCGATCGATCCGGGCAAAATGCAAATATTTTTTCTCTGCGCGGGGAATCCCCAACTCATCGACAAATTCCTTTACCATTCCGGGAGTTTTCTTGTATTTCTCCTTTAACGACACAAAACCCGGAACATGTTCGGGCATCGGAGCAAATCCGGTATAAAACTTTCCTCCCCCACATCCGATGACTTCCGCATTCAAACTAATCGTATTGCCGGCACGAACCTCTTGCATACCTTTAAAAAAACACCCGCCGATCTTTTCGGTATGCCCGGTCTCTTCGTCGGAATACCAAAATACAACCGGCAGTCCGGCCGCTTCGCCGAAAGCTTCCCGATAATTTTCTATAAACTTTTCAATTTCCATTTTTGCCGTTTTATTGTTTATGTCAAATATACGCATTATATTGGTCCCAAAACGAAATAGGGATGAAAAATAAATCTTCATTTACCGTCCGGCAGGAACGCGAAGCAGAGTTCCCGGCTATTTACGAGCTTATCCGGACAGCTTTCGCAACAGCAGAAGTCAGCGACGGAGACGAGCAGGATTTTGCAAACCGTCTGCGCATCCATGGGAATTATATTCCCGAACTAGCCCTGGTCGCGGAATGCCAAGGGAAATTAATCGGCCATATTATGCTGACCCGGACCGTAGTCACCCAAGATGACGGCACTCCATACGAAGCTTTGATGATAGCGCCCTTATCCGTCGTTTTGGACTACCGTAATCAGGGTGTCGGATCGGCCTTGCTCAAAGAAGGCTTACGACTTGCCCAAAGTATGGGTTACCGGGCAGCTTTTCTTTGCGGCAATCCGGCCTACTACGGACGTTTCGGTTTCAAAGCGATCGGAGAATACGGTATCCGGCAAGCCGGTCTGCCGGAAGAATTAGCGCCCTATTTTATGGTCCACGAACTGATTCCGGGTAGCCTGAAATCTGTCCATGGCACAATCGATCTTCATGCTTAACCTCAAAACGATTATTTACGATGTTTTCCAAACTATTTTTTTGCCTGATCTTCCTCACTGCGCTGACACCGCTTTACAGCCAGGAACCACTCGCCCAACAGCTAAAATCTATTATTGAAAATAAAAAAGCCACCGTCGGAATCGCCGTATTATACAACGGTAAAATCCTGGTAACCGTAAACGACAAAGCCGGATATCCGATGATGAGTACGTTCAAGTTTCCCCTGGCATTAGCCGTGCTGGAACGTCTGGATAAGCAAGGGCTTCCGTTGGAGACCGAGTTATTTATCAGTAAACCGGACTTGCATCCGGATACCTACAGTCCGCTCCGGGAAGCCCGCCCGGAAGGCAATTTTAAGATAACTATCGGGGAACTGCTGCAATACAGTGAAAAATATAGCGAAAGGAAACGATGACAATGGACTTTTCCATGAAAAACAACAAGATTGTCAACCATTTTTCAAACTTCAAAGAACGCTCAACCATTACACCGATGGAAGTCCTTGCAGACGGCACACAGGCAAATGAAAACCCTGCCGCTTGTTATCGCGGACTGGGCTGTGTCAGTGGCAACAATTCCTCCCGCCTGCTGCTGGACTATAAAGTAGAACACCCTCATGCCTATGAGGAGATCATGCGGCTGCTGTTTCAGAAGGATTATGGACACACATCAAGCTGGAACTGGGAGCAGATGTCAATTCCTCCTCCGGCACAGAGCCCTGCACCAAGCGTTCCCTGAATGAACCGGCAGACGTGACACGCGGTGCCGGATTCCAGTTTGCCGCAGATGCCAAGGCAATCAATCCGGATATTACCATCGACATGCTCCGCTGGGGCGAGCCGAAGTGGGTCACAGATGCGTTTGTCATCAGTCAGGA
>ENA-OURV01003050-OURV01003050.1-human-gut-metagenome-genome-assembly--contig:-NODE-3050-length-10956-cov-2.875883_pt1 | contig 10956 bp, 11 predicted proteins | sample MGYA00242141_ERZ509072 | MGnify/ENA primary metagenome ERZ509072 (study PRJEB26280, sample SAMEA2338763) | human gut metagenome | biome: human gut; feature: human-associated habitat; material: faeces... | reverse complement strand
GATGAAAACGCGCTGAGGATAGACGGGACGAGCGTTATGCTGGACGGCATAAGCGTGGACAAAGCAAGCGGCGCAAGCAGCGACGCTGAGGGGGTTGCTTTTTGTGTGCGCATAGCGTATAATTAAAACCACTGGGAAACCGGCACAAAGTGAATAAATATCAGATGGGCTTTGCCGGAGATTTTCCGGCGGCGGAATGGGGTGAGATGCCCCGCGAGTCGGTCACTGTGATACCGTAAAAGGTTAAGTCAGATACGCTTTAAGCCCAAGGGTTCCTGCCGTCACCGGGAAGCTGCTTCTTTACGCAATATATTGTCTGTGCAGCTTCGGCATACACAGACTTTTTATTTTACTTAGTGCGGCATGGAACCGATGAAAAGCAAGATGCCGAAAAACTTGAATTGAGTGTGAAAGAGTGAGTACGGTATACATAATGATGCGGTTTGAATAGACAGCAAGCCTATCTCCTTGGCGGCTGGCCGCATAGTTAGTTACAACCGCCCTTCGTATTGTACCGGCGAAGGGCGGCCTCCTGATAAGCGGGCGAATATGCCTTTACATAAGCACAGTACAACCTCACAAAAAGCATGGCCGGCAGAGCAGCCGGCTTTGCTTTTTATCCGCCCACAAAAAGTAAAAGTAAAGATAAAATGAGAAAATGTGATTTTTCTCATAAAAAAGTCCTTGAAATTTACTGGATACCGGCTTACAATTGGAGCGTACTCTATGGACGAAAGGAATGGAAGAATAATATGGCAAGAAGATATGATAGAGAGGATGCCAAGAGAAGAATACTATCTGTATGCGTAAAGCTGTTCATTGAGAGGGGCTACGAAAAGACAACTACCGCCGAAATACTGGAAAAAGCGGACGTTACGAACGGCACGTTTTACAATATATTCAGCACGAAGAACGGCGTGCTGATAGAGCTGACAAACTTTGTATTCGGACATCAGTTTGAAATGGCGCGGAACGTGGTAGGTAAGGATGCGGATCCGGTGCTTCTTTATGCCGTTGAAACCGCGATACAGCTTACCATGACGGAGCTGAGCAACAACATGAGGGAGCTTTACGTTGAATCATATTCGTTTGCGGAAACTTCGGAATATATATATCAGCATACATCCACGGAATTGGCCAAGATGTTCGCCAAATATCTGCCGGACTATGAGGAGAGCGACTTTTACGAGCTGGAAATAGGTACGGCGGGCATAATGCGCGCATATATGGCGCGCCCGTGCGACAAGTATTTCAAGCTGGAAATGAAGCTTGAAAGATTCCTGAACATGGCGCTTTGCGCATATAAGGTTCCCGAAGAAGAACGCAAGGCGGCGATAAAATACGTTGAATCGCTGGATATACGCGGCATTGCCAACGGAGTTATGCAGCAGCTTTTCAAGATGCTTGCAGAGAAATATAACTTTACACTTGATTAGGTTTAAGCCCAATATATGGCGCGGCGGCGTTCGCTTTACGGCGGATACCGCCGTTTTTGTTTGCATAAAAGTAAAAATTGCAGCTCAGAATTGTAAAATTGCGGTTTGAAGGCAGGGATTTCATATTTTATGTTGAAAAACAGCTAAAAGAGGTTATGCAGGAGGTGCGGCATGAAGGAAGAAATACTATCCGGTGCGCTTAGGATAAGGGCTGAAGAATTGGAAAAGCAGTTGCTGAGCCCATACGCAACGCTGTCCGTAAATACGCGCGGCAGGCAGTATCCGATGGAAAAATGCCCTATAAGAACGGAGTTTGTGCGCGACAGGGACAGGATAATACATTGCAAATCATTTCGCAGGCTGAAGCATAAAACACAGGTGTTCCTTTCGCCTGTTGGCGACCATTACCGCACGCGGCTGACGCACACGCTGGAGGTAAGCCAGATAGCGCGCACGATAGCGCGCGGACTTAGGCTGAACGAGGACCTGACAGAAGCAATAGCCATGGGGCATGACCTTGGGCACACTCCGTTCGGCCATGCGGGGGAGAAAGTGCTCAATTCGCTGGTAACCGGAGGATTCAGGCATAATGAACAAAGCCTTAGGGTAGTCGAAAAGCTTGAAAACGGGAAGGGGCTTAATCTTACGTTTGAGGTGCGCGATGGAATACTGAACCACCCGAGCGATTGCCGCGCGGCAACGCCGGAAGGGCGGATAGTAAGCCTGAGCGATAGAATAGCATATATAAACCACGACATTGACGATGCGGTACGCGCGGGTATATTGAACGAAAGCGATTTGCCCAAAAGCTGCGTGGAGCTGCTGGGCGCATCGCACGGAGAAAGGATAAATACACTTATACTGGACACCATCGCAAACAGCTTCGACAGAGCGGAAATACGCATGAGCAGCGAAGTCTGGGATGAATTCAAAAGGCTGCGCGACTTTATGTTTGAAAGAGTGTATTTGAATAAAAACGCAAAGCATGAGGAAACGAAGGGTATGCACGTTATTGCGGAGCTGTTCAAATACTATAAGGAGCATATAGACGAACTGCCGGAGGACTTTAAGAAAAACGTTGAGGAGGACGGCAAGGAGCGCGTTGCGGCGGACTGGATAGCCTGCATGAGCGACCGCTATGCCATATCCGATTACGAGAAAAAGTTCGTTCCGAAGGAATGGATGTGAAAATAAAAACAGGAGCAGGAAAAATGCCTTTTGCAGCGAAATATTATTTCGCAAAGAAAATGGGCGAATAAACAAGAAAGGGGCGATATTATGGCAGCATTTCCTGAGGAATGGCTGAATGAGCTTCTTTCAAAAACGGATATTGTGCGCGTTGTTGGCGACTATGTTTCCCTTACGCCCAAAGGCGGAAGATTCTGGGGCTGTTGCCCGTTTCATAATGAAAAAACGCCAAGCTTCAGCGTAACGCCTGAGAAGCAGATGTATTACTGCTTTGGCTGTCATGCGGGCGGCGGGGTTATACATTTTGTTATGGAGGCGGAGCGTGTAAGCTATGTTGAGGCAGTAAAGCTGCTGGCGCAGCGCGCGGGCATGGAACTGCCGGACGAGGTGAACGATGCACGGTTGCGGGCAGAACGGGCATATAAGGAGAGGCTGTACAACGCATGCAAGGAAGCGGCAATTTTTTATAACAAAAAGCTGCTGAGCGCGGAAGGCAAAGCGGCGCAGGAATACCTGAAGCGGCGCGGCATAGGCGGAAAGATGGCAGTGCGCTTCGGCCTTGGCTATGCACCAGAGGGCTGGCACAACCTGATGGACTATCTTGAACAAAAGGGATACAGCCGGAAGGAAATGGTTGACGCCGGCCTTGCGATAGCATCAAAAAAAGACGGTGGGGCATACGACGCATACCGCGGAAGGCTTATTTATCCTATAATATCGGCCACGGGCAGGGTGATGGCATTCGGTGCGCGGACGATGAAGAAGGACGACGAGCCAAAGTATATAAACACAGGCGATACGCCCATATACAACAAACGTTATAACCTATATGCATTGAATATGCAGCGGGGTAATCGCGTGAGCGAGCTGATAATGGTTGAAGGGTACATGGACGTGATAAGTCTGTTCGCTGCGGGGATAGAGAATGCAGTGGCATCGCTCGGCACAGCAATGACGCAGCAGCAGGCGCGGCTGATAAAGCGCTATGCTGACAAAATGTATTTGTGCTACGATGGTGACAGCGCCGGACAAGCCGCAACGCTGAGAGGACTCGACATACTGTCTGCCGAGGGGATAGATCCGAAGGTGATAGTTATTCCGGGCAACATGGACCCGGACGATTATGTCAGAAAGTTCGGCAAAAACGGGTTCCTTGAACTGCGGGACGGCGCGCTGGACGCGAACACATTCCGCCTGACAAATCTGGCGGGAAAATACGACCTGAAAACACCGGACGGGCGGGAAGAATTTGCTAAGAAGGCATGTGCGTTCGTTGGATCGCTCCAGCCGGTGGAACGTGAGCGGCACATAGCCTTTATATCCAAACGGACGGGGCTTAGCGAAGCGGTGGTGAAAGCGCAATGCGGCCTGTTCGCAGCGGGAATTGAGAATATGCCTGCCAAAAGCAGGAATACTATGGGCAAAGCGCGAAAAGAGGCGGAGAACGAATGGGACAGCGCAGAGCTGACCATATTGAGCCTGATGCTGATGGACGCGGATACGGCGACATATACCGCAGCGGCAATGATGGAAAGCGGAGTTGAACTGCAAAACGAAGCGATAAGATCTGCGGCAGAGGAGTTGCTGATAAAGTATGCGGGCGGCGAAAATACAAGCACAGCCGTGATGATAAGCGAGCTGGAGCCGATGCAGGCGGAAGCAGTAAGCGCGGCGGAAGCGCAGGCGGAGAAGATAAAGGGAGACGTCAGGCGGATTGCTGACGACTGCGTGAAGCGAATGCTTAAAGCGAAGTTGAGCGCAGAGTTGGAGGACGAATTCGCCAAGGCGAGCGGGCTTGAGGGCGAAGAGAGAAAACAGAGTCTTAACAAGGCGAACGAAATAGCAAAAAAGCTGAAGCTTTTAAGATAGTTTGAACACAAATTTTGCAAAGGGGTGGCTGGTTTTGGAAGCAAAGGAACCAAAGAAGAACAAAATCGATGAACTGATCGAGCATGGTAAAGCGAAGGGCGTACTGACCTATAAGGAGGTTATGGACGCGCTGAACGAAACGGACATGGACAGCGACCAGATAGAGAAGCTGTATGATAAGTTCGAATCCATGAACATTGACGTGGTCGATGAAGAATTGGAAGTGCCTGAAAACATAAACGAGGAAATAGCTGAGATTGAAAACGATGCTTCTCTTGGCGAAGGCATATCCATTGACGATCCGGTAAGAATGTATCTGAAGGAGATAGGCAAGGTTCCGCTGCTGAGCGCAACGGAAGAAATAGAACTGGCCAAGCGCATGGCAGATGGCGACCAAGAAGCTAAGAAAAAGCTTGCCGAGGCTAACCTGAGGCTTGTTGTCAGCGTTGCGAAGCGCTACGTAGGGCGCGGTATGCTGTTCCTTGACCTTATTCAGGAAGGCAATTTGGGCCTTATAAAGGCAGTTGAAAAATTTGACTACAGAAAGGGCTACAAATTTTCAACCTACGCAACATGGTGGATACGCCAGGCCATAACCAGAGCCATAGCCGATCAGGCGCGCACGATAAGGATACCCGTACATATGGTGGAAACCATAAACAAGCTTATCCGCGTGAACCGCCAGCTTTTGCAGGAATACGGCCGCGAACCGAGGCCGGACGAAATAGCCGCGGAAATGGGCATATCCGAAGAAAAGGTTCGCGAGATAATAAAGGTTGCGCAGGAGCCGGTTTCCCTTGAAACCCCTATCGGTGAGGAAGAGGACAGCCACCTTGGCGATTTTATAGCGGACGACGTTACCCCTGCGCCCGCGGACGTTGCGGCTTTTACGCTGCTTAAAGAACAGCTTATGGAAGTGCTGGATTCCCTTACCCCGAGGGAGAAGAAGGTGCTTAGGTTGCGCTTTGGCTTGGACGACGGCAAGGCAAGAACGCTTGAAGAAGTGGGCAAGGAATTTAACGTTACGCGTGAGCGCATACGCCAGATAGAGGCGAAGGCGCTGAGAAAGCTGAGGCATCCTTCCCGCAGCAAGAAACTGAAGGATTTCCTTGATTAAGTGAATAAGGGACTGCGCCGGTAAATACTGCCGGCGCGGTTTTTATAGGGAGAAGAAATGGAAAAGATATACTTTGCAAAGGTTAAACCGGGCGGACGCATACCGTCAAAACGTGATGAGGATGCGGGGTATGACATATACGGGCTGATAGACGAAGCATATATTGTGCTTGCCCCGCATGAAACGCGCGCCATACCCACGGGCATAGCATCGGCATGCCCGAAAGAATATTATTTTCAGATACACGAGCGCGGCTCAACGGGCACAAAGGGTATAGGGCAGCGCTGCGGCGTGATAGACAGCGGATACCGCGGGGAATGGTTCCTACCCATAACCAATTTGAATACGAAGCCGCTGTGCCTGAAAGCACTGGGGACGGAACTGCCGAAGAGTATTATTGACGGCGAGTATATTATTTACGACCTCACGAAAGCGCTGGCGCAGGCGGTGCTGCTTCCCGTGCCGAGGACGCAAGTGCATGAACTGAGCTACGAAGAACTGTGCAACATGAAGTCCGAACGGATGGACGGCAAAATGGGCAGCAGTGAAAAATAAGCACGGAAAAGGGCTGAAGAGAATAATATATATTATTTGTTGACACAAGGCGGCGATGATGCTATAATAACCAAGTCACCAATAGGGGCATGATGTAATGGTAACATAGCGGTCTCCAAAACCGTTCTTGAGAGTTCGAGTCTTTCTGCCCCTGCCACTAACGGGAGAGTTAATACTCTCCCGTTTTTGTATCTGAAGAAAAGGAGGGGAGAGAATGAGCAATGGGATAGAATCTTTATTCTGGAATGAATCATGGAGGGGCGCGGATAAGCAGCGAATCGAAAAATATATAAGAGATTTTGATTTTAAGCCTGATGCTATTATCGGGGAGATGAGTTTGTCGAAAGCGAAAAAAGTATGCGATGCCGGATGCGGGTGCGGAGTATATGCACTAAAACTGGCTATGAATGGGTTTAATGTAAGCGGATTTGATATTTCGGGTGATGCGATAGATATAGCAAGAAAACTGGCTGCGGATGCGAAGGTGGCAGCGGAGTTTACGACAGCAAGCGTAACGGCAACGGAATATGAAGATGGTTATTTTGATGCAGTTGTTTGCAGAGATGTTATAGACCACATGAAAAAAGCAGAAGGCAAAGCGGCGGTTAAGGAGTTGCTGCGCATAACCAAACAAGGAGGAATAGTCTATATAACACTGGATGGAACAGATGAGGAATATGAAAATGAACCGCACATAATAAATGAGGACGGAGATTATATGTTTATAGACGGGAAATGGAAAGGCATGGTGTTCCATCAGTATAACGAACACGAAGTTAAGGAACTCGACTCACAAGGAGCGACGTTTATGACAGAAAAGATAGGGGATGGCATGAGAGTAAAGATAATCAAGAGGAAAGATTAGCGTGTCGGCAGCATGCTGCGGGGATATATACCGAAAATAAAACTCTAAAAAAGCCAGTAAATCGGACGATTCTGAGCGTATTGCAGAGCGGTTCAAAAAATTTGTCAAACTTTTTTGCAAAAAAGCTGTTGACAATATTCGGGTCGTTTGGTATTATAGTCAAGCGCGCTGGGGAAACGGACAAGAGAGACCGGAAGAACAGCGGGGAACGCACCTTGAAAACTATATAGTGCAAGATTGAAAAAATAAGCAAGTAATTCAGGAAATAGCTCTTGTAGAAAATCTTCAGCGCGAAAGCCTTAATCCGATTGAGGAGGCCGCCGCCATACGCTTCCTCATGCAGCAGCACGACCTTACGCAGGAGGAGGTTTCCTCCCGCCTGAGCAAGAGCCGTCCCGCAATAGCAAATAGCCTTAGGCTGCTTTCATTGCCGGACAGCGTGCAGGACATGGTGAAGGAAGGCAAGCTCAGCGCGGGCCACGGCAGGGCGCTTGCCGCCATAAAGGACGAGGCCGCCGTAAGAAGGCTTGCGGGCGACGCCGCCATAAACGGCTGGTCCGTGCGCGAGATAGAGCGCAAGGCCACCAAGTTCACCAATCCCGAGCTTGACAAGGTGGAGCGCGAATCAAAGAAGAAGCGCGTACGCCAAACCAACGACATGTACGTTGCCCAGGAAAAGCTCAGGGAGCATCTTGGCACCAAGGTGACCATAGACGGCAGCGAAAAGAAGGGCAAAATAACGATAGAGTATTATACGCGCGATGGGCTCGAGGCGCTCTACGATGCGCTGATGAAGCTGTAAGGCGGATTTTTGAAGAAGCAAAAAAAGCAGGGTAATACCCTGCTTTTAATTTCCCTATTTATCTATCCGCTCTTCACCTTATCACGCCGTTTTCATATACCGGTACGACTTCGGTTATGTCCTCGCTGAAGCAGTATTTTATGTCCTCCTCAAAGCCGAGTGATATCAGCCGTGCGCAGTGCTTTGTAACGGAAAGATCGGCGCGGCCCTGCTTCCAGTCCGCGTACAGCATGCAGCAGACCATTGTTATGTCCGTCGCTTCCATTGGCTCGTGCGCCATGCGGTGTATCGCCTCCGCGATGGAGCCTGCGGCTAAGAGATCGTCCGCAGAAATCTGCCCGTACGTGCCGGCGCAGACGATTATTATGTCGTTGCCCAGCTCAACGGCCTTTTTGGCAACCGCTGTGCGGTTTATCATGCCGCCAATCAGTACCTCTTTCGCGGCGGACATGCCGTGTATGGCGGCGGTGCCGTTGGTGGTGCTTATTATAACGCTGCGGTCGCACACGGCTTCCTTGGTAAATTCATACGGGCTGTTGCCAAGGTCGAAATCCGGCAGCTTCACCGCCTCCCGCTCGCCCGCCAGCACAACGTCCTGCGCCCCGAGCCTGCTTGCAAGCATTGCTGCCTCGCCGGGGTCTATCGCGGGAACGACCTTGGTTGCCCCGTTGCCAACGGCGGTTATTATGCAGCTTGTGGAGCGCAAAACGTCCACAACTATTACCGTGCAGGACGATATATGGTTGCTTAAAACCTTTCCGTATACGGGAATAACGTCTATTTTCATAAAAACCCCTCCCGGCTGAGCGTTCGGCAATTTTGCCCGCAAAGCCTTATCTTTCGGGCAAAAACACATTCGCCCAATTTACCAGTATTATAGCATCACTTGCCGCATTATGCAAATAGTCCTTGCGCAAGGACTATCGCCGCCGCCGTACCTATAACGGAGCTTATAAGTGCCGCGGGCAATGCCGCGCGCGTGCGGCGTATGCCAACCGTGCCGAAATAAAGCGCGATGGTATAGAATATTGTCTCGGTGGAGCCGAGCATTATGCTTGCCGCAACGCCCGTGAAAGTATCGGGGCCGTATGTTGTGAGTACGTCGCCAAGGAGCGAGAGCGCCGCGCTGCCCGAAAACGGCCGCAGTATGAAAAGCGGCGCAAGCTCAGCCGGAAGGCCTACGGCGTTAAAAGCGGGGGAAAGCGCACCAAGCATCAGTTCAAGCGCGCCGGACGCCCTGAGTGCCTGTATCGCGGCAAGCATCCCCGCCATGTACGGCAATATCCTTATAAGCATGGGCAGCGCCTCTGCCGCCCCTTCGGTAAACGCGGAGTATATGTCCACGCGCTTTATCAGCGCGTATATTATAAGCCCCAGTATCATAAGGGGCAGAATATAGCTCATGCCTTGCCCTTCCCTATGGGCCTTTGCGGCATTATGCGGCAGAACAGCGCGCATATTGCGGCGGCGGAAACGAAGCTTAGCACGGACGCTATGAACGTGGGCAGCACCACTATGTATGCATCCTCGCTCCCTGCGGCGGTCCTTAGCGCAAGCACGTTCGCCGGCAGCAGCTCCAGCGCCGATGCGTTGAGCGCAAGGAACATGCACATTTCGTCCGTAGCTACGCAAGTGACGCAGATATGCGGGAGGGGTAGAGCAGCTTAACCATCCGCGCGGTTCGCATTTCCCCATTGCCCATTGCGGCGCAATAGTGTATCATTTTATATATTATTTGGCCCATGCGGAGGTTGAACCATATGAACAGCGCACAAATCAAGGCAATGGTAGAGGACGAGTTTGAAGAACTGGTGGAAATCAGGCGCGACCTGCACATGCATCCGGAGCTTTCCGAGCATGAGGAGCGCACCGAAAAGGCGATATGCACTCAGCTTGATAAGCTGGGCATACCATACGAGGCCGGCGTTGCCGGGCACGGCATAATTGCAACCGTTGGCCCCAAGGACGCAAAATACGGCATAGCCATACGCGCGGATATTGACGCGCTGCCCATAACCGAATGCACGGGGCTGCCCTATGCATCGGTGAACAAGGGCGTTATGCACGCCTGCGGGCATGATATACACACAACCGTTCTGCTCGGCGCGGCAAAGATATTCAAGGCCATGGAGAGCGAGCTCAAGGGCGCGGTGAAGCTTTTCTTCCAGCCTGCGGAGGAAACCATAGGCGGGGCGGAGCGCATGATTGCGCACGACGGGCTGAACAGCCCCAAAATAACCCGCGTAATGGGTATGCACGTTGACCCGACCGTGCCCACGGGCTGCATACACCTTGCAAAAAGCCGCATGAATGCATCCACCACGGAGCTTATTATAAACGTAAACGGCGTTGCGTGCCACGGCGCGCACCCCGACCAGGGCATCGATGCAATAGTGGTAGCGGCGCACATTGTGCTGGCGCTGCAAACCATATCCAGCCGCTTCGCCGCGCCCACCACGCCCGTTATAGTGACCATAGGCACAATACACGGCGGCAGCAAGGAAAACGTGTGCGCGGGGCAGGTGAAGCTCGGCGGAACCATACGCGCGCTGGACTTTGAAACAAGGGACTTTATAAAGGCGCACGTTAAAACCATTGCCGAAAACACGGCGGCTGCCTTCGGCGCAAGCGCGGAGGTAATAATGAACGACGGTTATCCTCCCCTTGTGAACGACGTTGCAACCTCGCTTGCCATTGCGGACGTGGCTGAAAAGGAAATAGGCCGCGGCAGCGTAATATTCATGGACGACCCAAGCCTTGGCGCGGACGATTTTGCGTACTTCACGTCCAAGGTGCCCGGCGTGTACTTCAATATTGGCACATATAAAGAGGGCCAAGCCCTGCCGCAGGCGCTGCATAACGAAAACTTCGCCCCGGATGAGGAGTGCATAAAGTACGGCGTGCTTATGAATGTTTTGGGTGCGCTCAGGCTGCTTGACGAGGACGAAGCGAAGGGGAGCCTGACAAAAGATGAACGCAGCACAGCGCAGAGAATGCATCCTGACCCGGTTGAGCGGTGCCCAGAACCCGGTAAGTGCCAGTGCACTGGCCGCTGAGCTGGGGGTCTCCCGGCAGATCGTGGTGGGGGACGTGGCACTGCTGCGTGCAGGCGGGGCGCAGATCG
>ENA-OURV01003046-OURV01003046.1-human-gut-metagenome-genome-assembly--contig:-NODE-3046-length-10978-cov-16.974641_pt1 | contig 10978 bp, 10 predicted proteins | sample MGYA00242141_ERZ509072 | MGnify/ENA primary metagenome ERZ509072 (study PRJEB26280, sample SAMEA2338763) | human gut metagenome | biome: human gut; feature: human-associated habitat; material: faeces... | reverse complement strand
AAAAATTCTCTGCGATAATTTTTCACCCGAAAAAACGCTCCGGTATCGCCGTCCGAGTTGAGACAGAGGTTGGGACTTAGCAAGCGAAGCGACCTACGACGCATAGTACAACAGGTCAAAATCCATTGCGGTAAGATATGCCGCATCTCTATTCTCAACCTGACTGCCATATCTATATTCTATTATAAGGTCTATCAACCACCGCCATCTTTTTAAGCCCCGATTTTTTAAGTGGGGACAAAAGCAGCTCAGCTCTCAACTCTGCATATTACAGAAGTTATCGTTTTTTTGGTCATAGCACCGCTTTTTCTCGCACATTTTTTTGCCTTCGTTTTCGCTTTTTCCAACCCCGTTTCGGTGTGGAGCGTTTTCCCTCTTTTCACCCTTGTTTTGCCCTTTTTCGTGCCTTCGCTTTCGTGCCTGCTATGACAAGTGATGACACCTTATGACTCGTATAGTCTAACAGCTTAAATGTCAATGTTTTATCAAAATTTGCTATATATATTTGCGGTGACAATATTAGTTATTAACGCTAAAAACTCACAGTTATGGCAAAGAAAAATGTAAGGGATGACCCTCAAAAAACACAAGTCACCGAGAACCCGCAGATGAGCGACATCGTGCTGGTTTTAGACAAGATGGAACTGCTCATTCAAGCAGTATCCGAAATCAACAAGAACGGCAAGTATTCCACCGTGCCGGCAGACAAAGAGCATCAGAACTCCTTTCTCAAGATTGACCGCTATGCGACCTTCTTCGAGAACTTCCTCAAGAACTTCTGGAGTCAGTTGAAAGACCCTACACACTTCGGTCTTTTCACGATGAAGGAGGAGGAGTTCGACAAGCCCGAAGTCAAGCAGGCCATCGAAGACCTTGCCGAAGGTAAGAAAACAAAAGCTGTGGAAGAGTTTCTCAAAAAGTATGAGATAACACCCAAAAACCAAACAGAACAGAGTATTAACAATCAAAATTCAGAAGAAATGGCAAAGAAAAACCAAACCCAGCAGCCCGTCGTTGAAGCTAACGACCAGCAGAACAATCAGTATCGTTACAACGAGTCTATGATCAACTGGGACCAGTTGAAGAACTTCGGACTCTCGCGTGAGTATCTTCAGGAGCGAGGACTCCTTGACTCGATGCTCAAAGGCTACAAGACCAACCAGCTTGTACCTATCAACCTAAACTTCGGCTCTGCCGTACTGCGTACCGATGCACGCCTGTCGTTGCAGCAGTCCAACACAGGTGAGGTGGTACTTGCCATCCACGGTATCCGCAAGCAACCCGAATTGGAGCGTCCTTACTTCGGACATATCTTCTCGGAAGAGGACAAGAAGAACCTCCTCGAAACAGGCAATATGGGACGAGTGGTGGAACTCAAAGGTCGCAACGGAGAGTATATCCCATCGTTCATCAGCCTTGACAAGATGACCAACGAGGTGGTGGCCATGCGTGCCGAGAATGTCTATATCCCAAACGAGATTAAGGGCGTTCAACTCACCGACCAGGAGAAGAACGACCTGCGTGAGGGCAAGAAGGTCTATATCGAAGGTATGACTGCCAAGTCAGGCAACGAGTTCAACGCCCACATTCAGGTGAGTGCCGAGCGCAGAGGTATCGACTTCATCTTCGAGAACGACCGTATCTTCAATCGTACCGCCCTCGGTGGTGTGGAGCTTACCAAGCAGCAGATTGAAGACCTCAATACAGGCAAGGCAATCTTCGTGGAAGATATGCAGCGTAAGGATGGAGAACTCTTCTCATCGTATGTGAAACTCGATGAGGCGACAGGACGACCCAACTACACACGCTACAACCCCGACTCGCCCGAAGGTGCAAGAGAAATCTACATTCCGAAGGAGATCGGTGGCGTGAAACTTACCGCTGAGGAGCAGAAAGATCTGCGTGAGGGACGAGCCATCTTCCTCAATGATATGGTGAACAACCGTGGTGAGGAGTTCTCTTCGTTCATCAAGGCAGACCTTGAGACGGGACGACTGATGTACTCTCGCACTCCCGATGGCTTTGAGGAGCGTGCCAAGTTCGAGATTCCGAAGGAAATCTTCGGTGCCAAGCTCTCCGGTCAGCAGCGTGCCGACCTTCAGAGCGGCAAGTCGGTACTCGTGGAGGGCATGAAGGGCTTCGATGGCAAGAGCATTTCGCAGTATGTCAAGCTGAACTCCAACCAAAACAAGCTCGACTTCTATAACGAGAATCCCGACCGAAACCGCAACGCATCACAGCGTAATGTGGTAGCCGAGAAACAGGAGAAGCGTCAGTCAAAGGGACAGAGCATCTAATCCATAACTCGGACAACTCAAATCAATGTATAACTCTAAAATGAATTTTAAGATGAACGATAAGAATAAAGCACCTTTCAAGGTGGAAGATGTAAATTGGGACGAACTATCAGGTATAGGTATCCTCAAGGATGAACTCGAACAGGCAGGCGAGCTTGAGACGCTGCTCCGAGGCGAGAAGACAGGTGTCGTATCGCTGAGCCTCGTACTCCTCGGTGTAGATGTGGTGATGGATGCCACTTTGCAGCTTGTACGCAAGAACGACTCTCCGCTGCTCGAAATCATCGGTATCAACCCCACGCAGTAACACGATTCCATTACTAACCTGACAGCCGTTTCCCGCACCGTAATCGGGACGGGAGACGGCTTCTTTAATTCCCGAATAATTATGATAGCAATTATAGCAGAAAAACCGAGCGTAGGTCAGGACATCGCCCGCGTCATCGGTGCAACAGAGAAGAAGGACGGTTATATGGCAGGCAACGGGTATCTTGTAACCTGGGCATTGGGACACCTCGTTTCCCTCGCCATGCCATCGGCATACGGATATGGTAAGGCTTCGCATGAGGATTTGCCTATGCTTCCTGAACCGTTCCAGCTTGTGGTAAGACAGATCAAGACCGATAGAGGTATGGTAACGGACATCGGTGCCGCCAAGCAGCTCAAGGTCATTGACGAGGTATTCAGCAAATGTGACAGCATCATCGTGGCAACGGATGCAGGTCGTGAGGGTGAGCTTATCTTCCGATACATCTACCACTACCTCGGATATACCAAGCCCTTCAAGCGTCTTTGGATCTCCTCGCTCACGGACGAGGCTATCCGTGCAGGTATGAGCAATCTCAAGGATGGCGAGGCTTACGATGCACTCTACCACGCTGCCGACTGCCGTGCAAAGGCTGATTGGCTCGTGGGTATGAACGCAAGCCGTGCATTGGCTTTGGCTTCGGGTATGCCGAACAACTCCCTCGGACGAGTGCAGACACCTACATTAGCGATGATATGCAGTCGCTACAAGGAGAACCGTGATTTTGTTTCCACACCTTATTGGCAACTGCATATCACCCTTGAACGCTTGGGCGAGTTCCGCCAGTTCGCACATATCGAGGACTTCAAGAGCAAGGAGCAGGCAGAGGCGGCACACGCACGATTCTCGCCCGACTCAACGGCACTCATCACGAAGGTGGAGCGCAAGCGTACCTACCAGCAGGCACCGTTACTTTACGACCTTACCACATTGCAGAAGGACTGCAACACGCATCACGATATGAGTGCGGAGAAGACACTTTCAGTGGCACAGGCTCTCTATGAGAAGAAGTATATCTCATATCCGAGAACGGGCAGCAGATATATCTCGCACGACCTGATGGAGCAGGTCTATGATTCTCTTTGGAAGATTGCCACCATGCCGGAGTTCAAGGAGTATGGCAAGCGTTTCGACTTCGAGCATCTGAATATGCGTAGTGTAGATGATGACAAGGTGACGGATCACCACGCACTCATCATCACAGGCATAGAGCCTGAGGAGTTGAGCGCCCACGAGCAGATTGTCTACACAATGATTGCAGGGCGTATGCTTGAAGCGTTCTCGCCACGCTGCGAGAAGGAGTCATTGGTAATGGAGACGACAGCCGAGGATATGAAGTTCCGTTCACGCTCTACTACCATCGTCAATCCGGGCTGGCGTGCTGTCTTTGCCCGTAAGGAGGATGCCGAGAAGGACGAGACGGAAGCGAACAAGGGTACGGCACGCTTTGCCGAGGGTGAGCAGATACCCGTAACAGGTTATGGCACGGCACAGCGTAAGACAATGCCCAAGCCGCTCTATACCGAAGCGACACTTCTTGCCGCTATGGAGACCTGTGGCAGGAACATCACCGATGAGAAGGCTAAGGAGACAATGAAGGAACTGGGTATCGGAACACCTGCCACAAGAGCCGCCATCATCACGACACTCTTCAAGCGCGACTACATCGAGCGTTCAGGCAAAGCGCTTGTACCTACTGAGAAAGGACTCTATATCTACGAGGCATTCAAGGATATGCAGGTTGCCAATGTGGAGCTGACAGGCAGTTGGGAGAAGACGCTCCTTCAAATCGAGCAGCATACTTTGGAGACACGCTCCTTTATGCACTCCATCGAGAGTTTCACCTCGCAGGTTACACGCGAGGTACTCGGTCTGAAGTTCCCTGCACCCAAACAGCGTACCCTCCCTTGCCCCAAATGCGGTACAGGCAAAGTAATGATACGCCCGAAGGTCGCCAAGTGCGACAATCCTGATTGCGGTCTGCTTGTATTCCGCAAGGTATTAAACAAGGAGCTTAACGAGCAGCATCTGGAGCAGTTGCTCTCATCGGGAGCAACCAAGTTGATCAAGGGATTCAAGGGAAAGAAAGGTAACTCTTTCGATGCCGCCGTAGCCTTTGACGATGAGTTCAATGTAACGCTGGCATTTCCCGACAAGAAGAGAGGTAAGAAAAGATGATGTCAGTCATCCCGATTCGTAGGCAAAGGTAGTGAACCGCCCTCATTCCACCCCGCAAGGTCGTGCCGCAGGCGGTTTCGGCAAAAATCATCCTCGCACGGCTGCGGTATTTTTACCGAAAACCTTGCAGGTGGAGGCGTTTCACATCCAAGCCCACGAAATCGGGAACGACTGTTCCCACTAAAAAATAAAGGATATGAAGACAAGTGACCCGACAACAAGAAAGAGAATGAAGTGGATAGGTACAGCCATCGTAGCCGTAGTAGCGGCATTAGGTTTCAGTTATCTCTATACACGAGGTGTATCACCCGTGTGGGCTGCGGTAGCCATCGTATGTTTCCCTGGCTTCTTCCGATTCATATACAAGATTGCCTGCATCGTAATGGCAGCATTGATACTCTTTGCTATCCTTAGTTTCTTGGTCTTCTAAATATAATAGGATCATCTATAAGATTGTTATTGGCGTACCACCATAATGTGTGAAGTGATAATACATTGATGAAAGCATACTGTTAGTATCAAAGGGCGTTAGATATATCTCATTTGCTATGTCAGCAACATGCCAATTCCTAATCTGTGAAGAGTTAGTACTCTGACGTTGATAATTTCTTACACTCTCTATAAGCATCCTGTCTTCCTCTATTGCCAACTTGTACTCATCAGGAATACGTTTATATATCTCTCTTCCGAGAAAGAGTATAACGGGATGCTTATGATCAAGTAATATTTTGAGAATCTTTTTCTCTAATGGAGAGTGGAACCCACTAATGACAATATAGTCGGTTTTACAGATAGATTCAGCCCATGCAATACATCTTCTTTCGGTTTCAGATGTGACCGAACGCGAAGCAAAGAATGCGACAAGATGCCCCTCCAATAATTCCCTATTTCCCAGCGAACTCACAAAAAAAGCGTAGGCTGTGCACTGACTTATCCTACGCTAAGGTCTTGGCTACCTGTCTTTCGAATAAGCAATACAGACAACCCACGCCAGATGTATATAACACAATTTACGCCAAGCGTAATGTAGATATACAACATTAGCAGTGGATGTCCCATTGCCGATCTTCGAAAGACTTAAACGGCCAAGTTTTAGCGTAGAAGTATCGTCAATAAACATCAACTATTTATACATGGCTCAATCCTTTTTGACATAGAGCCACTACAAAAATAAGTCATTTTTGACAAATAACAGCATTACCGTCAATAATTCTTTACATCAATATTTTTCAGGATGTGCAAATCTTCAAATACGGATAGAAAATAAACTCTTAAATACCAGCCATTGGCAAGCCGATGAACTACAGGGCAAAGTTGGCCAATGCTTCTTGTCGGACAGCAAGGTCAGGCCACAGGTGGTTTCGGAGAAAATCATCCTCGCCGTGCTGCGGTATTTTCCCCGAAAACCTTGCCTTACCGGAAGCATTAGCCGTAACGCCCTCGTAGTTCAACGGACTGCCAAAGTCCGAGTATTAACCATATAATAAAAGATAAAGCTATGAATCAAGCAATCATCGCAAGTGTACCGATGGCACCGATGCAGATGCCTGTGGTACGTAGAAGAAGAGTAAAGGTCGCAGAACCTGAAATCAAGTTGCCGCCAAGAGGCTCACGAGGTCCGGTACATATATCAGAGCTGCTCAATCCTATTCTGGAAATCAGCAAGCATCCTGACCGTAACAGACTGCTTGCAGAGTTCTTCAACCAGTGAACATAACAAGAAAATAATTCAGTATTAACATTAAATCATAAAGATATGTTTTTCACATCAATTTCACAGATGATGACCGAGAGCGTAGATCTGACTCTGGTCATCCGCAAAGCGAACGGACAGCTTACTGTATCAACATTGCCGAAGGCCAACGGACTTAAAGATGAGGCAGCAAACCACATCATTCCGCTGACACTAACGGGCACTCCCGAAGAGATGGATGCAGAGTTCCTGCAACACATCATGCAGCCTATACGCAAGGCTACGGGACTTATCTCCAATCTGATGGAGTTCGAGAAGCAGGCAGACAAGGCCGCTGCCAACAGCAAGGCGGCAAAGGATGCCAAGGCTAAGGAGACCAAAGAGGAGAAGGAGAAGCGTGAGAAGTACGAGAAGCATATGAAGAAGGCTGAGGAACTTATCACAGCCAAGAATCATAAGGATGCCATCACCTCACTCCAGCAGGCTCGTATGTATGCCACTGCCGACAAGCAGAAGGAGGTAGATGAGAAGATTGCCGCACAGAAGAAGGCGATGAACCAAGGCTCGCTCTTCGAGATGATGGAAGATACTCCTGCACCGGCTCCACAAGTGGCACAACCGCAGAATGTAGCACCGCAACCTGCACAGCAGACTATCCAGCCGCAGGCAGCACCACGACAGATGCCGCCACAGCCACAACAGACGGTAATGCGTCCCGTGCAACAGCCGATACAGCGACCTGTTCAGCAACCTCCACAGCCTCAGTATGGCGGGCAGCCTATGTTCTCCGCACCACAAGGCGGTTATCCACCTCAAAATGCAGGACAGCAGCATCCTCACTATCCACAGGGTGAGATTCCGATGTTCCCACATCATGAAGAGCCTCCTATGCCTGAAGAGTTACAGCAGGCATATATGCACGAAGGCCCTGCATATCGCCCCGAGGATTATGAGGAATATCCCGACTTCCCTCAGTCAATGTTAGAAAATCATTATTCACAGGCATACGCCCAAACAGTTTAAGACTATGGCACTTTTAAGAAACGAAATGCAGCGATCATTCACCTTCAAGAAAGGTACAGAGATGATTACACTTCCTGATCCCAATCCGAACGACTCTCCGGAGAGTGTTATGAGCTTCTACTCGAACATCTATCCAGAACTGACCACAGCAACCGTACACGGCCCGACCATCAAGGATGACAAGGCTGTATATGAGTTCAAGACAACCATCGGAACAAAAGGATGAGAACTATGAGTAAGGACACTAAAAAGAAGAAGTCATGCAGACCATTGGACGAACATCAGTCGGAACAGCTCGCGAGGATGATAATCGCATCGACCAAGCGGGAGGTACGATACGGTGTGACAAGAGTAGAGAGAGTTACGGCGCCAACGGGTGCCGTAATTCTTTTCTAAAGACACCTATTCTTCCCATAGCACCACAGACTATTATGAGGGAGAGCTATTGTGGAAACAGTTATAACCTAATCACGCAGGAGAATTACGAATACCTGCGTGATTCTTATTTCCGCTATGCCGAACTGATGAATGTAAAGGCGGAGCATACGCCAGGCAGAACTATCGGTGAAGGTATCGTCAATCTCTACAATGAGATGAACGACCTCGTAAATAAAAGCGGCATGTATCTCAACCTTGAGGATGACAATGGCTGTCTATACTTCAATGTGTGGAACACACATACTTGGGGTGAATACACACTGTACTACTTCCCTGTAAAGTTTGTGGAGGAACTGAATCCCACACTCAGACGCATTGTCATCACATTCTATCATAATTTTATGAAGGAGAACGGTATAACCACTATCAACGATGAGTCAGATATGGACTGGGCTATTGATATGCTGACTGAAGGCTGCTATGAGGATGAAGATGCCAAAGAGAGGCGAGCGAGGGAAAAGCTCGTGAAATCATACAAGGATGGTAGAGCATATAAACTCCTCGACAGGGTGTGGCGAAAGTCCTACTACAAGAACCTGCCGAAAGCTATAGAAGAATATGAGTGTAAGAATGGCTTTGAACAAGGTCTTATCGAACTGCTGAGAAGAGGACTTGAGTTCATAAAGACGGAGAAAGCCATCATGTACTATGGCTATGACCCGTTCTACGATGAGGAGCCCGATTATCTGCCGATGACACTCGAACAGCAGATAAGGGTTGTCTATGATAGCGATGATATAATGACGGAACACCTTATCGACTTCTATAATTCCTCCCGTCAGGAGTCATACGATATTATTCCTGCATCAACCTTTGCCGTCTCTCCAACGACCGACAAGGTTTTTACACTTGAAGATACCTACCCCGAAAGGTTTTTCAAGTGGGCAGATGATTTTATTCACTACATACGATAATCACTATGGATACCAACAAACTTACCAAGCAGATAAATACGATGCTGCGCCCCCGTGCGGCATTGATAGCATACTCCACAGATGGAGGAGATACATACTTCCTTGAAGTACGGAACATAGATAATGAGGGTGTTATGAGCGAAGGCCGTCCCGTAACGGTGGACTTCATCAACGAACTGATAAAGGGGTATTCCGAAAGGCACAGCAGCACACCGCATGGTCGCATCCCAACAAATATGCTATGGAGTGATACACGCAAGGGCTACGAGAAATATATCTGGTACAACCCGCCACAAAAGCGTATGATGTTCTTCAAGGAGTCGCTACATATTGAAAATGCCGAGTACAACCTGCCCGGTGTCATCTATGAGGTGAGTGATGAGCGTATGAATATCTACGCATACATAGACAAGGAGCTGAAACCCGAAACGGAACTCTACGCTGCTCCGTTCTTCAATGTCACGGGGGCAAGCGTCTGTCTTGGCTCGGCAAAGATTGACAAGCCGACAGAGATTACCTACGACAAATTACTTGAGTACTGGGAGAAGAAGTTCTGGCTCACGGAGTTCTCACACCTCGGAGGTAACGGAAATCCCACAAAGAGCAACCTTGTACTGGTAACAAAGGCAGCAAAGGATGCTCCCTTCAACATTGAAGAGTTAAAGCCTCTAAAGAATTTGAAACTTAAAGATATACTACGATGAAAAGAGTACATTATACCGACAGCTATCTGCTCAATCCACAACACCCCGTAACGGTAAACCTTATAGGTGGTGGAGGTACAGGCTCACAAGTATTGACAAACCTTGCACGATTGGATGTAACACTTCGTGCCCTCGGACATCCGGGACTATTCGTAACACTATATGATCCCGACATTGTTACCGAAGCCAATATCGGAAGGCAGCTCTTCGGATATTCCGATTTGGGACTGAATAAGGCGAATTGTCTGATAACACGCATCAACAACTTCTTCGGGAATGACTGGAAGGCCATGCCGGCACTCTATCCCTCCAATATGAAAGATGCTCGACAGGAACATCTTGCCAATATCACTATCACCTGTACGGACAATATAAAGTCGAGAATAGACCTCTGGAATGTACTCAAAGCATTGCCGCAGTACAATTATACAAACTATCAGACACCTCTGTATTGGCTTGACTTCGGCAACACGCAAACATCGGGACAGGTCGTATTGGGCAGTATCCCAAAGAAGATAAAGCAACCTACTTCTCAAATCTACCAGACCGTACCATCGTTGAAGGTCATCACAAAGTTGGTAAAGTATGCCCGAATCAAGGAGGAGGACTCCGGTCCGAGCTGTTCACTTGCAGAGGCATTGGAGAAGCAGGACTTGTTCATCAACTCCACATTGGCACAGCTTGGCTGCAATATCCTCTGGAAGATGTTCCGACACGGTATGATAGAGCATCACGGACTCTATCTCAACCTTACGACAATGAAGGTCAATCCCATAATGGTATAACCGTAATAGACAGCTGTCATATTCTTAACGAGTATGATGGCTTTTTTTATGCTATCGCTCCATATTTATTACAATATCTTCATCATTTATAGCGTTTTATATTAAAAATGCCTTGAAATGCTATTAAAAAATGATAAAGCAACATTAATTTTTTGCTTTATTAGTAATTTTGCACATTAGGCATATATGATAAACAGTTCGGACTAACCCGACTTAAATATAGGACGCAATGAAAATAGAAAGGAAGATAGCCATTGGCTATACTATTATTGTCGCCCTAATTGGTGGTATCGTATATACGTACCTGCACGAATGGCGACAAATGAACAGATTGGAGCGTGAAGTGAAAGAGATTCACCGTCTCCGGCAAAGTGTGCATGAGGCATATGTACATATGCTCGACCTTACGATGTTCGGTGAAACCATTCTCGAATGGGAAAGAGCCGACACAACTCTCTATCGTGCCAAACGCCTCAAGGTGGATAGCATCCTTTGTGAGTTCAAGGATTACTATTCCGGTGAACGGATAGATAGCCTACGGGTGTTGATGGCAGAGAAAGAAATCCAACTATTCAATATCTCCAAGCTGTTTGAAAAGCAGGTAGAACTCGGCGAAGAACTTGCCGAGCGTGTTCCCGT
>ENA-OURV01003045-OURV01003045.1-human-gut-metagenome-genome-assembly--contig:-NODE-3045-length-10982-cov-2.192459_pt1 | contig 10982 bp, 14 predicted proteins | sample MGYA00242141_ERZ509072 | MGnify/ENA primary metagenome ERZ509072 (study PRJEB26280, sample SAMEA2338763) | human gut metagenome | biome: human gut; feature: human-associated habitat; material: faeces... | reverse complement strand
ACTTCCGTACTCGACGGCAAACGTACTGATCGGAGCATGTGCGGTATGTATGGCAATGTCCTTTGCGATGTATGCATCTGAATTTCGTCAGATACTGGAGCGCAAAAATAGTCTGATGGGACCGAAGATTCGCAGAAATTCTGATGGCAGAGACTGGATATGATCTATAAATGATAAACGGGCAAATCCCTGGATATAACAAAGGGATCTGCCCGTTTTTGGGCTTTAAGAATGGTTTTCGATTTCGCGAAGCAGAGACTTTCGTTTTTCCTGGAACATCAGCTGCTCACTGTAATGAAAATAGGGTTCGCATCCGAAGGTGCTGATAAACTGTACTGCTTTTGGATTATGACCGAGATCAGAAGTAAGGAAAAGCAGTTCCGGTCCATCCTCGAAGGCTTCGCTTGCAAAACGATACCCATGCTCCAGCGCAAGCGAAGTGCGAGCGGCAGCGGTTTTGCGGCTGTCAACGGCATCGCTTAAGGCATCCCGGAGAATATCAAGAACGGTGTCAGTGGATGCAGCCCGTTCTCTGCGTGTCTCGATCAGGCAGTTTTCCAGGATTTCTGTGATCTGATCGGCCTGATCGTATTCTTCAGATGAGATAAGATGATTTTCCACTCTGACTTTCAGTGCCTGTTTTCGCTGTGAAATGATCTCATCCAGAGTCTCTCCTCGAAGCAGGGCAGTGCGGATCTGTTTCAGTGTTTCATGAAGTGTAGTTGTGAACTGGTCTTCTTTCTGGAATTTCTGGAAAAAACTGTTCCATCCATCAAGAAGGAGACCTGCGACAGAGATTTTTTCATCACTGGAGGCCTGCTGCACGAGATTGCAGCGATTCTGGAATTCCTCTTCGGACAGGCGACCGGAGAGGAGCTGTGGAATCTGGTAATCCTGACGGTATTTTGCATAGAGTGCATAATAGCCGGCAAAGTCTCTGGCAGCTTCCGGTTCCTGGAGATACTGCAGGATCAGAGAGGCATCCGGCGAAAACCCAAGATCTTCATAGCCATATAGGATAGAAGACAGATCTTCCCAGCCTCGTGCTGTGACAAAATGTACGCCGGAAGCAGTATTTTCTACATGGTAGAATCTGTCGTTATGTAAACTTAAATAAGACAGAATTGCCGGATGGATCCCTTTTGCCCAGGCATATTCCTTCCATACGGCAAGATCCGGTTCCACATCGATCCGCTTTACACGGTCGAGAGTGACAATATCAAACTCTCTGGCTGATTTGTTGTATTCTATTGGATTTCCGGCAGCAACGATGATCCATCCCTCAGGAACAGGATGCGTACCGAAGGTTTTATTCTGGAGAAACTGGAGCATGGTAGGAACCAGGGTTTCTGAAACGCAGTTGATCTCATCGATAAACAGGATGCCTTCTTTACAGCCGGTTTTTTCTATGGTTTCATAGACGGAAGCAATAATCTCACTCATAGTGTATTCCGTGATGGAATATTCATGTCCCTGATAATTTCTTTTGACAATGACGGGAAGTCCTACGGCACTCTGGCGGGTGTGATGCGTGATGGTATAGGCGGTGAGGCCGATGCCGCATTCACGGGCAATCTGCTCCATGATGGCAGTTTTTCCGATTCCGGGAGGACCAATCAGAAGGACGGGACGCTGGCGTACGGAGGGCATGAGATACTGTCCGTGGGCATCCTTTCGGGTGTAGATCTGTATGGTATGCAGAATTTCTTCTTTGGCTTCTTTGATATTCATAACATGACCCTTTCAGCGGAGATTCAGGATTTTTCGGTATCAAGGTATAATCTTACAGCCCATGCGGGAACCTTCTGGTGCAGGGCTTTTTCTTTGTAAAAAACAAAAGCAGTCTCATAATCGGTGGGCTTTTCCGGGTAGATTCCGTCGCCGTCTGTGAAGTAGAGAAGACCTTTGAGGTTTTTCAGTTTCCTCTCGCTGCGAAGCTTTTCTATATAGTCAAAAACAGGTCGGAAATCGGTTCCGCTGCGTCCGTGGATTCTGAGATTTTTGAGATAATCCTTCCAGTCTTTTTCGCAGGTAATGTGGGCCACGTCCTGTACAAAGCAGTCACATTGTATGATATAGAGGTTCATTTTGCGGAAAAAATTCTTCTGGTCACTGAGGATTCCATAGGTTTCTTCCATGAAACGTCGAACCGTGTCAGATGAGCAGGAACTGGAGGTATCGATCGCGATGACAAGTTCTTCCAGACGGGTCACCTCCTGATATTCCAGATATTCGATCAGGGGGATGTTTCCATAGTGTTCCAGTCCGTATATATAGGGAATATAGTCGAAACTCTGGGTGTCTGTATGGATTTCTTCCCGGTGGACGGCAAAGCGTCTAAGAAAACGATGAAAATCGTATTTACCTTTTTCTTCGACAGAAAGCTCCTCGGTTCGATTTCCGGGCGAACTGCCCCGGCCGCCATTTCCGTACAGACCCAGACTGGAGACGCCTGACATGCCGGCGAGAGTCTTGTGGATTTTTTCCAGAAACTGATCCCGGTGGACATATTTCCAGAAAGCATGGTCATCCAGTGGGATGACTGGGTCTGATTCGGGAGCGGAGGCGGAAGGATCTGTCTGTTCGGAGATTTTTGACGCAGAAAATTCCTGATAGATTTTCATTGGATTCCATTCCTTTTTTTCATTATGTAAAATTCTTTGGACCGCAGTATCGCAGGCGAGGTTCCAGAGTACAGGATCTGCCGGTATATCCATGACAGGATGAAGGAACAGACAGTGATACAGCATGTGCAGAAAAAGTTCCTCCAGTTCCGTGGCGGAGTTCTGAAAGCTTCGTATCACAAAACCAGGATTAAAATAGATAATGCTGCCGTCTGTTCCGGCGGTCCGGGTATCCTCCGATTCCTGAAAGGAGAAATCCCACAGGAGTTTCCGGAAAAATGGATATTTTACAGAGAGCTGTTCGCGTGTCAGCTCCCAGATATTCTGATAGAGAGAATGTTTATCAAAGGACTCCATATGATATCACCGGGCATGGGAGTCAATCCTGGATGACTGATTCCTGTGCTGATTCCTTATTATTTTTTATAGAGAAAACTCCCTGTCATGAAAGCCGAAGGAGTCTTTTTTTAACCGGAGCAGAAAGGTAAGGATTTCTGTCTGACCGGAGACGGAAGCCTCCTGAATAAACTGTTCCAGTGTGGGGGCAGTCAGTGAAGCGAAGCTGCATAATCTCCGGATCCGTTCGAGGTCACCGCTGTGGATCAGTTCTGTCATGGCAGGACGAAATCTTGTCCGCAGATAACTCTGATAGCGCTCCTGCCAGACAGGTTCGCTGACTTCTGCAAAACGTTTCAGGGCAATGCTAAGTTTCTGTTTCTCCTGCCCGGAAGAGAGAAAAATCTGTTCATAATCCGTCATAAAATTCTCCTTGTCTGCGATAAATATAAGTTAAGTGTAACACTTTTGAGATGGTTGTCAATGATTGAGAAATAGAGTATAATCACGATAGAAAACAAGTTGCTGTGAACGGAGTGAACAGTAACAACTTAAGCCATTGCCTCGGTAAGTAAGTGGCGAACAAAAAATCGTATTTGGAGGTAACTATGGAGAATGTATTTATTATGGATCATCCTCTGATCCAGCACAAAATATCCATGCTTCGAAACAAAAACACAGGGACAAATGAATTTCGTAAGCTGATTGAGGAAATCGCGGTGCTGATGGGATATGAGGCACTGAGAGATCTTCCGCTGGAGGATGTAGAGGTTGAGACACCGATCGAAACCTGTATGTCACCTATGATCGCAGGTGAGAAGCTGGCGATCGTACCGGTACTTCGTGCAGGTCTTGGTATGGTGAATGGCATTACCACACTGGTTCCTTTTGCAAAGATCGGTCATATCGGGCTTTATAGAGATCCGGAGACCCATGAACCGCATGAATATTTCTGTAAGCTGCCGGAACAGAGACAGATCATTGTGACGGATCCGATGCTCGCAACTGGAGGATCTGCGGTAGATGCTGTCAGAATGATCAAGCAGCATGGCGGCAAAAAAATCAAATGTATGTTTGTTATTGCAGCACCGGAAGGATTGGAGCGTCTTCACAGAGAACATCCCGATGTACAGATCTATGTGGGACATCTAGACCGTGAGCTGAATGATCACGCATATATCTGTCCGGGTCTTGGAGATGCCGGCGACCGTATTTTCGGTACTTTTTAGGCTGAGGTGTGAGAAATGACAAAGGAAGAACTGGCACTGGAAGTGATCGACAGACTTAAGAAAGAATATCCGGATGCAGGATGTACGCTGGACTATGACCAGGCATGGAAACTGCTTGTGAGTGTGAGACTGGCTGCCCAGTGTACGGATGCAAGAGTGAATGTGGTTGTGGAGGATCTTTATGCAAAGTATCCGGATGTGGCATCTCTGGCAAAGGCAGAACCGGAGGAGATTGAGGCGATCGTCCGTCCGTGTGGCCTTGGCAGGAGCAAAGCAAGGGACATCAGTGCATGCATGAGGATTCTTCACGAGAACTACAATGACAATATCCCGACAACCTTTGAGGAGCTTCTGAAGCTTCCGGGGGTCGGACGCAAAAGTGCGAATCTGATCATGGGGGATGTTTTTGGCAAGCCGGCAATTGTGACGGATACACATTGCATTCGTCTGTGTAACAGAATCGGCCTGGTTGACGGAATCAAAGATCCGAAGAAGGTGGAAATGGCGTTATGGAAGATCATTCCTCCGGAAGAGGGAAGTGACTTTTGCCATCGCCTTGTCTATCATGGGCGTGAAGTCTGTACGGCACGGACGAAGCCATATTGTGACAAATGTTGTCTGGAGGATATCTGCCAGAAAAACATATAGATGTGAGATAACTTCCATCTGCTATAGAAGTACCGTAACTGTAAGGGTACTGAACAGTTACGAAATACCGGAATTTCGGGCTCCTCACTATATGAGGAGCCTGTTTGAAGTGTAAAACAAAACGAAAAGAGAGAGAATTATGAGAAAGATGAAGCATATGGAGGATTCCCGCACGGAGAATACCTATCTCATCATGAATAAGCATATCAACGGTTACGGCAGACTCTTTGGCGGCGTTCTGATGCAGTGGATCGATGAGATGGCGGGGATCGTAGCGTACAGACATGCAGGGACGATCGTGACGACTGCCTGCGTGGATAATCTGAACTTTAAGGCAGGAGCCTATCTGGGAGATACCGTGGTTCTGATCGGGAAGCTGACTTATGTCGGCCGAACCTCCATGGAAGTACGGATCGATACCTATGTAGAAAGCCCTGACGGAACGCGTAAGGTCATCAACCGTGCCTATGAGGTTATGGTTGCATTGGATCAAAATGACAATAAGGTAGAAGTTCCCGGTCTGATCGTCGAGACAGAATCTGAAAAAGCCGAGTGGCTCGGAGCTCAGAAGCGCAATGCACTCCGAAAGGAAAGACGCATAGAAGGCTACTGATAGAATGTTACTTTGATCAGTTACATAAGATCATCAGCTCTGACAGAAAGGGAGAGGCATCCTATGGCAAAAAAAATCGGGATTATTTCAGACACGCATGGACTGTTAAGGCCGGAGGTTCTGGAAATCCTCAAAACATGTGACTGCATTCTTCATGCGGGTGATGTGACCAGGCCGGAACTTCTTGATGAACTTCGCTGCCTTGCTTCTATTTATGTTGTACGTGGCAATAATGACGGAGAATGGGCGGCCGGAATCGCAAAGACCCTCCATTTCAGGATTGAAGGAGTGGAGTTCTTCATGACGCATAACAAAAAAGATGTGGCATGGGAGCTTGGCAGCACGCAGGTCGTGATTTTTGGTCATACCCATAGTTATTTTGAAAAAACGACCGATGGTAGACTATGGCTGAATCCGGGAAGTTGCGGAAGAAGCCGTTTCGGGCAGGACATCTCAATGGCAGTTATGACAGTCGAAAATGGCACATATCATGTAGATAAAATTGTGTTCGCAGATAAATAGCAAACATATATTCGGAAATTTAAGTTCATCCCGTTTTATTGGACATTTAATATGAGATACTCTTTGTATCGAAAAGATGTTTGGAAAATATGTTCAGAACAAATATTCGGAACTCTCGGACCATAATACGATATAAAGGGGATTTTACTATGATGAACACAGCAGAAACAGCAAAGAGACACTATGAGACAGAGAACAGAGAGAATCATACGGAGAGGAAGAAATTTTCCAATGCTATGGCGATGATACTCGGAATACTGGTAACGGTGGAGATCATGATCCTGGGTGCCATGGTCATGAAGATTGATGTGCATTCTGCTGACTGGATTGCGATGGCACTGGCTTTTGTGGTAGTATATTCCGGTGTAGTGGCAGCACTGACCGATAAATAAAAGCAGAATTAAAAGGATATTATATTACATGCCGAAATCATTTAACCAGAAACTCAAAATATTATACCTGATGGATGTATTGCTGGAGCGGACAGATGAGGAGCATCCCATAACTGCGAAGGACATGGCACAGTATCTCAGAGGGTACGGGATCAGTGTGGAGCGCAAGACGATCTACGATGATATCGAGGCACTGAGGATCTACGGACTTGATATCCGCAACCGCCGTGGGAAGGTTGGTGGATTTTATATAGCAAACCGTAAATTTCAGCTTCCGGAAGTGAAGTTTCTTATGGATGCAGTGCAGTCTTCGAGATTTGTAACACAGAAGAAATCCAGAGAACTGCTGCGCAAACTGGAGAGTCTTGTTGTCCCGGAAGCGGCCAAGAAGCTTCGGGAGCAGCTTTTTATCGAGCCAGGCAATAAGACAGTCAACGAGGAGATTTACAGCAATATCCAGACCATCTATGAGGGGATATCGAATAATCGGCAGATTCGGTTCCACTACTATGAATGGACTCTGTCCAGGGAGCTGAAGCCCAGGAAGAACGGTGCATGGTATCAGGTAAGCCCGTGGAAGATGATCTGGAAGAATGAGAATTATTATCTTCTCTGTCTGGATGAGAACAGTGGAGTGCTGAAGCATTATCGGGTGGATAAGATGATGCATGTGGAGGTCATTGAGAAACAGAAGAGAAACGGCGGTAATATTTTCAGGGATTTTGATCTTGGGAAATTTTCTTCCGGTACCTTTGGAATGTTCGGAGGCATGGAGAGAAGTGTGCGGATGGAGTTTGAGAATCAGTTTGTAGGGACTGTGCTGGATCATTTCGGACGGGATGTTATGCTGATCCCCAAGGATGAGAAGCATTTTTCCATGCAGGCACAGATCAAGGTTGGTACACAGTTTTTTGGCTGGCTTGCAGGACTTGGCAGCGGAGCTGTGATCGTATCACCGGATAATATCCGCAGGGAATATGTCGCATTTCTTAAAAAAACCCTTAGAAATTATGGAGAAAAATATGACGGTAAAATCTAAACTTTTAGGAATATTAGAACAGCAGAAGGGAGAAACTCTCTCTGGAGAGAAACTTGCTGAGGAACTTCACTGTACCAGAGCGGCCATCTGGAAGGCAGTGAAGGCTCTCAGGGAAGAAGGATATACAATAGAAGCAGGACAGAATAAGGGCTATATGCTGGTGAAGGACAGTCATCGTCTTTCCGTTGAGGCAATACGGACTTTTTTAGTTTCACCAGAAGTTTATTTGAAGGTATATCGGGAAACAGATTCTACGAATCGTGCGGCGAAAGAAGCGGCAGTGACAGGAACTGCCGGTCATGGAGGCTGTGTGGTAGCAGGAAAGCAGACTGCAGGGCGGGGAAGGAGAGGCAGAAGCTTTTATTCTCCGGAGGAGGCAGGGCTGTATCTGAGTGTGATCCTTAAACCACAGGGAAGTTTAAGGGAGAGCCTTCTTCTCACCGCAGAGGCAGCTGTGGCGGTCTACAAGGCGGTTCTCAGGGTAACGGGAATCTCTCTTGATATTAAATGGGTCAACGATCTTTATTATCATGATAGGAAGGTCTGTGGCATTCTGACAGAGGCTGTCACAGATTTTGAGAGTGGGGAGATTGATTTTGCAGTGGTGGGAATCGGTCTGAACCTGTATGAAGCAGCTGAGGGATATCCATCTGAACTAAAGGGGATTGCAGGAGCACTTTATAAGGACAGGGAGGCAGCAGCAGAACTGGACCGCAACCGGCTGGCAGCAGAGATCATCAATTCTCTGCTTGAAGAGACCAGGGAACTACGGCTTCCGCCTGAATATATACAGCAAAATCTTGTCCCCGGAAGAGAGGTCCGGATCGTGGACGGGCAGGAAATACGTGAGGCGAAGGCCCTGGAAATCTGTCCGGATGGAAGGCTCAGAGTACAGGAAGCAGACGGCTCATTTTCGGTCTTATCTTATGGAGAAATATCACTTATAATATGAAGTTATATTTAATATAATTATGCAAAATGTATAAAATACGAAAAACTTCTTGTACAAAACAGTTAGAATGGATATTGACTTTTTTTTGACAAAGCGTAAAATAAAGGCATCAAATGACAGACCGGTATGACCAATATGTTGGTTCGGTCGGAGAAAAGGAGGGAGAAAGACGGGGAATTTATCAGCCACATTGGCAGAAGAGCTTGAGAGCAAGACATTGTTTACGATACCAGTGTTCGGCGGAATACCGATTGCAGAGAGCGTCGCGGTTACCTGGGTCATTATGGCCGTTCTGGTAATACTTTCTCTGATACTGGTTCGAAACCTTAAAGTCGAGAATCCAGGCAAAAAACAGCTTCTTCTGGAATCAGGAGTAAGTTTCCTCCAGGATTTCTTTGTGGGAATTCTGGGAGAAGAGGGAAAACGGTATGTCCCTTATCTGATGTCAACCGTAATTTTCATTGGAATAGCCAATATAGCAGGTGTGTTTGGGTTTACACCACCGACGAAGGACATGAATGTTACCATAGCATTGTCGCTTATGAGCATTATTCTGATTGAATATGCAGGATTTCATAAGAGAGGACTTAAGGGATTCCTTAAGAGCTTTGCAGAGCCTGTGCCAATCATGCTTCCAATCAATATTCTGGAGCTTGCGATCAGACCAACATCTCTGTGTATGCGATTATTTGGTAATGTCCTGGGAAGCTTTGTTGTAATGAAATTGCTTGAATTTATATGTCCGGCAATTCTTCCCATACCGTTCAGTCTGTATTTTGATTTCTTTGACGGATTCATACAGGCTTATGTATTTGTATTTTTAACATCCTTGTTCATCAAGGAAGCAATCGAGTAAGGCAAAAGAAAATTTGATATCTATTCAGGAGGAAAAAAGTATGTCAACATTAGTAGCAATCGGAGCAGCTATCGCAGTTCTTACAGGTATTGGAGCAGGTATTGGTATTGGTATCGCAACTTCCAAGGCAGTTGAAGCTATCGCAAGACAGCCGGAAGCAGAGAGCAAGATCAGTAAGAACCTGCTGTTAGGTTGTGCCCTTGCCGAGGCAACAGCTATTTACGGTTTCGTAATCGGACTTCTGATCATCATCATGCTGGGCTAATGATAAAGAACCGAAAAATACAGAGAGGCAGGTGGACCAGGTGATAAAAATTGACATCAACCTTGTCTTTACGATCATCAACCTGTTAGTTCTTTATTTATTGATGAAGAAGTTTTTATTCGGACCGATCATCAAAGTGATGGACGTAAGAAAGGCTATGATCGATCAGCAGTTTGCAGGAGCAAAGGAGCAGGAGGATCAGGCGAAGGCACTTAAGGAACAGTATGAGGGTGCGTTGAAATCCGCCAGAGAAGAATCCTTCCAGATTATGGAGCAGGCCAGAAAAGAAGCCAAAGCACAGGCAGACAAAACTGTGGAAGATACACAGGCAAAGGTATCTGCAATGCTTGCCAAAGCGCAGGAGGACATCAACACAGAGCGCGAGAATGCTATGCGTCAGATGAAAGATGATGTTGCCTCTCTTGCTATGGAAGCTGCCGGTAAAATTATTGGTAAAAACAGTGGAGCAGACCAGGATTTATCCTTGTATGACCAATTTATAGAAAAAGCAGGTGATCCAGATGACAGTGACCGCCGTTAATTATGCAAAAACTCTGTATGACCTTTCTGTTTCCAGAAAGGTCATACAGAATACAAAAGAAATATTCCGGGAGGTTCCTGAACTCGCACAGAGTCTGAAGAACCCATTGGTACCATTTGAGATCAAGGAAAAAGTGATCGACAGAGTGATCCCTGAGGAAATGAAGAGTTTCATCAAGGTCGTCTGCAAGCATCACAGAATTGATCTGATCGAGGAAATTTTTGAAGATTACGAAGAACTGTGCCGACAGCATGAGAAGACCATACACGCAGTCATGCGTTATGTAACAGCACCGAAGGATGCACAGCTTGATGGTATCAGAGCATTTTTATGCCGGGAATTTGGGGCGCAGAAAGCCGAAATAGAAATGATAGAAGATAAAAGCCTGATCGGAGGATTTGTCCTTCTGGCGGGCGGAAGCGAATATGACTGGAGCCTGCGGGGACGTTACCGCAAGCTGGAACAGAAATTGACCCGGAGGTGAACACGTTGAGTGCAATCAATCCAGATGAGATTATTTCCATTCTGAAAGAAGAAATAGAGAATTATGATGAAATCAGCCAGAACCAGGAAGTAGGAACGGTCATTTCCGTAGGAGATGGAATTGCAACTGTTTATGGAATTGATCACGCTATGTATGGCGAGGTTGTAGTATTTGAAAATGGACTCAAGGGAATGGTTCAGGATATCCGTACAAACAGCATGGGATGTATTCTGTTTGGTAAGGATACCGGAATCAAGGAGGGAACCAAAGTAACCAGAACTGGTAAACAGGCAGGTATACCTGTAGGTGATGGTTTCGTTGGACGAATCGTTAATGCTCTTGGAGCCCCGATTGACGGAAAAGGTGATATCAAAGAACAGGATTATCGCCCGGTAGAGAATCCGGCACCTGGAATTATTGACCGTAAATCCGTAAATGTACCGCTGGAAACAGGAATCCTTTCACTTGATTCCATGTTCCC
>ENA-OURV01003040-OURV01003040.1-human-gut-metagenome-genome-assembly--contig:-NODE-3040-length-10994-cov-3.277722_pt1 | contig 10994 bp, 7 predicted proteins | sample MGYA00242141_ERZ509072 | MGnify/ENA primary metagenome ERZ509072 (study PRJEB26280, sample SAMEA2338763) | human gut metagenome | biome: human gut; feature: human-associated habitat; material: faeces... | reverse complement strand
ACAATATCCGCCTTCTCCTTGTCGGAGTAGGCGAACCACGTCTTATCCCCGCAGTTGATCTCGAAAAGCGGCGTTTCCGCGATATACACATAGCCCTGTTGGATCAGGGTAGGGGTCAGGCGGTAGAGCATGGTCAAAATCAGCGTCCGGATCTGGAAGCCGTCCACGTCGCCATCGGTGCAGATGACCACCTTACTCCACCGGAGGTTGTTCAGGTCAAAGGCGGCCAGATCCTTGACGTGCTTGTTCTGGATCTCCACGCCGCAGCCCAGCACCCGGATCAGATCGGTGATGATCTCGCTTTTGAAAATACGGGCGTAGTCCGCTTTCAGGCAGTTCAGGATCTTGCCCCGGACGGGCATGATGCCCTGGTACTCCGCGTCCCGGCTGAGCTTGACGCTGCCCAATGCGGAGTCGCCCTCCACGATATAAATTTCCCGCTTCTCCACATCCTTGGAGCGGCAGTCCACGAATTTCTGGACCCGGTTGGAGATGTCGATATTGCCGGAGAGCTTTTTCTTGATATTCAGCCGCTGCTTCTCCGCACTTTCCCGGCTGCGCTTGTTCACCAGCACCTGCTCGGCGATCTTCTCCGCGTCGAAATGGTTCTCGATGAAATAAATTTCCAGATTCGTCCGCAGGAACTCCGTCATAGCCTCCTGCACGAATTTATTGGTGATGGATTTTTTCGTCTGGTTCTCGTAGCTGGTCTGGGTGGAGAAGTTGTTGGAGACGAAGATCAGACAGTCCTCAATATCCTGCCATGTGATCTTGCTTTCGTTTTTCTGATACTTGTTCTGCTCCCGCAGGTACTTATCTACTGCGGAGACAAAAGCGCTTTTTGTTGCCTTTTCCGGCGCGCCGCCATGCTCCAGCCAGGAGGAGTTGTGGTAGTGCTCGATGACCTGCACCTTGTTGGAAAAGCAGCAGGCGGCAGAGAGCTTCACCTTGTATTCCGGCTTGTCCGCCCGGTCCCGGCCCCGCTTTTCCGCCTGCCAGAACACGGGAGCCGTCAGGGCCCCCTCTCCGGCCAGCTCCGCCACATAGTCCTGGATGCCGTGCTCGTAAACGAAATCCTCCTCAGGCAGAGAGCCGTCCACCTGCTGATCCCGGAACTTGAAGGTAATCCCCTCATTCACCACTGCTTGACGGCGCAGCACATCCGTGAAGTATTCCGCCGGGATGGCAATGTCGGTAAACACATCCAGATCCGGCAGCCAGCGGGTGCGTGTGCCGGTCTTTTTCACCTGAGACTTGGGCAGGGGCGTCTTTTCCAGCCCTCCCACGATCTCGCCCCGCTCAAAGTGGAGCTTGTACTCAAAGCCGTCCCGCCAGACGGTGACGTCCATGTAGCGGGAGGCGTACTGGGTGGCACAGGCACCCAGACCGTTGAGGCCCAGAGAGTATTCATAGTTGTCGCCGGTGAGGTTATCATACTTGCCGCCGGCGTACAGCTCGCAGTACACCAGTTCCCAGTTGTAGCGCTGCTCCTTTTCGTTCCAGTCCACGGGACAGCCCCGGCCCATATCCTCCACCTGAATAGAGCGGTCATTGTACCGCGTCACAGTGATGACCCGGCCGTGGCCCTCCCGGGCCTCGTCGATGGAGTTGGAGAGAATCTCGAAAACCGCGTGTTCGCAGCCGTCCAGACCGTCGGAGCCAAAAATGACACCGGGCCGTTTCCGGACCCGGTCCGCGCCTTTCAGAGACGAGATGCTGTCATTGCCATAATCCTGTTTTTTAGTCGCCATAGTTCCTCCAAGAGGGCATTTCCCCGTTTATCAGGGAACATTCTGCCATTTTCATACTGAGTTGATTATAGCATATCCCCGTCCTGACTGCAAGCGTCCTCCGCTGTTCCCCGTTTTTTTGTCAGAAAGAGTGCCGTTTCACCCAGAAAGGTTGTTGCGTAATTTTTTACATAACAGCCGGTCACCCGGTATTTTCCCCGGTTCCAAAGGGTTCTTCACATTTTCCACAGCTTTTTCCACATCGTTATGTAACCCTGTTAAAGCGAAAAAAGTTCATAAATTTTACATGGCTTATACAAGAAAGAAGCCCTGATGATATGCCGCCTGTTTGCGGCCGCTTTCTTTCCGCTCTTAAATATTGGGACGGTCTATCCAATTCTCTCTTTGCACAAAAAAGCTCTGACGCGGCATAAAGCCGCGTCAGAGCCGACGATGTACTTTATAGATGTACTTTATAAAACAAATCAGACGTAGTTGCAGATACGGGCAATAGCGGTCTCAACAAAGCCCAGTGCTTCCGCCTTGGTCTGCTTGCCGCAGGCGGTCTCTACCACCATATTCAGCAGATCAGTACCCAGCTGCTCCACCGTCTTCTCCCCGTAGATCAGAGGAGCTGCGCAGAAGTCGATGTTATCTTCCATATTGGCAAAAGTGATCTTATTGCCCGTGACCTTCACCACAGGAGCAATGGGATGGCCCACCGGTGAACCCCGGCCGCTGGAGAACACAATGACCTGTGCACCGCCGGCCACCATGGCCGCCACGGAGGCGGGGTCATTGCCCGGCGTGTCCATGATGACCAGGCCCTGCTTGCTCTCGACCTGTTTGGCGTAATCATATACAGCATTGATGGGGCTGTGGCCACCCTTGTGGATGCAGCCCAGAGACTTCTCCTCCAGCGTGGTGATGCCGCCGGCCTTGTTGCCCGGAGAGGGGTTGCCCTGGCGGACATCTTCGCCGACAGCGTGGAAGTGCGCCTCAAAGCGGCTGGTGATCTCATAGATGCGATCGTGGACTTCCTTGTTGATAGCACGGCGGGCCAGAATGTGCTCAGCGCCAATGAACTCGGAGGTCTCGGAGAGAATGCTGGTACCACCTGCCTGCACCACCAGATCGCTCATAGCGCCGATGGCGGGGTTGGCAGCAAGGCCGCTGGTAGGATCGGAGCCGCCGCATTCCGTGCCGACAATCAGTTCGGACAGGGGGAACTCCTCCTTCTGGAGCATGGAGGCTTCAGCTACCATCTCCTTGGCATAACGAACGGCGATCTCAACAGCCTTGAGGGTTCCGCCCACTTCCTGAATGATGACCTGCTTGAGGGGCTTGTTGGTGCGCTCCTCAATGGCCTTGACCACCAGGTCCATCTGGCAGTTTTCGCAGCCCAGAGACACCACCACAGTACCGTAGATATTGGGGTTGGCGGCATAGCCAGCCATTACATCCATAGTGAACTGCTGGTCAGGGGCCACCTGAGAGCAGCCCTGCTGGTTATTGAAGCTGATAGCGCCCTCGACCTGCTGCGCAATGATGCGGGCCGTGTCTGTGGCGCAAACGCTGGCGGGCAGGATCAGTACTCGGTTACGCACGCCAACCCGTCCGTCAGGACGGCGATATCCGTAAAAAGTCATATTCTGTATCCTCCCTTACTCCATCCCGCGGCGATCTTCTTTCATGCTCTCAACATTGTGAACATGAACATGGGCGCCCTCGGGGATCTGTTCCGTGGCCACACCGATGTGTTCGCCATACTTCACCACAGGCTCACCCTTTTCGATGGTCCGGGTAGCCAGCTTGTGATAAATGGTAATATCTTCCGTGGCTTTCAGAGATACAGTCTTTCCCTCTTTGAGATAGGTAACGGTATCCCCTGCGGCAATCGGCTCAATGGCAACGGCCACATTGTCTTTGGGGTCAATAATCATTGCATTTTGCATGTATAATTCCTCCTTCATATTATGGGGCCGGGTATGCTTACAGGGGGATCACCAGGGCGCCGATCAGAGCCAGCACGAAAATGCACACAGAGGAGATAAAGGAGCCCAGGGTGTAGGTCTTCAGACCGCCGGTCACGGTCAGGCCGGACATATTGGTGGCCACCCAGAAGCCGGAGTCATTGACATGGCCGATGGAGTTGCCGCCGGACAGGCAGGCCAGCGCGATCCACACGGGATGGCAGCCGATGGCGGGAGCGATGGTTGCCATGATGCCCATAGAGGTCATGCCGGCCACGGTGCCGGAGCCCTGCGCCACACGGAAGATCATGCCAATGAAGTAGGCCAGGAACATGGCAGGGATGACGGAGGTGGTATCGGTGCCCAGCAGGCTCACGATGGCATTGCCAATGCCGGTAGCGGTGATGACAGAGGAGAAAGAGCCGCCTGCACCGGTGATCAGCAGCACCACGCCGGCACTCTTCAGTGCCTCACCGGCAGACTTCTCCAGATTCTCACGGCCAATGTAGGGCAGGCTTACCAGGTAAGCGCCCAGAGTACCCAGGGTCATGGCAACCAGCTTGTTGCCCAGGAAGCTGCAGATCAGAGGCTCCTCGTCAAACATGGCGCTGCCCAGGGTACCGAAGAGAATGCAGACCACGGGGATGACGACGGGCAGCAGAGCCATACCGAAAGAGGGACGGGCCTTAGAGCTGTTCTGAGCAGCGCGGGCAGTTACCAGCTCGTTAACAACGTTGGAGCTGTGGTTCACGTCCTTTTCCTCATTCCAAATGCCGCGGTTGTGGATCTTAACATAGATGAAGTCGGACACCAGAACGGTGATAAAACCGACAACCAGACCGACGATCATCATGATGCCCAGATCAAAACCAAAGATATCGGCGGCAGCCAGAGGGTTGGGCGTGGGAGGCACCACGCAGTGAGCGGTGGTGGCGCCGATGGTCAGGCAGCCGGTGACATAGCACATCTTCATGTCGATCTTGGCGGCAATGGTGATGCCGATGGGGATCAGGATAATGAAGGTGACGTCAAAGAACACAGGGATGGACAGCACGAAGCCGGCCAGGCTCAGGCCCCAGATGGAGCGCTTTTCAGGGAAAGCGGAAACCAGCTTGTCGGCGATGATGTCGGCAGCGCCGCTGTCACTCATCAGCTGGCCCAGGATGGTGCCGAAGCCGACAGGCAGGCCGATGCTGGTCATCATGCTGCCGAAGCCGGAGGAGATGGTGTCCATTGTAGTCATCAGGTCGAGGCCGCCGGCCACACCCATGAACAGGCTGGCCAGAACCATGCCGATGGAAGCGTTGAGTTTGAGGACGATGATGCAGAACAGGATGATTGCGATTGCGATCACCAGTGCTACGATCAGCATTGCGGGAGATACCATAGAGTCAGTTCCTTTCTTTTTTGTGTTTCTTGCACTACTATTTAAAACCAGAGCTGTCCGGTAGTCGCCTGTTCACGGCAGGCCTCCGGCAGCTCGGATTTTTCAGAACAGGTTGCCGTTTTCGTCAAAGGGCAGGTCATAGGGCTCCGTGAGGACCTCAAAGTTGGGGTTGTTCTCCACCAGAGGCAGCATACCCTCAGAAATCTCGATGACACCGATATGGGCGGTGTTGGGGATGCGGATCATCTTCATGTGGTCATGATCCTCTGCCTCGGGGCAGCACATCAGGGCCAGCTGCATAGCTTCCCGGTCATTGTCCATGATCATGGGAATCTTCATCAGATGCAGGAAGGTGTTGGTCACGCCGGTAGGATAGGTCATCTCCAGCTTCATCTTGTTGAACAGACGGCGGGTGGTGACCTCCGCCAGGCCGATGCCCTGTGCATTGCCGTGGGTCTCGTCGGTCAGGTCCAGGATGACGCACTTTTCCGCCTGAATGCCGCCGGAGCAGTACTTGGGCTGGACAAAGCGGCCGGACACGTTGGGGTCCATGCCGTCGCCGGAGATGTTCTTGCCGATCTTATCCACCACCAGTACGTCGCACTTGTCAAACAGCAGGTGGGCGATGGTCTTGTAGGAGATCTCCTTGAGCTTGGGTTCCTCGCTGATGATCTCCTCCGGGCTCAGGCCCTTGATAAGATAGGTATCGTCATAGGCGTTTTCAATGATGGCAATGCCGCCCAGAACCGGCGCGTTTTCCAGAATCGTCCGGCCGTACTCCTCCACCAACTCATGCATGATGGCAGGGCTCTGATGATGGATGCTCTCAGCGCCCTTCTGCTTGCCAAGGCCGATGGCCATCATCTTCATCAGGCCGCTTTCATAGGGGCCGCGGAAGGAGGTGTGGGGCTTGATGCGGTTGTAGAGGATGATGCCGTCAGCCTCAGAGGCATTCTTATCCACATATACCGGCTGATGACGTACGCCGGAAATGCCGATCTGCACCGTCTCCATGGAGCTTTTCACGGGGCAGCCCATGGCTTCCTCAGTGACGCCGTAGTCCTTGAGGATCTGGAGCTGGCCCTCGGCGGTAGCGCCGCCGTGGCTGCCCATAGCCGCCACAATGTAAGGCTCGGCACCCTTGGATTTGACAAAATCCACAATGGCACGGGCCATCACGGCATTGTGATTGATGCCGCGGCTGCCGCAGGTAATGGCGATCTTCTGACCGGGCTGGATCTTGCCGCCGATCTCAGGGCGATCCAGCTCCCGGGTGATGATGCCGGGAATATCGCTCTCAGGGATGCAGGTCTTGTCGAAGTTCTGGCGAACCTTGACCATCTTGGGGATCGGTGTGTCTTTGATCAGGTTGGTAATGGTTTCCATGTCTTGCTCCTCTCTCGCCGCCGCAGGCGGCATATCGTATCAACAAGTATACAGATTTTTAATTTGAAAACGGATGCCGTGGGCTGTTCCCCCCAACACCGTGCCCGTCAAGATCATAGCTGGCAGCACCCGATTCCAGTGCCCCGGGATACGCCAGGCTCTAGCGGCGATGCGTTACATACTTGCTCTGTTGGTCTCCACTCGAGCTGTATATGTTTTTCCGTTCCGTGCACGTGCACGAGTCAATGTAAAAAGAAAAGCGAAACAATATCGCTCATTAACACTGTTAGTATAATCTGTGTCCGTTTCTTTTGCAATTATAAGATATGACAAAAAAATAACAATTTTTTGTAGAATTTGAAAAATGCCACGCAATACACCTACCGGTTCAGCTTTGCGAAATTTCAATGCAAGGCCGCAGGCTGCATGGTCGATCGCAGTTGTCACCTCCCGTTTTCAGGAAAGGCGAATCCGACGCACAGATTCGCCAAGACATCTCCACACCAAAGGAATCCGGTTCAGATACGCACTTCCCTCCCCGCCGATCATTTCAATAACATCAGGATCACGCCGTAGATCACCGATGCCAGTGTCCCGAAGGTAATGACCGGCCCGGCCACGGTGAACATCTTCGCCGCCATACCGGTGACGAAGCCCTCGGACTTGAAATCCAGTGCCGGTGAGGTCACTGCGTTGGAAAAGCCGGTAATGGGCACCAGCGTTCCCGCGCCGCCGAAGCGGGCCAGCTTGTTGTAGAGATTCAGTCCCGTCAGCAATGAGGACAGGGCCACCAGCGAACAGGAGGTAGCTGTGCCCGCGTCCTCCTTGGGCAGGCCCAGAGACATCCAGCCGTCCAGAACGGCCTGTCCCAGAGCGCAGATGGCCCCACCCACGAGAAAGGCCAGACACACGTCCTTCCCCAAGGGGGACTTTTTCATTTTCCGCTGCACATACTGTTGGTATTCCCGGGGCGTCATATCCATAGTACAACCTCTTTTCACAAGTTTTCCATAGTTTCCCCATTCCGGCGAAAAGTATGTGAAATTTCTTGCAATGCAGTCTGAAAAGCGGTAAACTGTTGACCATGATTCCAAAAGGAGGGCATTTTTATGAAAACCGTCCGGCCGCTGGGGCTGTACATCCACATCCCCTTCTGCAAGGCCAAATGCGTCTACTGCGACTTCTACTCCCTGCCCCATGGCGAGGACCGCATGGACGCCTATACCGACGCCCTCTGCGCCCATTTGACAGAAGCCGCGCCGCTGGCCGCGTCTCATACGGTGGATACCGTATACTTCGGCGGCGGCACTCCCAGCTACTTAGGAGAAAAGCGCCTGTGCAAAATTTTAAAGGTCATCGAAAAGCGCTATCAAGTGGCCCGTGACGCGGAGATCACTCTGGAGGCCAACCCGGACTCCGCCGGGGATTGGAAAGCTCTCCGCGCCCTGCGGCGCTGCGGCTTCAACCGGATCTCCTTGGGGATGCAGTCCGCCTGCGACGAGGAGCTGCGAACCATCGGCCGGGTCCACACCATGGAGCAGGTCCAACAGGCGGCGGAGGCTGCCCGGAAAGCCAAGATTCAAAATCTGTCGCTGGACCTCATTTACGGTCTGCCCCACCAGACACAGGAGCGATGGATGGAAAATCTCGCCGCTGCCGTAGCTCTGAACCCGGAGCATCTGAGCTGCTACGGCCTGAAGGTAGAGGAAGGGACGCCTCTCTTTGCCATAAAGGACACCGCCGGTCTGCCGGGAGACGAGGAACAGGCGGATATGTACCTGCAAACCGTGGAATTTTTGAAGCAGTACGGCTATGAGCAGTACGAAATTTCCAACTTCGCCAAGCCGGGCCGGGAATCCCGGCATAACCTGAAATATTGGAAGCTTCAGGAATACGCCGGCTTTGGCCCCGGCGCCCACAGCGATTTCGGCGGCGTCCGGTATGCCTACGAAAAAGACTTGGACGCCTACATCGCCGCCGCACACGGCGGACAGTTCCGCTTTTCCGAAAACACCGTCATCCCTCCCAGAGACCGGGACGTGGAGTGGGTGATGCTGGGTGCGCGACTAATCTCCGGTCTGGATCCCAAGGATTACGAAGCCCAGTTCCGCCGCCGGTTTGATCCGATTTTCCTGCCGTTTCTGCAAAAGTGCGTGGCCGCCGGCTATGCTGTGTCGGAAAACGGTGTGTGGCATCTGACCCCCAAGGGCTTTTTAGTATCTAATCAGATCATCGGCGGGCTGCTGGATGCTCAGGCTGCGGAAAAGCAGCGCCGGGCAGACGCGGCGGCCCGGGGCGATTTCCGGGTCAATCTGGACTGACCCGCAGCCAAACGGCACTGCCGATCCTATGAAAGGATGATTTTCTATGTACGTTTACACGCCGGGGCAGTGGGCCCTGCTGTTCTTCTTCTATTGCTTCTGCGGCTGGGTCTGGGAATCCTGTTATGTCTCCGCCAAGCAGCGTCATTGGGTGAACCGGGGCTTTCTCCATGGGCCGCTGCTGCCGATCTATGGCTCCGGGGCCATCATCATTCTGTTTGCCACCCTGCCGGTGGCGGACAACTTCTGGCTGGTCTATTTTCTGGGTATGCTGGCCGCTACGGCGCTGGAATATGTGGTAGGCGCCGTAATGGAGCAGCTTTTCAAGGTCCGCTACTGGGATTACACCAAGCAGCCCTTTAACCTCCACGGCTACATCTGCCTGACCAGTTCGATCGCCTGGGGCTTTTTCTCCGATCTGCTGATCTATGTCATCCATCCCCCCATCGACAAGCTGCTCCATAAGCTCCCGGCCCTGCTGGTGAATCCTCTGGCCGCAGTGATCGCCGTGCTGTTCATCATGGATACGGTAAAGTCCACCAAGGCCGCCATCGACCTGCGGGAGGTCCTTACCAAGCTTACCGAGGAAAACGCAGAGCTGCGGCGGCTGGCCAAAAAGGCCGAGGCCGCTCAGGCCCGCACTGCCGAGGAGCTGCAGGCTTTCCGGGAAAAGACCTCTCTGGACAGATACCTGCTGCAGTCCTATCTGGCTGACGAGCTGGAAGCCAAGCAGGTCCGGAAGCAGCGCCGCCGGGCGGCTCTGGAAAACGCCTTCCGCCGCCGGGTGGAATCCAAGCTGGAAATCCTGGCCAATATCGCCCAGGCTTTGGAAAAGACCCGCGCCGCGCTGGACGATGGCATCGACGAACCCGGCGAGCAGGAGCTTGCCAAGCATCGGGAGGAGCTGGACGCCCTCATCGCTGCCGTCCGCCAGAGAGAAGCGCAGGTCCGCACCCGCTCCATCCAGCGCTATGAAACCGCTTTGCGGGTCCTCCGGGCCAACCCCTCCGCCAAGGCTAAGGCGGAACTGGGTGAAGCCTTTGACTCCCTGCGGAAGCTTTTGGAAAAATGAGCCAATATTTGACAGGCGTTCCCTTTGGGAACGCCTGTTTTTTTATGTTCGCAGCCGCATAAAGCTCAAGACCGGGGACATACTACCTGACGGCGTAAGCCAAAATTTTTCTCATGCAGGAGGAACGAATCATGAAGGACTGCACCAACGGCGGCTGCCAGTGCACCCCCAATCAGAGCATCAGCTGCACCGTCAACAACTGCGCGCACCACTGCCAGGACTCCAATTACTGCGGCCTGACCTCCATTCGGGTCGGCACTCACGAGGCTAACCCCACTGAGATCAAGTGCACCGACTGCCAGAGCTTTGAGCTGAAATAACGGCTCCCTCCCCTCCGCCGCCGGGCCAAAAATCCTTTGACCCACCGGCGGAGGTCCGTACATACGCGAAAGGAAGGTGGCGTGATGGCTTCAAAATGGCCCGCCCGGATCGCCGGCGGTGCAGCTGGTCTTGCCAACGGTCTGTTCGGCGGGGGCGGCGGTATGGTATTTCTCCCCATTCTCTCCCGTTGGGGCAATCTGAAGTCCCGGCAGCTCTATGCCACCTGTGTGGCGGTCATTTTCCCGGTGTGCGCCGTGTCCGCCGCCATGTACCTCTGGCGGGGCGGGATGGATTGGGCCTCCGCCCTGCCCTATCTGGCGGGTGGGCTGCTGGGGGGCTGGCTGGGCGGAAAGTTCTACGGCAGAGTGTCCACCAAAGTTTTGAAGTGGATCTTCGCCGCCTTTCTCTTTTACGCGGGGGTGAGGTATCTGCTGTGACGGACTGGCTGCTCCCCTTTCTCTGCGGGCTGGGGGCCGCGGTGATCTCCGCCTGGGGCGTGGGGGGCGGGACGCTGCTGCTGTTAGTGATGACACTGTTTTTAGGCGTGGACCAGCGAACGGCCCAGGGCATCAACCTGCTGTTCTTCCTGCCCACAGCCATTTCCGCCCTGCTGTGCCACTGGCGGAAGGGATATCTGGATGTGCCCACATGGAAGGCCGCCGTCCCTGTGGCTGTCCCGGCGGCACTTGCAGGGGCATGGATCGCCACAGCGGTGGATGTGGACCTGCTACGCCGCCCCTTCGGTATCTACCTGCTGCTCTCCGGTCTTTCGCTGATTTTCCCCCAAAAGGATCATAAAACCCC
>ENA-OURV01003039-OURV01003039.1-human-gut-metagenome-genome-assembly--contig:-NODE-3039-length-10994-cov-9.206326_pt1 | contig 10994 bp, 3 predicted proteins | sample MGYA00242141_ERZ509072 | MGnify/ENA primary metagenome ERZ509072 (study PRJEB26280, sample SAMEA2338763) | human gut metagenome | biome: human gut; feature: human-associated habitat; material: faeces... | reverse complement strand
ATTCAGTTTTCAACGTTCAACGAAAGGCTTCGTGGAGAATGTCCCTTCACCTATCATCTTTTTTAGGGCATTTTTGCACCCTGTTTTTGAGCTTACGGGAAAAATTTTTTGATTTTCTTCATTGCGGAGCCAATGCTTTTGGAAATGTTCTGGTGTCTGATGCCCTCAATCCGCCCAATTTCATCAACGGTCATTCCGTCAATGTAGTACATCCAAAGCCTGCGGAACTGTGTTTCCGTCAGCTTGTCCCTGATCTGAGAAACCATCGCGGAAGCCGCTCTGTGCCGTTCAGCTTTCTCGTGCTTGCGATCCATAACCACATCAATGGCAGGAATGGAAAGTGCGGCTTCGGACAGGTCATCAATGGACGTATTGTGTTTCCCCTCTACCACATCCTGATTGTCCTCAGTGTGGTAGTTTCCATCCGACCAAGATTTCCATTTCAGAAATTCTTCCTCGCTGGCAAAGTCCTCGCGGGTCAGGCGGACGATGACTTCATTGGCGTCCATATAAACGATGGCATCGGGGTCTTTCTTATTCAGCGCATAGATGCTTTTTCTATTAAACATTTTGTTCCTCCGTTCAGATCCGAGTGGGTAAAAAGGCCTGAACGAAGGGCGGCAGGGAGCGGCAGCCCACGGCGGAGAAGTGCCGTGAACGACAAAAAGCGCCCACACAGGCATAAAAGCCTGTATGGGCGCTTGGGCGCGGTTCAGTATGGAAATTGTCGGCGGCTGTCGGAGGGCATAGGTATCCTACGGTGTCCGGGTATCGCCCGGTTATGCTCCCGGCGCGGCTCGTCGCCGCAGCATTAGCGGCACCTCCTGTGCTCTCCTGTCATACGCATAGGTCCCTTTCATCTGAAAAATGTTGGGACAGCAAAAACGACGGCTGCCCCGTACAGAGCAGCCGCCGTTTTCCCTATACCATACGCTGCTTTTCAGTACCGCAAGGATGGGTGTCCTGTTATCGTCGTATTCTGATTTCTTTCAGGGCATTTCCGGCTTCCTCACCAGCTTGACGGTGAACGCCTGTTCCGTGGCCCCCTCCGGCAGCAGCTTTGCCATGACCACAAGCCGCTAATTGCCGCTGTTGGTCTTGTCGTACTTCCGGCAGCAGGTGGAGAGGGTCAGGACGGAATCTTCCTCGGAGAAGGTCACACCGTCAAAATCCAGCCAGTTTTTCCGCGCAACCGTCTCAAAGAAGCTGGTCAGGTCATCTCCCGTGGGATCAGGTGCAATATAGTCAAAACCAATATCCGTGACGAATAGAGCGGTGATCTGGAAAATCATATCCTCGCCATCCACAGAGAGATAGATATACGGATACTCCTTTACAAAGTCTGCGTCCATATAACGGTAGAGCTTGGTGAACCGCACACCGTCCGGGTCGCAGTTGCTGGCGGAGTGATCGAAAACAGTGGTGTTTTTGTCCAGCTTATCCCTGCCGCCGATTTCGTTTTCACAATGGGCATAATAGCAGCCCCACATGGCATACTCACCGTTTTCATCCAGCTTCAGGTAATAGCCGTTGTCCTCCGCCTGCATCACGGGGTCGTCAATCTCTGCACCGGGGATATACAGCCACGCCACGGTGTCGGGATTCTTCGCTCTGGCTTCCGCCAACTCTGCCTGCCTGTCCACCGAGGGGATAACTTCGCCTGCGGGAGTCGCTGATGGCTGAGGCGCAGATGTGCCGGAAGGTGTTCTGCCGGGAATGTCGATAGGCTCCGTCTCTTTCTGATAGCAGCCCATAACTGCCGTGGTCATAGCAAAGAGAAGGACGGCCATGCAGATGATCGGACGAATGATTCTTGTGATTCTTTTCATAATGCTGTCTCCTTGCCGCGCTGGGATAGCGGCGCAGCTCAAAATGTCATTGATTTGTTTCTCGCAGCGAAAAGAGAACAGCGCAGCTTCAGGGCGAGATGCCCGTCCACTGCGCTGTCCGATGTTCGCTTATGGGGTCATGCCAGCGGCTTTGATGTTTAGCCGTATGTCAGCCGTTCACTTCTTGCAGCGCCAGAGGAAGGTCACGATCTGCGATCTGGTGCAATCCGCGTCGGGGCTGAATGTGGTGTTGGTGGTTCCCCTGGTGATGTTCTCCTTGACCGCCCACAGAACCGCATCAGCATAGTAGGCGGTGGACTTCACATCGGCAAAGGGATTGGCCGTACCCGCTGCCGGGGACTTCTCGGAACGCCACAGGAACGCGACGATCTGGGCGCGGGTGCAGGTCATGTTGGGGCTGAACGTGGTGTCGCTGGTGCCCTTGGTGATGTCATTCTCCACCGCCCACAGCACAGCGTCGTAGTAGTAGCTGCCTGCGGGAACATCGGTAAAGGGCATGGTGCGGGTTTCGGGCTTGGGACTGCCAGCGGCACGCCACAGGAAGGTCACGGCCTGCGCACGGGTGCAGATGCCGTCCGGGGAGAAGTGGGTAGCATCGGTTCCCTGCGTAATACCGTTCCCCACTGCCCAATCCACTGCGTCCTCATAATAGCTGCCGGTGGCTACATCCACAAACACGCCGGTCTGGGGGGTGCCGTTGGCCTTCATAAAGATGACCTCGATGGTATGGGTTCTGCGGACATTCTCAAAGGTGTAGGACTTCACCGCGCCGATGCTCTTGCCATCGATCTTGACGTTGGAGACGGCATAGCTCTTATCTGGGGTGATGGTAAAGGTCTGATCCCTACCCTCACGGACGCTGACGCTGCCGGAGGGAGAAATAGAGCCGCCCGCCCCGGCAGTTGCCTTGATGGTGTAGTAGCTGTCGTACCAACCGCCGCCACTGCTGGACTTGTGATACAGCTCAACCTCGCCGGTCAGGGTCGTGTAGTTGTCATCATCAGGCGTGAAGCGCCATTTGTAGGTCGTGTTGGCCTTGACCGTGGTATCGTCGGGCAGGGGCTCGCCCTTGTCATCCACCCATTCCAGCTTGCCGTCACTGGGATTCAGAGTGCTTCCCTTGGTGGTCAGCGCCGCGTCCTTCAGCGTCTTGCCGCTGGTGGTGATCTTGGTGTAGTTCGGCTCGCCGGTAGGCGTGGCCGGTTTGATCATGAGCACGAAGGGAGCGCTGGTGACGTCGTTGTAGTCGTTGTCGCCCGCCTTAGTCGCGATGACGCTGACAGAGCCGACCTTGACGGGAGTCAGAACGCCGGTTTCGGGATCGATGGTCGCCTCGCCGGTGCTCGCGTCTGTGTCGATGCGGTAGGTCACTGTGCCCGTGCCGGAGCCGCCAGTGGTGGTCAATGTCAGTGTCTGACCGTAGACCACACTACCCGCACCGGTGATGGTCAACGGCTTCTGATCGTCCTTTTCTGTCAGAGTGACGTTCAGCGTGATGGTGAAATCCTCATAATTGTCACAGGACGCCTTGAGGGTGATGGTGATCTTGTCACCCGCCTTGCCGCCGGAGATGGCATAGGTCAGCAAGCTGCCGTCCGCTGCGAAGTCTTGCTTGGACAGGACGATGCTCGCCTCGCTGCTGAACGTCCAGTCCTGCCCGGCGGGCAGTCCGGCCCAGTCCGGCGTGTAGGTGTGATCCGAGGCGTCCGTGTACTTCTGCTCCAGCTCGACCGTTTTGAGGTTGCCGCCATCTGCCTTGTTCACCGTGACTTCAAGTTCAATGTTCTCCACTGTGTTGTAGTTTTTGGTGTCCTTCGGAGTGAACTTTGCCTGGAAGGTCTTGGCGGCAGTCGAAGCGCCGCCCACAGATTCGCTGCTATCCATCCAACTCCAGCCGTCCGGCAGCGTCACATCCGCCAGCGTCTGACCGTATTTTGCCATCAGCCCGGTGGGAGCTGTGCAGGTCGGCGTTGCCTTTGCTACCACAAATTCGCAATACACAGCTTCAAATCCGTAGTAGTTATCCGTATCACCAATGCTGGCGTACATACGGTAGGTACCGGCGTTCAGCGCGGGCGGATTCTGAATATCCCACGTCTGAACGGAGCCGCTGTCCGCAGCGGCATAACTGTAGGTCACTTGAGCATTCAAATCGCCCGTCCGGTCCGTCAAGGTCGGTGTGCTGGGCGTTTTACCGTAAGTATAGCCCGCCATGCTGAGCTTGCCGTACTGTTGAGCCTTTTCGACAGTGATATTCGATCTTCCCGAAACCGTTAAATACTTCTCGGTGTCAGTCGGTTCGAAAATCCACTCGGCTGCATAGGTACCGTTCCCAACCACGGGTATATGCGTGCCGTCCACCCATTCAAAGGTTCCATCGACATCCACGTTGTTGACATTATCATGGAGCTTGCCGGAGAGAGCGATGGTATTCAGGGCGTCGCCGTAGGTGATGGCGTTCTTGCTCAGCGTCGGTGTGCCGGTGGGAGTGATCCTGTTCTTCGCAATGACGTTGATGGTCAAGATGATATCCTGATAGTTGCTCGTGGAGACGGTAACAGTGATCGTGCCGAATTGTCCTTCGTCCGTGCCGCTTCTGTTTGCGTCCAGTGTCAGCTCGCCGGTCTTGCCGTCTACAAGGGTAATAAAGGAGCCAACGCCCAGATTGGTATCAACCTTCCTGTCATAGGTAATCGTGCCGTAGTCGCAGGGAGCAGTCAGCTTCGGCAGCAGCGCTGAGAGATCAAGAGAATAGGTCTTGTGCAGGCCGTTGGTGATGGTCAGCGAACCGGTCTCCGCCGCGGGTGCGGTCGCCTTGGTGATGGTAAAGTCCTGAGTGCTTCCCTGGATAACGTAGTTGCCGCCGTCGTTGTTGGTGATGGTCACCTGGCCGACCCCGGCGTTGGTGTTGTTGGAATACGCCGCCGTGTATTCTCCCGCCGGAATGACCGCATCTCCGTCCTTGAGGGTCACGGCCGGCCCCAGCGCATCGCCGGTGTAGGTGCAGGGCTCGACTTCAATCGTGGGCGTCACGGTTTTTGGCGTGATCTTCCACTCGACCATGGCCGTGCCGGTGTAGTTGCCGGTACCTTCGATGGTCAGGGGAATGCTGTCATTGGCATCGGTGGCCTTGTCGCCGCTTACAATACGGTAGGTAATATTTTCAGTCCATTTTTCCAGTGCCACACCGGTAATCTTCGGCGATTGCTCCGCCGCGTTGTATTCGAGGTCGGCAGATTCCAGCGTAATCACTGCGCCCTCGATGGACTTGGGAGCGACCTCGACAGTTGCGGTGTCGGTTACGGTTGCGTATTCCTCGGAATCCGGAGTAAACGTCCATTCGGCCTCATAGCGGTCATTTGCATCAGGCTTGATTGTGCCGTCTGTCCATGTGAACGTGCCGTTGACGGTTGCGCCGGTGTTGGGGTCTTTCATCTTGCCAGTGATGCTGCTGTCGCTCAGTGCCTGACCATAGGTAATCTTGCTTGCGGTGATTTTGCCGTCCATAACGGGCGTGAGCTTGTTCTTTGCGAAGATGTTGACGGTCAGAGTGATGTCCTGATAGTTGCTCGTGGAGATTGTAACCGTAATCGCGCCGAATTGTCCTTCGTCCGTGCCGCTTCTGTTTGCTTCCAGTGTCAGCTCACCGGTCTTGCCGTTTACAAGGGTAATAAAGGAGCCAACGCCCAGATTGGTATCAACCTTCTTGCCATAGGTGATCGTGCCATAGTCACAGGGAGCAGTCAGCTTCGGCAGCAGCGTTGAGAGGTCAAAGGAATAGGTCTTGTGCAGGCCATTGGTGATGGTCAGCGTACCGGACTGGATATTTGTAGGTGCGGCGGCCTTGGTGATGGTGAACCGGTTCACATCATCGGTCGCGAAAACGTCGCTGACCTTTGTGGTACCTTCCGACTTACCTTCAAACACATAGTTATTGCTTGTGAGCGTCATGGTGAAGGAAAGCGCCTTTCCGTTTCCGACCTCCGGCGAGGGCAGATAACTCCCGTCCGCCTGCTTACTGGTAAATTGGGCGTCAGAGAAGGAGAGCGCCGTATCGGGAAGTTTAATCTTCGCCGTTTTGCTGAGGAACGTCAGCTTGTCCGCAGTGAGCGTGACATCTGCACTGCCGTCGTAGGTCTTGGAGATTGACGAAACAGAGAAAAGGCTGATCGGCAGCGGGTCGATGGTCACGGTGAACGTACCGGTAGCTGGTTCGTGGTTCGCGGCTTCCGCCTTGTAGTAAGCGGTGTATGTACCCGCGTCGGTGAATGTCGGTACGCCCGAAGTATAGTTGCCGTCTACCTTGTCGCTGTAGGTGAACGTCACGGGAGTGCTGTCTACGCTTTGTCCAGACGCGATGATCGATGCGATCTGTTCCTCGCCGGTGTAATACATGCTGGATGCTTTCACGGAAACGATCAGCTTCGCCGGTTTGACCTTGATGGTCACAGTTCCGGTCGCAGTCGCGTATTCCTCATAGCCCGCAGCCGGGGTGAATGTCCAATCGGCTTCATAGCCGCCCGCGTTAGGAGTGATTGTGCCATCTGTCCATGCGAATGTACCGTTGACTGCATCACCCGTGGTGGAGTCCTTCATCTTGCCCATGATGGTGCTCATGCTCAGCTCGTTGCCGTAGGTGATCTCGCTTGCGGTGATTGTGCCGTCCGGCACGGGCTTGATTTGGTCCACCGCGTAGAGGACGAGCTTCAGTTGAAAGTTTTCGTAGTTGGTGGTGGTGACATTCACCTTGACGGTACCGATTTTGCCGGTCATGTTTCCATCTTTCGCATAGAACTGTGCCAATGTCAGCACGCCTTTTTTAAACTCTACGATCGTCTCGTCGTAATAATATCCGCTTTGGCTAACAAGGGAAATATCAGCCTGACCATAGCTTATCGTGCCATATTTGCCCTTGGGCAGTCCGGGCAGTATATTATTGAAGTCATAGGTGTACGTCTGACATGTGCCGTTGATTATGTTCAGTGTGCCGGTCGGGTTATTCTTGGGCGCGGTGGCCTTATTGATCTGGAAGGTCTTATCATCAAAATCCGCGCCGTTCAGCGTAAAGTCCTTTTGGGTCGTGCCATCTTCAAAGACATAGCCCTTATTCTTTAACTCGATAGTGAAGGAGACAGTCTTTTCGGTTTCGCTTGCATCGGCGGAATCATAGCGGGCGTTGGACACCTCATAATCTGTACCCTTAGCCAGCCGAAGCGTAGTACCAGTATAATAGCTGTCCGCACTCTTAAATGTGATTTTCGTGTTTTTAGGCAGGTCTGTCGTTCCGTCGTATGTCTTAATGATGTCGCCGACCGAAGCCGCTACTTTGAGCGGTCGGACATTCCATTGGGCAGACTTACTTCCGGTATAATCGCCGTTGTCTGTTGCCTTGATGGTCAGCGTACAGGGGCCTACATCGTAGGTGCTGCCGCCGCCGGTAATGGTGAAATCCTTGTCCTTTTCCAGCGTTTGGCCTTTGTATGTCACGACAAACGTCGGCACACCGGTCGCAGTCACATAATTAAAGGCCGCTACATTGCCATCGGGAAACGTGATCTCGGCATTGCTTAAGTTCGGCTTGGTGACGGTCAGCTTTTTGTGGCTGCTCGTCACCGAATAGCCGTCCTTGGTGGCGGTGAAATAAATGTCGTAGGTTCCGATTGTATTTGCAGCGAGGTCTACGACATAGTACCAGTTGGTGCCAATCTGTTTATATTCAGCTTTCTTCTGGCTGTATGTGGGCACATTGTTTCCAACGATCTCCCCGGTGTAGATGTATACATCCGCACCCTTCGCATTGCAGCTGGCGCAAAGCTGGACGGTCGTGCCGCGCTCCACCTTCGGCGAGTTGCCGGTCAGGTTCTTGCCATCGACCTTCAGATACAGGGTCTTGAACGTGATGGGCAGGCTCTCAATGGTGACATTGTAAAGTGCCGCTTCCTTGCATTCACTTGCGGCGTACCACTTGTGAGTGCTGTCCTCGTTTCTGACCTTAAAGCCAACGCGGTCAGGCTCCTTCAGGAGATTCTTCCACATCGTGGTATCGGCTATCTCCAATGTGCCGATGACGGCGGGAGCGCCCGAACCGGCGAGATTTGCGCCTCTGTGGGCGACAACTGTCTTGATGCTGCCCGTGTCCTTGGAGTTGCTGAAGGTAGTGGTGTTGTTCGTTCCTTCAGCAACCGCTTTGACATCCACTGTTCCGTGAATGGAATACCCGTTCAGGTCGATCCCCGTGTCCTGTGTGCCGTCGATGGTGTAATCGCCGGTCACGTCGGCCAGCAGCGTGAGGGTTGAGCCGCCGTCTCTGTCTGCGTCCAGGGCAGTCTGCAAATCAGCAAATCTTCGCTGCGGGCGGTTGCCCTCGCCATTGTTCAAGGCTGTTTCAGCCACCGCGGGCGCGCCGCAGTAGGGGCAGGTAGTGGCGCTTTTGTCAAAGCCGTTCTTGCCGCCGTGGCTGCACAACTTTACCACCAGGTCGCAGGTCTTGGAAGCGGCTTCCACCAACGTGAGCTGCGTGTCGCCACGGTAGTAAGCAAGTCCCGCGTTCCCGGGAAGCAGATCACCCAATGTGATGTTATTATTCAGCCGCAGACCGCTTCTCAAAATCTTTCCGCCGTACAGCTCGACCGTGCCGCCCCAAACCTCCAGTTGGAGCAGGGTGGTATGGTCATTCTCCGGATCAAATACCAGCGTACCGCCGTCCCGCACGGTCACGCCCACCGCGCCGTTGCCGCCGCTGCTGTCAATGACCGTCAGTTTACCGGTGCGAACCTGGCTCGTGGCCGTAAGACCGCCGACATTCAAGCTGTATCCGCTCAGACTGTGTCCGTCCAAATCCAGCGTGAGGGTCTTGCTGACATATATGCCGTCAGGCAGCATCTTGTTTGCCAGCAGCTTGACGGTCTGACCGTCAGCTGCCGCATCCAGCGCGGACGGCACATCGGTATAATAGGTTTCGCCGATGCCAGCCGCGAACTGCGTCCCGCAGACCGTGCACTTGCCGTCTTTACCGATGGTGCTCGCGCCCTCGGCGTTCTTGTGGGTGCAGGACAGACCGCAGGCGCACTTGTTGTTCACCATGGCGTGGGTGTGCTCCTTGACGGTTACGTCGGCCAGCTCCGTTGCATTGCCGTCCTGCACGTCGTCGCCCTTGTAGAAAGCGTGCACCTTCTGCGTATCCAACAGGGACATGAGCGGCTGCAACTCTTCTGCGATGTAGCTCTTAATGCTTTGGAACGTGCCGCCGCTGATGGCGATGGTTCCGTTGTGCGTGAACTGCACATCGCCAAACGTGCCGTCCGTAATGTTCAGCGTAGCGCTGGAAGCGACAACCCATTCACCCGCGTGATTGGAACCGCCATTGACGGTGACGGAAGCACCCTCCAATACGGTGAGGCCATACACCGTGCCGTTGCTGACGGTCACAGAGCCACTGTTCGCGTCGCAGAGAAGTCCCGCGCATCCTGAACCGCCGATTTCGCCGCTCCGGATGTCCAGTGCGCCGGCCATGAACATGAGATTTGAAATTCTGCCGTAAGCGCCCTCGCCTGTAACAGTCAGGTTGCCTGTCGCGAGAGTTTCTTTTTTCTGCGTTTCCTCGTTAGTCTCTGAGAATCCAACCTCGAGGTAGTCGACCGTCTTGTGGTTCAGATCGAGCGTCAGGGTTTTGGTGACAACGGGTACGATGGAAGCATACTGTTCGAACGTAAAATCTTCACCGAGCGCATTGAGGGCGTCTGCATCTGTCACATGGTCTGCCAGCAGCTTGACGGTGTCGCCGTCCCGTGCCGCATTCAGCGCCGCAGGGAGAGACTTGTACTGTTTGCCGTTCACCTCGGCTGCATCCGGCAAGCCGGTGACGGTGATGGTGGCGCTTGCCTGCACGGAGGTGTTCCCCAGCTCGTGAACGAACAGCGTATACGTGCCACCGGGCGTTTCCTCATCGATCTTGACGGAGACGGTATAAGTGCCGTCGCCGTTTTTCTTCTGGCTGATGGTAAAGTAGCCATTGACCGCGTTGCCCTGAACATAGGCGTTCAGCGTGTCCGTGCCGGTATAATTGGCAGTGAACACGGCGGTCTTGCCCGCGGTAAGGCTCTTGCTCGTTTCGGTCAGCGTCAGGCTCGGCGCTGCGGGTGTGGTGCTGCCCACCTGCTTGTTGGTCAGCTTCTTTGCGATTTCGCCGCCTACTTTATAGGTATCGGTGTCAAAGCCAGCTTCCGCAGCGGTATCGCCGTTCACTGTGGCGGAGCCGTAGAGCGTTTTGGCGGCAGGCTCTGCCGCGCTATCCAGCTCGACCGCCTTCACTGCGCCGGAGATCAGCATATCCGTGCCATCGAAGTACAGCGTGCCCTTCACGCCGACCTTCGCGCCGCTGACAGAAGCAGAGCCGGAAACCACGTTCAGCCCGCCGTCGATGGCAGCCGCAGCGTCAGAGGGCGCGGTCATGTTGAGCGTGCCGCCGTCTACCTTCACAGTACCATCGACCGTGCCGCCGTTCAGCGTCAGACTGTCCGTGGCATCAATATTGCCGGTGATGCTGTGCCCGTTCATGTGGATGGTCGTCGCGGCGCAGACGGTGAGGTCTTCCGTGACGCTGTCGAGCAGCGTGATCTCGCCTTCCTCCATATTGTCCAAGATCTCCTGCACCGTTTCATACTGCGTCCCGCCGCTCTCCGCGACGTAGTGCGTCCCGCCGCTTCCTTCGCCGTTCTCCGTGACGTCGGCGAAGACTGCCGTGGGCAGCGTCGTCAGACAGAGCGTCAGCGCCATCAGCAGGCTCAATACTCGTTTTTTCATAAGATCCTCCTTTAGGATATGCGTATAGGGTTTATATTCAGCCCGTTTTAGCACAGGCACAGCTTTTATAGGTCATCCGGAATGAGCCGCAGCTTCTTCGCGGCGGCCTTGGCCTCCGCCCGGCGCTTCACGTCCAGCTTGTCGAGGATGTGGCTGACGTGGGTCTTCACGGTCGGCAGCTTCACATCCATGATCTGCGCGATCTCGGCGTTGGACTTGTCCGCGCAGAGCAGATGCAGAATTTGCAGCTCCGTGGGCGTCAGCTCCTCGCCGGGGGCAAGGCGGGGTTCGAGGAAATGCGGGTAGAACGCCGCCTGTGCCCGCACATCCGCCATCAGCCGT
>ENA-OURV01003029-OURV01003029.1-human-gut-metagenome-genome-assembly--contig:-NODE-3029-length-11007-cov-3.382944_pt1 | contig 11007 bp, 5 predicted proteins | sample MGYA00242141_ERZ509072 | MGnify/ENA primary metagenome ERZ509072 (study PRJEB26280, sample SAMEA2338763) | human gut metagenome | biome: human gut; feature: human-associated habitat; material: faeces... | reverse complement strand
CCCCGACAGCGGGGAATAACAGACAACGTCACCCTCGCGGGAGACGGCAAAGCCGTTTTCCTCCATGACCGCAAGAACATCGCCCAGCCACTCCGGACGGATAAGCAGATCCTCGTCCCCGGACGGCCGCGCGTCGGGATTCTTCCACAGCCGTCGGCAGGAAATGCCCTTCACGACAAGCGGCGAAAGCCCTTTTTCGCGGAGCCTCCGGTATATCCGCGCAAAATCCTCGGATCGCTTTGACTGCACGGCAACTGTTGCCCGCGCATCGCAGATGAATCGTTTTTTAAGCCCGTCGGGAAGCGCCGCAAATTCATCCCGCCCGTGAACCGTGTCGCAGATGACCGCCTCCACCCGGTGCCGGTGAGACAGCGCGTAAAGCTCCTCCCACCCGGCAATATCCTCCGGAAGCGCCGGCAGTGTCCCGTCCTGCGACGCGCGGAGAAGTGATATCAGAAGTCCGCCGTTTTCCGTGCCGACCGCCTCCTTCCGTGATAATCCGATCTGTTCCGTATTCTATCCGATAAGCCCGCCGATAAACTGCCGGAGGGTTATCGCCGAATAGCCGTAATTGAAGTCCGACAGGTCGTAGAGCGCGAACGCAATGAAGCATACCGCGCAGACCGCCCTGACAAGCCGCGCCGACCGCCTATCAAATACCGTGTCGATTATCCACGGCATGACGCATACCGCGCCGAGCTCGAAATACGCGGCAATGCGTCCGAACATATTCGCGCCGTTCACCGTTCCGGGCAGCATGAAGGCAAGGCTGCATATGCTCATGTTGATAAGTATCGCCTGAGTCCGGTCCATCACCGGCTCAAGCCGTTTTCTGAAGAGCAGCGACGCCGCCGGAACGACGGAATAGACCGCGACCCGGAAAATGTTCATGCGGTTTCCGTCAAAAACCTCTTCCGCCGAGATCGATTTTCCGATCGAGTCGGCATATGCAAGCACCGACGATATCGTCTGACTGAAATTCAGCGTCACAAGCGTCGACCCGAGGATCAGAAGAAACGACCGCGCGTGCCACGGCTTTTCCCCGAAAAACGGCAGAATGAAAAACAGTGCCGCATAGGTATGGATCAGCGCCGCAACGGCAACAAAGACGAAGAACCGCAGATATTTCCTGTCCCGCAGAGCAATGATCGCCGGACACAGCACCGCCATCGCAAGCGACTGCTTTATCGCCGCCATCGTGAAAACATATGTCCCGAGCGTCATGAAAAGCAGCATCGAAAGCGGGAATTCCGCAGGCTCCGTCACCCTCGCAATGAACCTGACCATAAGCGGAACGGTTATCGCCGCGGAGAGCATCAGAAAAACGTGGTAATCCGCCGTCAGCGTCCGGACGGCCGACATATAAAAATAAAAAAGCGGATTGTGAAGCAGGTCGAGATTCGCCCGGTCGGCAAGAAATTCCCCGACAGCCGGCGAGACGCGGAAAACCGAGATATAGGTGTAAGTGTCGTTGTACCCCGTCCGCAGACCGGAGAAAAGCACAAGCATCAGCGCGATGACAGCCACCTGCCATCCGGCTTTGCGGTTAACCGTTCCGTCGTCGGAAATCCCGTTCTGCCGCTTTCTTAAAAATGCCAGCGCAACCGACGAAGCCGCGGTGAGCGATAGTGCTGTTAAACTGTCGATAGCGCCTGACCACCTTTCAGAGGGCAATAAATCCATACCTTAGATTATATCATAAACCCCGCGAAAAGTAAAGAACGGCTTTCAGTCTTTTGATAATTTGTGAACCGGAACAGTTTTGAATTTCGGATGAAAAAATTTTTGTTACTGTTTTTTTGGAAAACCGCTTGATTGTTAATTAAATGTATGCTAAAATATACTGTGAATAAGTTTATATGCGCGTCTCATCCGGTTGAGACGCCCAGAACATATCCGCAAGTTGCGACCCGTGTTACCTCCGGGTCTGAAAGGAACGGTAAACAGTAAACCATGAAAAGAAAACTGACCAAACGGCTTACCGCACTGCTTCTGTCGGCACTCACAGTTGTCTCGGCTCTGCCCTTTCTGGGCTGGGGAATGAGGGTGAGGGCTGCAGAGGGCAGTACCGCAGCCACTGCCGCAGGGGAGGAATTCATGCGGATTTTCCACCTCGACTGCGGCAGAAAGTACTTCTCCGTCGATGAAATCAAGGGGATAATCGACCAGCTTTCCGCGAACCACTACACACACCTGCAGTTGGCTTTCGGAAATGACGGCTTCAGATTCCTGCTTGATGATATGTCGGTGGGAAGTCACTCAAGCGACGGAGTTAAAACCGCCATTCAAAGTGCTAATACCTCCTATTCGAACGGGAAGAGCACGTCTTCCGCAATTCTGTCCCAAACAGATATGGATGCAATTACGGCATATGCGAATGCAAAAGGGATCGGGATTATTCCGCTGCTCAATACGCCCGGTCATATGACGGCTCTGCTTGATGCGATGAAGAGTCTTGACAGCTCAATTTCTTCGGAAATGAACATTAATCAGGGCTCAGGCTCGTACTTTGACCCGCAGACCTGCACGGCGGCAGCTGACCTTACCAAAGAATTGGTGAGCAAGTATGCAAGGTATTTTGCCGATAAGGGCTCAAAGTACTTCAATCTCGGAGCTGATGAATGCGGCTTCGGCAGCATGACAACTGAAAAGTATGCGGGATTCGTTAACTATATAAATGATCTGAATGCAATTGTCAAAGGCAACGGAATGACGTCCCTTGCATTCAATGACGGATTCTGCAGAACGGTTCTGAGCACCAGTGCAAAAATTGACACTGACGTTCTTGTCTGCTATTGGACTGACGGTACCGGATATGCGTCAACAACAGAACTGTCCCAAGCCGGATATAAAATCATCAATACCAACAATGACTGGTACTATGTCCTCGGTGATTATTTGTATGAGGCATGGGGCGCTAACGGGCAGTGGGGGTACAGCGACTCTAAAAAAGCGCTTCAGACTATTCCGGTAACTCAGGTCAAAGACAAATCCTCTGTTACCCCGGTCGGCAGTATGCTCTGCCTGTGGTGCGACGGTCCTCACAAGAACTATTCTGCAAGCAGGGATAATGTCTACGACCTCATCAAGACGATGGCTGACAGCAACCCTGCCTATTTCAAAGCCCCGGAGCTTCCCGAGCAGACCTTGACTGATGCCGCAAGCGGAATAACGGTCACTCTCAAGCCTTCGGGCAGCGCAAACGAGTACATCTACTCAATCGAAATTGCGGTTTCGGTCTTCTTCACATCGAAGAGAACCGTAAAAGTTACTGTCAGTGTTACCATAACCGAAAACGGTCAGCCTTACACAAACGGCGCAACTCTTAAGATTCCGTATGAGACATGGGACAGCTACCTTGCCGAAAGCGGATTCGGAATTGATGAGGTAATAGAGCTTGCCGCAAACGTTTCAGGCGATTCCGTTGAAGTAACAAGAGATGACAAGAACAGGGATCTTATTCTGACTGTTCCGCATTTCTCCGATGTCGAAATCGACGCGACGATTGCAAATGACTCTGAGGCGGCTCTCAATAAAAAGGATATAATCCTTGATATAAACGGAACTGCAACAGAGGTTGTCAGCGGCGTGAACCTTGCGGGTAACTATGAACCCAATCCGACCGGAATTGCAAGTGTTGAGGTTACTGGAAAGAACGCTGTCTCCGGTGAAATGTCAAGAGTCGGAATGTCCTCAAACGGCACATATACAGGTGTTCTGTCTGACGGAACGAATTACATGGTTATTGGTTCTGACGGAAGCATCAGCAGTACAACAAATCTTGCTGAGGCGACGCAGTTTGAGGTGACTAGGGAAAGGTCGTCTCGTTACTATATTAAAGGTAACGGATATTATTTGACTATAACAAACACGGGAACATGGCGAGACCCTGTTTATGAAATTGGAACATCTACCTCGGTTACTTATCAGAATCGGTTTAAATATGACACGAGCACTGGCTTCTCAGACAATTATTACGGCAAATATATAGCTTATAATAACGGTTGGACAACGGCACCAAACAGCGGCAATGCCTATCTGTTCAAAGCTACTGCCCCCACACCCGCTTCTACGAACATCGTCTTTAATGGTATCGCGGCAGGGACTGCCAAGGTTACTATCGGTGACACAGAGTACACTGTAAAGGTTAGAAGGGCTCCCGTTACCGTTACCGTCAGGTATGTGTGCGACGGAGAAGTGCTCGGAACGACCACAGTCGAAGCCAAGGATGACTTCAACGGCGGCTACTATTACAGCATGACCGCACCGTCTGTCAGTGGATATAAGTTTAAGTCCGGTAAACTGTCGGGAACGGTTACCGGGGCTGATACGGTTACGCTGACTTACGAGAAAATCGTGCTTGACCTTGGAGATACAATTACAATACCGATATCGATTATTGACTATCGTGCGGACGGTTTGCTGTTCGACTGGACGTATAATCCCAAAAGCGGATATGGCGATTCGTATCGTTACGGACTGGTTCATAGTGATGCAACTGACTGGGGAATTGCTGTTGGAACCGGTGTTAGCGCTGCACTCGATACAAATACGGGTCTATATTATGTGTCAGGAACCGCAACTGGGGTTGAGTCGATTCCCGGAACAATAATTGAAAGAACTGGTAGCGCAAACAATAGCACAAAGTTTTATCCGCATGGTACTGACAATGACTGGTCGCGCGCCGGGCTTGTTGAGGCAAAACTTGGTGTCAACGGTATGCCGGTATATACCGATGCAGCAGTGCAATATGTTGCCGGTTTGCTGAAAAAAGGGTATTACAACAAAATAACTCAAAACGGCAACTCGATTATCTATGATACTTTTGTCGATTCAAACGGCGAAAGAACGATCCGCAATACTTCTGCGACAAGTTTTTCACCTGCATTCAAAGCGGCGCAGACATATGAAAATATAAAAACTGCATATGATCTGGCATGGTATTTGCTTAATACGTTCTATATTTCCGACACAAATATGACTGCCGTTACCGGAACAGACGGTCAGCAGCATAATGTACCGATATACGGAATGGCGGTGGATGCATACGATAAGATCATTCTCAAAAAGGATGGCACCTCGTATAAATTCGATGCGGGCAATAATGATGTATTATATGATATTGCAAACAAGGCAATATATGAGGATTCAGGTACAACCTCGGAGGAATTCTACCCGCTCGAAAATCTCGGCTATGAACAGCCCGGATTACTGAAAAACACGTCTGAAATTGACGGAAAATACAGAAACGGAAACTTTACGCTTCGCGGAGAAGCACAGTTTATTTACAATGAAGCGGATGATCTGTACTTTACATTCAAGGGCGACGATGACGTTTATATGTTCATCAACGGTGTTCTTGCTCTTGATTTGGGCGGCGGACACGGCAGCAACACAAAGACAGTTAAACTGAATGACCTTGATGCCGCAACATATAACCTTGTTGACGGACAGCCCGCAACCTTCACGTTCTTCTACATGGAACGTTGTTCCGACGCCTCCACGTTCGCAATAGAAACCAATCTGCAGCTTGCCGAGCCGGAGATGCAGGTCGAAAAGAACGCCTATCCCGAAAACAGCAACGCCCCCATTCCTTCAGGCTCTGCTGTTCCGTCCTACTCCAACGTAATCTACGATTTTGTTGTCCGCAACACCGGCAACACCGACATGACCAACCTCGTGTTCGCAGATAACGACGGCACATTCGGCAACACGGTCTACTTCGGCGGCAACGGAGCCAACAGCACCGGAACGGGAAAAGCAAAGCTCGACCTTAAGGGACCGTTCACGGTATGGTTTGAAAGCAACGAGGCGGGTAAAAAGACCTTTACCTCCTATGCCGATGCAAACAACTATATCAAAACACTGACACTCCCGGCAGGCGACGTCCTTCACGTAAAGGGGCTGAGGGGCATATTCACTCCGGACCTCAACGATGTCTTTACCTACGAAAACACGTTGACTGTCACCGCGATAGCAGGAAACAGCACCCTTAAGGGCAACGACACACACAAGCTCTATTCCTTCAACATCGGCGACACAACAAGGGCATACGTTGTTGATTTCGGTCTTCCGATGACAATTGAAAAACTGTTTGACATAGGCACCGATGCTGCAAGTTATATCGAAAGCGTAACGCGCAACGATGAAAAGAGCAACGTCAGACACGGAAGCTATGTGCTTAGCGGCGAAAAGGTCAACACGAAACTGACCTACACGCTCACTTCTCCGATCGACAGCGCAGAGGTTATTGTCCTTGATGTTAATATTAACATTGAAGGGACAAGACTTACGACCCATAAACACATCACCATCATCCCCGCCACAACCGTCTACTACGAAGACACCTTCAGCGACTTCATCAGGTTTGAAGGCTCCGGCTGCTCGTGGACGACCGACGGCACGACGGTGTCCAAAGAACAGAGTGCCGACCGCATAGATCACGGCGGTAACGTCTACGGCTACGATCAGGCATACGACACAATGTCGAAGTTCTCCCTCGGCAGTGCCCACAAGGTGACTGTCTCCGACAGCAACTACGCAACGGCGAAGTTCAGCTTCTACGGCACCGGCTTCGACGTGATAAGCGCGACCACCAACACCAGCGGCACGATAGTCGTCTCGGTGACGGGCGAAAACGGGTACAGCAAGAACTATCTCGTTGACACCTATTACGGCTACGAATATGTAAACGGTGAGTGGAAGGTAGTTGCCGACGCTGCAAAGGCTCTCTGGCAGATACCGGTCATGAAGGTCGCAAATCTTGACTACGGAAAGTACGATGTGACGATCACCGTTGCCTACGCGGACTTCTTCTCGCACGGACAGAACGGCGGCGGAAGCTACGATTTCTGGCTCGACGCTGTCAGAATCTATGACCCCGCAGGCGCAGTTGCCGGCGTGGCAGGCGGCTCACAGGAAAACTACGAAAATGCCTACAAGGCTGACGGCGAGTGCTGGCCGACCTACATGGAGCTCCGCGATATGATTATCAGGGACAACTCCTTCACGGTTGACAGCGCGGAGGCTTCAGGCATAGTCTTTATAGACGGCAGCAAAGAAAATCAGGCTGTTTCCATGGCAGACTACACAAGCTACGGTCCGAACAACGAGCTGTATCTTGCAAAGGGTCAGGCGGTCGCGTTCAGGCTGAATGCAGCCGGAAATGTGGCTGACATTCAGATAGCTCTGAAGGCAATTCAGGCGGGCATCAAGGCACACGCGGTTATCACGACGACAGACGGAGCAAAGCTGTTTGACGGCGACATTGCAACCGCAACCGATATGTATCGCAGCATTCTTGCGGCAAACGGAAAGACTGTTGTGATCACCAACACCGGCGACGGAATCCTCTCGATAACCAACCTCAAGGTGACATACAGCGAGAAGCCCGGGGCAACCGATACGCTTAGCCTCACAATGGACGAAAAGTCCGCGCTTGCGGCACTTTCGGCGGTCGATGAGGTTCTGAACCCCAAAACACCGTTCGAGCCGGGCAAGGTAGACGTCAGAGTCGAGGATAAGGACATCACTGTCATTACCTCTCCCGATGTTGACGGTATCGAGATCGACGGCGAAAAGGTCACCGACTTCACGGTCGACAGTGAAACAGGCAACAGGATCTGGAAGAAGCCCATCGACCGGATTCTCAAGGATAACCCGGAAATCAGCGTAGTGGCGCGCGACAGTAACGGAAATGTTTCCGCTCCCGTTACCGCCCCCGTGGTTGCAGGCGGAAGCATAGGCGCACTTATCGGCGGCTTCATCGGCAGGCTGATAAAGAACATCCTCTCCGTACTGTTCGGCTGAGAAAGGAGCATTGAAATGAAAAAAGCATATACAAAGCCTGAGATCATATTCGATGACTTCTCTCTCGCAACGACAATTGCGGCAGGATGCCAGAATCAGACACATACACCGTCATGGAATATGTGCGGTGTGGATATTCCCGGAGTAGGGCAGGCGTTCAGCGAGGCAATGCTGTCTTGTACGGTTAAGATCACGGAAGGGAATGAGGGGCAGTACAATTTTTGTTATCACGTTCCGACGGAAACAAATCGGCTCTTCAACTCCCTCTGACCTATAACTCCCCCAACCTACCCGCAATTTTGCGGGTAGGTTGTTTGTCTTAAAGAGAAAAACCAAGCGAACTTACTTGCAAAACACCGTGTTCTGTGATATAATTATTGCATTGGCGGCAGGGTCGGTCAGAGTGCCGCGTTCAAGAGGAAGCACTATGAGAAAAAACTGTTCGGGCATAATTCCGTCAGGCGGCAGTTCCGGTATTCCGTGCCGGCAGCAGACCCGGAGGAAATCCTGGGAAGCCGCAAAGGAAAAAATCGCGGGGCGGCGCTGTATTTTATGAAAAAAGCATCACATGAAAGGCTCAGAGCCGTCGCGGTCGCCGCCGTGATCTTTGCCGCAGTCGCCGTGATGACCTATGCAACGGTCAGAAATTCACAGCGGCACAGCGAAGTTATGCCGGATACCGATAAGAAAACAGCCGAGGTCGACCTCGGGGACGGAATATTCATAACCGGCTTCGGCAGATACAGCGGCGCATACATGGAGGACGGCAAAAACGACACCGTTACCGGAATTTTTATGATAACCGTAGAAAACCGCTCGGAAAAGACGCTTCAGTACGGGGAAATAACCCTGACCGGAAGCGCAGGGACGGCGGAATTCAGCATTTCGACCCTCCCGCCGAAGGGTAAAGCCGTCCTGCTTGAAAAAAAACGGATGGAGTATCGGTCAGCCGACGGTTTTGCCGACAGACGGCTGAACAACCGGGTGTTTTTTGAAACAGAACCGACTCTCTGCGGCGACAGAATAAAGATCGGCGGGCTTGACGGCAAGCTGAACGTGACAAACATTTCCGGGAAGAAAATAGAGGGCGACGTCACGGTTTTCTATAAGAATTTCCGCGACGGGTACTATTACGGCGGCATTACCTACCGTGCGGCGGTGAACGGCGGCCTTGAGCCGGGAGAGGTAAGGCAGATAAACGCGGGGCATTTTTCCGTAAAGGGAAGCACCGTTGTCTTTGTCACCTGCCCGTAAGACCGTCGGCGAGGCTATATGAAGAGATATTACGGTTTTGCCGGCGTCGGGCTGGCACTTGACCTCCCGGACGGGGAGGATTTCAGCGAGGGCAGAGAGCTTCCGGTCTTTGCCTGCGAGCCGCGCGCCGGGATGACCGATGTCACCGTCAGAATCGCGGACAGGCTTATAATGCCGGAGGGAAAGATCCGTGCGGCACTTCCGAATATGACGGAATACGACTGCGGCGATGCAATTGTCCGCTGCTTCGGGGCACTTTCAGACGGCGCGGACAATTCCGGAATAATTGCGGAATACCGTGAAAGCGGTATCAGGATCACTATGAAACGTTCGGTTTACCGAAAGATCACGGCATCGGCAGTTCTTGAGACAATCGGAACCGAGCGGCTTGTCGGAATGGCGGGCGGGGCGATTCTCCATTCGTCGTTTATCGAAGTCGGCGGGAAAGCTGTGCTGTTCACCGCACCTTCCGGGACGGGAAAGTCCACTCAGGCGGAGCTCTGGCGCGAAAACCGCGGGGCTGTCGTGATAAACGGCGACAGGTCGGTTCTGCGGATAATCGATTCGGTTCCGTGTGCCTCCGGACTTCCGTACTCCGGAAGCTCAGGTATCTGCCTGAACCGCACACTGCCGCTCAGGGCGATCGTTTATATCGAGCAGGCAACGGAGAACTCTGTTACCCGCCTGCACGGATTTGCGGCATTCAGAAAGGTCTGGGAGGGCGTCTGCGTCAATACATGGGACACCGCTCAGGTTTCCCGCGCGTCAGACATCGTCCGGAAAATCGTGACCTCTGTTCCCGTCTGTCTCCAGAAATGCACCCCCGACCTCCGCGCGGTGGAGGCGCTTGAGAGGGAAGACGTCTTCTTTCTCGGCAGATAATCCCGCAGGGATTTTCTGCAGGAGAACAGAAGCAAAGAGGCAACTGATAAATAATATAATTGGTTGGTGCAGCCGTTGTGCTGCCGGTAAATAATATTTCTTTTTCCAGAAGTTTTTGAGGATTCTTAAGGGACTTTTTTCAAAAAGTCCCTTAAGCGGGTCCGGGCAGAGCCCGGCGTAACCCAATAAAGGAGTCAGAACCGTGAACCGTGAAGAGCCTTATCTTTCAACATATCTGCACTCGAAGGGCAGAAAATTGGGACTGCCGGTCTCCGGCAATTTTGAGCTGACCTCGCGGTGCAATTTCCGCTGTCCCATGTGCTATATCCACGGCACTGACGAGGGACTGAAGGCGCGGGAGCTGTCGGCGGAAGCATGGCTGTCACTTGCTTCGCAGGCGGTGAAGCGCGGCATGATATTTGCGCTTCTCACCGGCGGAGAGCCTTTTATCAGAGAGGATTTCTTTGAGATATTCCGCGGAATGAAGAAAATGGGACTGATGATCTCGATAAATTCAAACGGCTCGCTCCTGAATGAAGAGATCATAGACCGCCTTGCGGAGGACCCGCCGTTCCGGATGAATATCTCGCTCTACGGCGCAAGCGACGCGACATATAAGAATATGTGCGGCATACCGTGCCATGACAGGGTGGTCGAAAATATACGATCACTCCGGGCGCACGGGATAGATACCCGCCTGAACGTCTCGCTGACCGAGTATAACAGCGCCGACCTTGAGAAGATACTAAAAACCGCAAAGGAGCTCGGCGTACACGTCAAGGCATCGTCATATATGTACCCGCCGACGCGGTATGACAAGAGCGCCGGAAGCGGCAGACTGACGGCAGAGCAGGCGGCTGAGGTCTCGGTGCGGTACGATACCTTAAGATTCACCGACGACGAGTTCAGGGGACGCGCCGAGAACATGAGAAAAGGCGTATGCAGGGCAGAGGAATGCCCAGGCGACCCGACTGCGGAGGGAATATCCTGCCGCGCCGGAAACGCCAGCTTCTGGCTGACGTGGGAGGGCAAAATGCTCCCCTGCGGGCTGATGAAAGCCCC
>ENA-OURV01003023-OURV01003023.1-human-gut-metagenome-genome-assembly--contig:-NODE-3023-length-11019-cov-3.162897_pt1 | contig 11019 bp, 10 predicted proteins | sample MGYA00242141_ERZ509072 | MGnify/ENA primary metagenome ERZ509072 (study PRJEB26280, sample SAMEA2338763) | human gut metagenome | biome: human gut; feature: human-associated habitat; material: faeces... | reverse complement strand
CAAAATGAATAAGAAAGCGAATTCTGTCGCTTTTTATTATCTTATGCGGGATTCTGTACTGCGTGGACTTTATCGTATCGACACTTGCAGCACTGCAGCTCGGCGAAAAACTGGAAGGCCTGCAGACTGCCATGGAAGAGTTTACCGAATATCTTCAGACGACCAAAGTCTACAGTTCGACGGAAGAGGCAAGAGAACTGTTTGGAATTGTAAATCTTGTCTTTTTTTCTCCGGAAGATCTGAATATTATAAAAAATGGCCCGGGAGAAAGACGCAGGTTCATGGATCTGGAGCTTTGTCAGCTGGATCAGATATATCTTACGGATCTGGCAGGATATAATCATATTGTAAACCAGAGAAACAAACTCCTCAAAGATATGTATCATAATCCGGCACTTCGCGATACTCTTGAAATCTGGGACATGCAGATGCTCCAGTACGGGCAGAAAGTTATAAGCAAAAGAAAAGAGTTTGTAAAAGATCTGAATACAGTCATTCAGGAGATACACAGCAACCTGACTGGAGGAGAGGAAAAGCTTGAAGTCCTTTATGAGCCCAGTACGGAGGCTGAATTTTTTGAAGAAACTCTGAAAAAAAACAGAGATAGAGATATCCGGATGAAGATGACTTCTTCCGGGCCTCACAGAGATGACCTCTGTTTTATGGTAAACGGAGTGGATATTCGAAAGTTTGGCTCGCAGGGGCAGCAGAGAACAGCAGCATTGTCTTTGAAACTTTCAGAAATTTATCTTGTAAAAGAAAAAATTAAAGATACGCCGGTGCTTTTGCTGGATGATGTACTTTCAGAGTTGGACAGCAACCGCCAGACCTATCTTCTGGATTGTATTCATGACATACAGACACTGATAACCTGTACGGGACTGGATGATTTTGTGAGTCATCAGTTTCATCTGAATAAAGTTTTCAAAGTTGTAAAAGGTGAGGTTTTTGAACCTTCCTAAACAGTAACAAAGAGTTTTGACAAGCATATTAGTGTATGTTACACTGTTCATAATCTGGGAAAGTTGGTGAATATATTGGACAAAGAGGAATTTCGGATCAAACTTGAAGAAATTAATCGCCTTGTAGAACAGAAAAACTACAAGGATGCCATGGAAGTTGTAGACAGTATTGACTGGCGTCGTGTAAAGAATGTTCATACTCTGTGTGTTGTAGGTGAGATATATGCGGCAAACAAGCGGTATGATGACAGCCGGGAGATTTTCCTTCTGGCTTATCACAGAGCTCCTATCGGCAGAAATATTTTGTATCGGTTGATTGAAGTATCCCTCAAAATGAAGGATATTGATGAGGCAATGGAATACTATGATGAATTTCTGGAAGTTGCCCCTAATGACAGTACACAGTACGTTTTAAAATATAAAATACGTAAGGCAGAGCAGGCTCCGCTCGAAGAGCAGATCAGAATTCTTGAGGACTACAAAGAAAAGGAATTTACGGAAAGATGGTCATATGAGCTGGCAAAATTATATTATCAGAATGGAGATACCAAGAAGTGTCTGGATCTCTGTGATGAGATGGTTCTCTGGTTCAGTGACGGTAAATATGTCATGAAAGCTCTGGATCTGAAGAGTCGTATGGGAATGCTGACTGGCAGCGAGAAAGAGAAATATGACAGGCAGTTTATTCCGAAACTCAAGACTGTAGAGGAATCAGAAGAACTTAAAGCAGAGTCTCCGTCTGAAGAAAACACGGAATCTGCTGCAGTATCGGAGGATGATGCACCTGTTATTGAAAGCGTAGATATTGATGAACGTGATGTCAATGGAGCGGAGAGTCTTCAGGAAAAAATATCCAAGGGCATTCGTGATATTTTTACAGGAAAGAAAAAAGAAGCTGATAATGATTTAACGAAGGAAGAAGAGGAGACTCCGGCAGAGGCTGTACAGGAAGAGATGATAAAGGATATTTCTTCAGAAGCGGAGCCGACAAATGTGCCGGAGCTTGAACCGGAAGATGCAATCATTCCGCCTCCAAAAACTTCGGGAACTTCTGTTTTCAGTACCATCGAAGAGAAAATTGAAAATGTTACAGAACAGGAGATTCAAAAAGAAGAGCAGGGAAATCCTGAAGAAGCTGCAGAAGACGAGCTTCCGGATGTAGTGATCGAAAACGTTGAGGAAGAAGAGGGCGTTTCGGCCGTTGAGGAGGAAACAGTCGAAGCTGAAGAAATTTCGACTGTTGAGGAGGTCTCAGAGCCGGAAGAAATCGAAGAAACTGTACAGGAAAAAGAAACCAAGCTTCCTGAACTTGAGATTCCGGAGGCAATGAAGAACGTTGGAATGGAGAATCCATTACATACGGAAATTCCGAAGGCTCCGAATATCTGTCTGCCTGGAGCAGAGGACGATGATACACAGGATTTTGAATTTAATCTGGAAGATATGATTCTTGAAGCGGCCACTGCACAGGGAATTGAAATTCCAAAAGAGCCGATCGTCGAGGAAAAAACTCCGGTACAGGAAGTAACTGAAGAAGAGTCTGAGGATTATATGACAGAAGAAGATCTTCGCAGCGCAGAGGAAGAATTTCTGAATGGGCCGGTTAAGAAAGAAAAACCGGAAGAAGAAATCTATGATGATCTGGACTCTTATGAGATGGAAGATGATTCCTATGAGGATTTCAGCGAAGAAGACGGTTATGAAGATGAAGATATCACAGAACTGGAGGATGAAGATTTCTTTACGGATCAGTATGAAGAAACCATAAAACCTTCCAGAAGCTCTGGAAAGAAATCTGAATCCAGGAAAGCAAGAAAAGGTGAGCTGGAAGAGGAGGATATGGAGCAGCTGCTCTATACAGTGGAACCGAAACGCAAAGAAAGAGATATCATTCCGAGAGAGAAAAAGATGACTTCAGAAGAAGAGAAACTTTTTACTTATTTTGCGAAGGTACCCGGACTGAGAGAACAGATCGTAGATGCACTTTATGATGCACAGATCTGTGCTTCTGATAAGACTTCCAGAACCGGAAACATCATTGTTATGGGTGGACGTGAAACTGGAAAAACAAGACTGATCTCAGGTCTGATTCCTGCAATCTGTAAACAGCTGAATCTGGAGGCTTCAAAGGTCGCATATGTGTTTGCTGATCAGATCAACGGAAAAAATATCGCAGACATTGTCCGCAAGATGTCAGGTGGATTCCTGGTTATCGAGAATGCAAATCAGCTGACGAAAGAAACGGTGAACCAGCTGAATAAAGCTATGGAATTCAGAACAGATGGACTGATCGTGATTATTGAGGATGAGAAGATCGGAATGCGTAAACTGATCGCAAGATTCCCGAAATTTACCTCTAAATTTACATCTATGATCAATATTCCGGTATTTACGAATGATGAGCTTGTTAATTTTGCAAAGATTTATACAAGAGAAAACGGCTATACGATCGATCAGATGGCAATGTTATCTCTGTACAATCTGATAAGCACAAATCAGAAAGAAGACCAGCCGATGAATATCGGTGCAGTTAAGGACATCATTGATGGAGCAATTTCCAAGTCCAGAGGCGGTCTTCGTAAACTGATCTCCAAGAAAAAAGTAAATCAGGATGGATATCTGGTACTTTACGAGAAAGATTTTAATTAGTGAGAGGAGAAAATATGACCACACCTTATCTTGGAAATCCTAAATATACCATTGAAGTCCTTCAAAAGTACGGTTTTGTATTCCAGAAAAGGTTTGGTCAGAATTTTCTGATCGATACACACGTTCTGGATCGTATTATTTCTGCTTCTGAAATTACAAAAGATGATTTTGTATTGGAAATTGGTCCGGGAATCGGAACCATGACCCAGTATCTTGCAGAGGCAGCGAGAGAAGTCACAGCAGTTGAGATTGATGATGCGCTGATTCCAATTCTGAAGGATACGCTGAAGGAGTGGGATAATGTAACCGTTCTTCACGGGGATATCCTTAAGACTGATATCTGCAAAATTGCAGAGGAGAAGAATCAGGGACGTCCGATCAAGGTCGTTGCCAATCTGCCGTATTATATTACAACACCGATTATCATGGGATTATTTGAGAGCCATGTTCCGGTAAGTTCTATTACTGTAATGGTACAGAAAGAAGTTGCAGACAGAATGCAGACGGGCCCGGGCTCTAAGGAATACGGAGCACTTTCTCTGGCAGTTCAGTATTATGCGGAGCCAAAGATTGTTGCAAATGTACCGCCGAATTGTTTTATGCCAAGACCAAAGGTGGGAAGTGCAGTGATCTGTCTGACAAGACATCAGAATCCGCCGGTAACGACGCTGGATGAAAAGCTGATGTTCCGTCTGATCCGAGCATCCTTTAATCAGAGAAGAAAGACATTATCAAACAGTCTTAAGAATTCACAGGAGCTGCCGTATTCCAGGGAAGAGGTAGAGGCTGCAATTATAGAATGTGGACTTCCGTTGAATATCAGAGGAGAAGCACTGACATTGGAACAGTTTGCCAGATTGTCAGACTGCTTTGTAAAATTAAATAAATAAACAATAAAAAGCATCCGGTGGCTGGTCGGATGCTTTTTACTATTTATTAAATTTAAAAGGAAGGAGAGTTGATAGCCATTTCAGGTTATCAACATATGAAAAAGAAAATTATAAAAATAATGTTGGCTGTATTATTTTTATGGCATTAGTATATCCAGAAAATATGATGGAATCGTGTTGAAGTTATGAAAAAACAGTGAACAAAGGTCAAAAGTTTTATGAATAGAACAAGGATAAAAAAGTTTACAACACAGCCTGAAAAGTATGCTATAATAGGCTCGCCCGAATGGAAAATGTTTGGGTGGTTACATGGAAATAATAGATTCAGGAGGTAATTACAATGAAAATAAACAAAAAATTCAGCGCACTGGTACTGGCAGCAACTCTGGCATGTACAACACCGGTAATGGTATATGCACAGGACAGCAGTTCAGAGATGGTTGATCAGGCAGTAGAGATTCTTAAGGATAATGGAGTAGATGATCTGCTCTCCAATCCAGATAAAGTGGTTGACCTGATCATGCAGACAAAAGAGATTCTGGGACAGGTAGATGTGACAGACGAGGAGATCGGATCTGCACTTGATGTAGCTGCGGAGAGTGTGGGCGTTACTCTGACGGACTCTGATAAAACAACTTTGATCCAGTTATATAATAAATTCAAAAATACAGATCTGGACGAGGAGCAGTTAAGAAGCCAGGTGAATAAGGTATATAATAAGCTGGAGGAGCTTGGAATTACAAAAGAGGATGTTAAGGGAATTCTCGGTAAATTAGTGGATTTGGCCAGAAGTATTTTAAACTGACCTTGTGTGACAGACAGGAGTGCGTTTGTGAAAAACAAACATGAAAAAATATAAAGAAAATAAAATCAAAAGAGGAAAGAGTATGAAACTTATTGAATTTAAAAAAAATATAAATGAAAAAAATTTAAATAAAAAGAAAGTAATTATTTCATTAAGTGTTTTAATGATAATTGTAGTATTAGTTATTTTAATTGCGTTGTATGTAACTGATACCAATTTTAGAAATTTTATTGATACAAATATTTTTAGAAAAAATATTACAGAAAATAATACTAGTGTAATTGAAATTGAAGCAAAGAATAATCAACACTTTTATGCATATGACAGATATGTAGTTGTACTTGAGAAGAATACTTTAACCAGATACAATTCCTCTGGAAAAGAAGAAGAAAAAACAAAGTTAGAAATAAGCAATCCAGTATTTTCTTCAAATGGAAAATTCTTAGTTGTAGCAGAAAAGGATAAAAAAAGAATTTATTCTATACATGATAAAGATATTTTATGGCAAAAAGACTTAGATGGAGATATTTCGAGAATTAGTGTTAACGCTAATGGATATATATCTGTTATATTATCTGGAACAACATATAAATCGGTAATAGTAGTATTTGATAAAGATGGAAAAGAGTTATTTAGAACATATTTATCAAATACAATTGCAGTCGATACTTCAATATCAGATGATAATCAATATATGAGTTTTGCAGAGATAAATACATCTGGAACATTAATACAGTCAACCATAAAAATAGTATCTATTGAAAAAGCAAAACAAAAGCCTAATGAAGCAATAATATATACATATGCTGCAGATGAAGATGCAATTGCTATTAATATTAAATATCAAAATAAAAATACATTGATTGCAATATATAATGATAAGATAGAAGCAATAAAGAATAATAAAGTAGAAGTAATAAAAAGATTAGATAATAAACAAGAAAAGGTAACTTTTTCAGATATCGAGTTGAAAAGTTATGTTTTTAGAATTTTAGAAAAATCTTCTGGATTATTTAATAGTGATACTACAGTGGAAATTACAAATACATCAAACAGCAAAGAAAGCATATATTCATTACAAGGAGTAGCTAAAAGTGTTTATTCTAATGAAGATGTTATAGCAATTAACTTGGGTTCGGAGATACATTTTGTTGGTGCAAGTAATGGATGGCTTATAAAGAAATACATGACAAGACAAGAAGCAAAAGATATTGTATTAACAAGTAAAGTTGCTGCAATAATTTATCATGATAGAGTTGAAATAATAAACCTTTAAAGGAGAAGAGTTATGGGTATAATTTTAGATATAATAATTATTGTTTTATTTATACTTTCTATATGGTTAGGATATAAAAAAGGATTAACGAAAAACCTACTTAAAATTTTTACATTTGTTTTAGCAATTATTATTTCACTTATTTTATTTAGGCCAGTGGCTAATCTTGTTATAAACCAAACTAAGATAGATGATAATATTCAAAAATCAATAGTAGAAGCATTTAATGATGAATCCAATAAAAAAGAAAACGAAAATGCAAATGAAGAAGATAATAAAAATATGCCAACTATGATATATTCCTATATAGAAGAAAAAGTAAGAACATCATCAAATGAAGTTAAAGAGGTTGTTGTAGAATCTGTTTCAAGAGAAATTGCAATTACAATTGTAAATATTATGGTATTTATAGTATTATTTATTGCATTAAGGATTATTTTAATGTTTGTAAAGTTAATTTCTAATTTAATAACAAAATTACCAGTTATAAAACAATTTGATGAGCTAGGTGGAGGAATATATGGAGCTGTTAGAGCAGGCGTTACTATTTTGATTATATTTACAATAGTGTCCGCTATTTCACCAATAATTCCTGATTCAGGAATTATAAAGGTAATAAACGAAGCTCATATTGCTAAATTCATATATGAAAATAATGTAATTATAAAAACGTTTTTATAGTAACAATTTCGAAATTTTTATATGGAGCTAGAATTTAAGATGTATGTAAGTAATTTTACAAAAAAGATAAATAAATATTGATATTTTGGGGAGATTTTGTTATACTCATGAAAAGAATATAGTAGGAGTGAGAATATTGAAGAAAAAAGAAAACACAAATGATAACGAGAAAAAGAGTGGTAATATAAATATAAAGAATAAAAAGATAAAAAAAAATAAGAAAAAAAGCACAAAAATTATAATAACAGTTTTAATAATTATACTGGTTGTAATTATTGCATTAAGCTCTTGGTTTGGATATAGAGTATATTTAAATGGTGGCAAAGAGTTTAATTTAAAGGGTGTATTAGCAACAATTGTTGGACACGATGAAACAACAGTTGAAAATTTACCGAAAATTTATTGTCTTGTTACAGGTCAAAGTCAAAACTTAACAGATACTATTATGTTATGTTCATATGATCCAAAGACACAAGAAGCGTCAATTTTATCTATACCTAGAGATACATTTGTTGGAAAGAGTAAAGCTTCAGCAAGTGCATATGATAAGATAAATGCATTATATCAGAAAAGTCCACAAAAAACTTTAGAAGCAGTTAATAAACTAACAGGACTTAATGTACAATATTATTTGAATATTGATACAGAAGCTTTAAGAAAAGTAGTAGATAGTATAGGTGGGGTATATTTTGACGTTCCAATAGATATGGATTATGATGATCCAAGTCAAAACTTATATATACACTTAAAAGCAGGATATCAATTATTAGATGGTGATAAAGCAGAACAGGTACTTAGATTTAGACATAACAATAATGGTACATCATATCCAACATCGTATGGTGATAACGATTTAGGTAGAATGAAAACACAAAGAGCATTCATCGAAGCTGTAATAAAAAAACTTGCAACACCAACAACTTTAACAAAGGTAGCAGAGCTTATAAAAGTTGCACAAGAAAATGTAACAACTAATTTGGATATTTCAAAAGCAAAGGACTATGCACCATATGCAGTAGAATTTAAAACAGAGAACTTAAAAACAAATACTTTACCTGGAAAGCCAGAATGCTTTAATAATATTTGGTTCTATACTCAGGACAAGACAGAAACTAAAAAAGTAGTTGAGGAATTATTTGGAAATGATGACAACTTAGAAGATGAAAGTAAAACACAAAGTAATACTAATTCTATTAATTCCACTAATTCAGTAAAAAATAATACAACCAACACTGTATCACAAGACCAAAAAAACAATAATAGTAAAGTAAAAATAGAAATATTAAATGGTACATCAGATAGTACAAAACTAAATACAGTAAAAACAAAATTAAAAGAAGCAGGATATAATATAACAAAAACAGGAATTACAACCAATACATCAAAAACAGCAATTATAAATAGAACTGGAAAATCTACTACTATATTAAATAATTTAAAAAATACTTTAAATAATAATGGAATTATTTCTACAGGTAAAGATAATTCAAATGTTGATATTACAATAATTATTGGAAGTGATTATAAATAAAAATAGGGGGCACATATACTAAAAATACATGTGCCCCAAAATTATAAATTTAAAATTAATTTATTTAAAATTAGTAAAATCTTTTAAAATCAAATGAATAGTTTGAATTTTGGTTATGTTTTTTACGTCTATGATTAAATATTGTAAATAAAATAATAACTATTAACAGTATTAATAAAAAATCAAATATATATTGTATTGATAAAGAATTTAAAACATTATTATCAGCAATTAAATTTGTAGAATATTTTATTCCATCAACTTCATATTCAATTTTTCCAACAATTTCTCCACTAAGAATTGGTGCCTTTAAATTGTCATTTATTGAAATGACAGGTGTTACATCTTCGATACTAGTAAGAGTGCGAATTATTATATCGTTTTCAGGAACAATATTCAGTGTCTGTTTTTTAGAATCACTGGCACTTCCGGTATCAATTTCAATTTGTTTTAACAAAGAATCTTTTGATAAAAATTTTTTATCTTTATAATTGTTTATTGCATAATTAAATAAATTTATGCAATCTATGGCTCTTGTACTTTCATTTGAGTTCTTTTGAGTTGCGCCTAAGATAACAGCTATAAATTCATAATCATCTTTTTTCGCACTTGCAACAATACAATTTTTAGCTACAGTTGTATACCCTGTTTTTATTCCGTTAGCATATTCGTAATAATAATTATTCCCATCTTTATTTCTTAATAATTCATTAGTTGTGTTAAATTTTCTATCATCTTTTGGATATATATCAGTAGGAGGAATAGAACATGAGGTTTTACATACAAATTCTCTGAAAGTATTATTTCTCATTGCATATTTAGCAATTAATGATAAATCGTATGCTGTTGAATAATGATTCTCATTATGAACACCATTTGGATTTACAAAATGGGTATTTTCACAACCAATATCTATGGCTTTTTTATTCATTAAACTACAAAATTCATCAATAGAACCACTAATGTGTTCTGCAAGTACATTAGCTGCATCATTTGCAGAAGGTATTAATAAGCAATTTAATAATTGTTCTATTGTAAACACTTCACCGGCTTTTAAATTTGCTCTAGAATATCCGTCAGGAATTAATTCTTTAGTAATTGCTGTTTCATTAACGATTGCAGTATCATTAAGATTACAGTTTTCTATTGTCAAAATTGCTGTCATAATTTTAGTAGTACTGGCAGGATACAATTTTGTTCTAGCATTTTTTTCATATAATATTTTTCCAGAATCAGCATCAATTAAAATACAAGCAGGCGAAAGAGTTGATATTTCACTAGGATTTGCAAAGGAGGTGATAGGAAAAGCAAATAGAATTAATATGTTAGCTATAACTAAAAAATTTTTAAAATTCATTAGAAATCTCCTTAAATTTATTTAGTAATACTATATATTAATTTTATTACGTTTTCAAGACTTTATTAACTATATTTTATTAATGGTAAATATTTTTGTTGATTTTACTATTAAATAATGCATATTAACAAAAGGAGGAAGAGAAAATGGAACTAGATACAAGGAAAAAAGTAATTATTGGTGGTTTTATAGTTATTGTAATTGCAATTTTTGGTTACTTATATTTTGATTATAAATCAAGTAATAATGCTGCAGACATTACATCAGGCAAAGAAGGAGATATTGAAATTGTAGGAAAAGAGAAGAGTACCAAAGAAGGTGATGATATAATTATTGTTCATATAACAGGAGCTGTTAATAATCCACGGAATTGTAAAAATAAAGGATGGGGCTAGATTATATGAGGCTGTCGAGCATGCAGGTGGAAATTTGGAAGATGCTGATTTGTCATGTATAAACTTGGCATACATATTATCAGATGGCCAAAAAATTTATATTCCTAAAAAAGGTGAAATAATTAAGAGCAAAAGCAATCAAATGGAGTATGTAAGTTCAGATTTTGGGGATAATGTACTAATAGAAGATGGAAAAGATACTGGATATGGAGGTGATAAAGTGAATATAAATACAGCAAATCAAACTGAACTTGAAACATTACCAGGAATAGGACCATCAACAGCTCAAAAAATAATTGATTATAGGAATAAAAACGGAAAATTTAATTCTATAGAAGATATACAAAATGTAAAAGGGATTGGCGATGGTAAATATGGAGAAATTAAAGATGAAATATGTGTATAGATATATTAACTTTTTTTAATTATATAAAATAATTAAAAATTAAAAAACCAACGTATGATACACAAGA
>ENA-OURV01002997-OURV01002997.1-human-gut-metagenome-genome-assembly--contig:-NODE-2997-length-11081-cov-3.697533_pt1 | contig 11081 bp, 8 predicted proteins | sample MGYA00242141_ERZ509072 | MGnify/ENA primary metagenome ERZ509072 (study PRJEB26280, sample SAMEA2338763) | human gut metagenome | biome: human gut; feature: human-associated habitat; material: faeces... | reverse complement strand
AAGGCAACACCGCACAATTCCCACCTGACGGCTTAAGCACCGCTCCGGCGGCTGCGGCACGGCATCTACGTTGCCAAAATGCTCGATAATACACAAAGTATTATCTGCGCTTTTGGCTTAGCATCTGCCGTAGCTCGCTCGCCGTATCGGCACTTAGAATTATGCGGTATTGCCTAAAGAGACCGTTCCTCACAGAGCATTTCAGAGGCCAGCCGGAGATGGGTGCTCCCTCCGCCGCAGATTTGCCTTATTGCACATTGCAGATTCATGATGGCCCTAAAACCTGATTTGTAGGGGCCGCTGCTTGCATCGTCCCGCATATCAGGCCCGCTTTTTACAATTTCATTACTACGCGCTGCATAGGGAACCGCCCCTCAGAGGGAAGCCAATTTCCTATTTGGGTTTTCATCAAAGCACCTTACGTTGGGTCGTTTTAAGCGCCTCACTCGATCACAATCCCCGTTCCATCCAGTAACCTTACCACATCAGGAAAGCTGAACCTTGCGCCTTTCAACTTGTTGGTCTCCAAATCAATGGCGTATTCTTCGGCGGTGCGCAGGTCGGCTTTTTGCAAATCGCAGCGGGTGAACCGGGTTCCGCCCAGCCGCACGCCGTAAAAGCTGCCCCCGGCAAGGCGGGTATCATCAAAGGTGCATTGCTGCAGTTCCGCCCCGGTCCAGTCAAAGCCGTTCAGTGCCATGCCGGAAAAATCATTGTAGCGGAACGCGCAGTTTTTGATTTTGCCAAACGGCTGGAACACCCCGCTTTTGCCCTGCAGCCCGCCCCACGCCATGGAGCGGAACGCACTGTTCAGCAGCCAGGCATCTTTCATGGTGGTAAAGCTGAACACCACGCCGGAAAAATTGCAGTGGTCAAAGGTACAGGCGTTGAAGCGGCAGTTCTGCACCCGCGTGCCCAGCCAGCGGCAGTGGTCAAACACACAGTCCTCGAACTCGGCGTTTTCCAGCAGCTCGCCGGGGTCATAATTGGCAAAGGTCTCCCCTTGATAAAATCGGCGTTCCGCCATCAAAACTCCTCCTTGTGCTGTTGGAAAAACTCAAAGGTATCCCGCACGCTTTCCAGCTCGGTCCAGCGGCGGGTGCGCACCGGGTCACTGTCCAGATCATAAATGCGGGCACCGGGGATTGCCAGCAAAAACGGCGAATGGGTGGCCAGCACAAACTGGCAGCCGTAAAACCGGGCCGAATCTGCCAAAAAATCCGCCAAAGCGATCTGCCGCGCGGCGGAAAGGCTGTTTTCCGGTTCATCCAACAGATAAAGGGCATCCCCGCGCAGTTTTTCCTGGAACATCAAAAAGGCGCTTTCGCCGTTGGAGTGGGTGCGGATGTTGGGAGACAAAGTTTTGCGCGCCATCTGAGATTTGGAATAGCGCCGTGCCGCGCTGACCTGCTTGAGCCGGTCATAATCCTCCATGCTGTGCATCTGGAATTTGGCGGTGCGGGCCTCGGTGTATTCATCAAACAGGCTGCCGCGGCGGGTATCAATGTTATCGTTGATAGCGCGCACATCCAACATATAGTCAAACACATCGTCGCTGGTCAAAATCAGGCTGCCCGCCGGGATGGCGTGCAGGGTGTGGAACTGGCACAGGGAGACATAATCCGGGAAGAAATCACTGCGGTTATACTGTGCCCCGCGCTGCAGGCGTAAAGCGTCCGCCATCACGTTGAGCGCTGTGGTTTTGCCGGAGCCGTTGCCGCCGTACAAAATGGTCACATCCGCCAGGTCCAGTGCTTTCAAGCCCCGGCCTGCAAACAGGCCAAAGGGGTAGAAAGAATCATAGCAGGTCATTTTGGCCCGCGGCGACTTGGCAAGGTAGTTAGCCTCGCTGTTTTGGCTGGGAAAATAAAATTCCGAAAGATAGATCATATCGCTCTCCTCCCTTCCGGTTTCTTTCTCAAATTATACCATACCGCCGGGTAAAGGCAAATGCCTTGCATACAGGCTGCGGTTTTGGGGATACGGCAAAGATTTTGCGGGTCAAAAATAAAAGCATGTGCACCCGCCCTCCTCGAAAACCCAAAATTTTCGATTCGTTTTGTCATGCACATGCTTTTGTGTTATCTGATGATACGCTGCGGTTTATGCCGGGAGGCACCGGAGCGCCGGAAATTCAGCCTGTTTTTTATAAACACAACCGAATTTTTGCCGTACAGCCTGGTATAGATTATTTCTTCTGAACGTACTTGAGGCAGTCCAGCATAACAGCAACCAGAATGATGATGCCGGAGAACACGAACTGCAGGTTCGTATCAATACCCAAAGTGGTCAGAGAGTAAGTCAACGCGGTGAAGATGAACACACCGACAACCACGCCGGAAATCTTGCCGATACCGCCGGTGAAAGAAACGCCGCCCACAACGCAGGCCGCGATGGCGTCCATTTCCCAGCCCTGACCATATGCAGCGGAGCCGGAGCCCACCATACGGATGCATTCCAGCCAGGAGCCGAAGCCATACAGAATGCCTGCCAGAATAAACGCACCTACCGTAACGCGGAATACCGAGATGCCGGAAACAGCAGCAGCTTCGGCGTTGCCGCCGACTGCGAACAGGTTTTTACCAAAGGTCGTCTTGTTCCAGATGAACCACACAATGATCACAGCTGCGATAGCCCACAGGATAATGGTGGGGAAACCGCCAATCTTGGGGATGATCATGCTGGGGATGTTGCCTTCGATACCGCCAAAGGAAACACCCTTGGTTGAATAGGTGACCAAGCCAAAAATGACCAGCATGTTCGCCATCGTAGAAATGAATGGGTGCATTTTGAACTTGGCTGTAAAGAAACCTGCGATGGTGGTAAAGACTGTGCACAGGACAATGCAGACAAGCAGCGCCAAAATAACGCGGGCAACGACCGGCAGTCCGGTAAAATCAAACACATGGCCAAAAACCGCACCGGTGTTGATTCCCTTGTGCATAATGATGGTAGCGGCAGTCATGCCCATACCAACCATACGGCCAATGGACAGGTCCGTGCCGGCCAGCAGGATCAGCCCGGCAACGCCCAAAGCCAGGAACATGCGCGGCGAAGCCTGCTGCAGAATGTTCAAAATATTGTTGACGGTAAGCAGCGGCACTTTCTTGCCGAACTGGGCAATCAGGCACAGTATAATAAAGATGATAACGATTGCAATGTACAGACCGTTGCGCAGCAAAAAGTCACGGCGATTAAATGTGTACTTGTAGTTTTCCCACTTTTGCGCCAGAGACTCGCCAACCGTAAACTTGGACAGGCGCAGCATATCGATCAGGTGATATTTGTAATCAAACGCAGCATGCCGGCGGTCCTTGATTGCCTGGCAGTCCTTATCCAACTGCATTTTGGCGTCGAACAGGCGGTTCTTGTGGACATACTTTTCGTCCTTGATTTCCTGCTGATTGCTCAGCTTGGAAAGCGCCGTCTCGTGTTCCTTTTTCAGCTGTTCTACAGCTGCCTGATATTTCTGCTGGGCTTGTACCTTTTCCTGCTTGCAGCTGGCCACCACCGCCTGGTAATAGTCACTGTCATAATGGGCTTTCAAATAGGCTTCAGCATCAGCGATCAGCTTGTTGATCTGGCCCTTGTTTTTTTCTTCAACTGCCTTGGCCGCTGCCAATTCAGCCTTCAGTTTGGTCTCACGTTCCGTTTTTTCCTGCGCGGTATAGATGCGGTCGCGCTTCAGGTTATCCAGCTCATTCTGGATATTGACAGCTTTTTCAGTACCGTCAGTACGAAGTTCATCGATCTGCGCCTGGATTTTCCCAACATATTCATCGATTGGCTGGCGAAGCTTGGCTTCCTGCTCCGCCGAAAGAATTTTTGAAGTTTGTGTTGCAGTTGCCATAGATCATTATCCCCCATTACAGGTATTTTGCGCTGAGTCTCAAAAGCTCTTCCTGATTTGTTTCCTTGGTATTCACAATGCCGGAAAGATGTCCGTTGGACATAACGCCGATCCGGTTGGTGATACCCAGGATCTCAGGCATTTCAGAGGAAACAACAATAACCGTCTTTCCCTGTTTGGCCATCTTGATGATCAGCTCATAGATTTCGTACTTTGCGCCAACGTCTATACCGCGCGTAGGTTCATCCATCATAAAGACCTGGGGTTCGCGTTCCAGCCATTTGCCAAAAATGACCTTTTGCTGGTTGCCGCCGGACAAACTGGTGATCATATCGTCAGGTCCCATGCACTTGGTGTGCATGACCTTGATCTCCTTGCTTGTGGCTTTTACCATTTTGGGCATTGACAGCCCAAGGCCACCTTTGTACTGGTCCAGGTTGGCAATGGTAGTATTGAATGTCAAATCGCTCTTCAGGAACAGGCCGTTTGCTTTGCGTTCCTCGGTAATCAGGGCAAATCCATGCTCGATCGCTTCGTGGGCATTGTTGAAGTTCATCAGGTGGTCGCGGAAATACACACGCCCTGCCGCACGGGTACGCACGCCGAAAATGGTTTCCAGCAGCTCTGTACGTCCGGCGCCCACCAGGCCATACAGACCAAAAATTTCGCCCTCGCGCACATCAAAGCTGATATCCTGCAGATAAGGCGCATATTTGGTGGACAGATGCTGGATGGACAAGATCGGATCTCCGGGGATATTGTCCACCGGCGGGAAGCGGCTTTCCAGCGAACGGCCAACCATGGCGGTGATCAGCTCGCCCATGTTGGTGTCCTTGCTGTCCTTGGTCATAACCAGGTTGCCGTCACGCAGAACCGAAATCTGGTCACAAATTTCAAAAATTTCGTCCATCTTATGTGAGATGTATATCAGCGCAATGCCCTGTTCTTTCAGCATGCGCATCATCTCAAAGAGTTTATTCACTTCCTGCACCGTCAGCGAAGAAGTCGGCTCATCCAGAACGATGACCTGGGCATTGTAAGAGATGGCTTTGGCAATTTCACACATCTGCCGCTGCGAAACCGACATATTGCGCATGGGCTGGGTCAGATTGACAGTCATGCCCAGCTTGCGGAACAGATCGGCTGCTTTCTTCTTCATCTGCCCTTCGTCAACCACGCCCATAGAGTTGACCGGGTACCGCCCCAGGAACAGGTTATCAATCACACTGCGCTCCAGGCACTGGTTCAGTTCCTGATGCACCATTGCAATTCCGTTTTCCAGCGCGTCTTTCGGGCCGGAAAAATTGATTTCCTTGCCATTGAGGAAAATCTTGCCCTCATCCTTTTGATAAGTACCGAACAGACATTTCATCATGGTAGACTTACCGGCGCCGTTTTCGCCCATAAGCCCCATAACTGTACCGCGTTTTACATCCAGATTGATATGATCAAGTACTCGGTTGCGGCCAAACGACTTGCACATACCGCGAATTGACAAGACAATATCGTCTTTCGCTTCTGCCATTCTCGTCACTCCCGTCTTGCAAATTGGCAAACTGCCCTACGGCTGCTCACCTGTTTTCATAAAAAAACGCTATTAGGAAAAACTTCATTCTCCCCTATGGAGAAATACATTCTCCCTAATAGCGTTGCCGTTACTTAACTGTCAGTTATTGCTGTTGCCGTTGGATCACTGGTTCAGCAGAGAAGTGTACGAAGCAGCGTTATCGGTCTTAACCATATTGATGGCAAAGGCATCGTATGCGCTGGGATTGCCCAGGCGGTTGGTGATGTTGGCCTCGGTCTGGCCGTCGCCGCCGATGTAGTCAATCTTCAGGTTCAGCAGATCATCATATTTCTCCAGCAGGGGCTGGTAAGTAGCGCTCAGGAAGTTATCCGCGGAGTTGTAGATATCCAGCCAAACGCTCTTTTCCGGGCTGGTAGTGGCATCCAGCTGGTTGGAAACAGGCCCATACGGCTTGGTAGAGTCGGTGAAGTCCGTGTAGTTGTCTGCCGTGACTGCCACGTTCAAAGCATAGTAGGAACGCTCGTCCTCATTGTAATAGTAAACATCGCTGCTCAGGACATTGCCTGCAGCATCCGGAGTGGCAATACCGGTGTTGATGTCCACGCCGTCCAGCGCATTACGCAGCAGGCGCAGGGTCAGGTAAGCCTGCACGTCAGCGTGCTGGCTGATCGTTCCGCCGTAACCATCGGCAATGGCAGCAACTGCGTCAGCGTTTGCATCGTAGCCAAAGGTGGGAACGCCATTTTCCTGCGACCAGGAGTTAAACATTGCCATGCCCATGCCGTCATTGTTGGAAATAACGATATCGATGGAATCTCCCAGAGAAGAAGCCCAGGCGCTGATGGCGTTGCTGGCGGTGCCGGCATCCCAGGTAGCGCCGGCGGAATTCTTCATTTCCTGAGAAGCAAGCTCACGAACGGCGAAGGTCGTGCCATCCACTTCAACGGTGCCGTCCTGAACCTGGGTAGCGGAACCATCCGCATTGGTACCGACAGGATCAGAAACAATGCCGTTGCTGCCTTCCACTGCGGTGCCCAAAGCGCTACGAACGCCACGGGTACGGGCAATCGAGTCATTATGGCCGATATCGCCGATTGCCAGAACATAGCCGATAACGCCGTCGCCGTTGCGGTCGATGGTGTCAGCATGTGCTTTAATGTAATCTGCGATCATCTTGCCCTGCAGTTCAGCACCCTGGTTGGCATCGAAACCGACATAATAAGTATTGCCGTTAAAGTTCAGCGCCTCCGTATCCAGCTCGCCTGTGGTGCTGTTGGAAGGCTGACGGTTAAACCACACCAGCGGCTTATCCTTATTTTCAACGGTACCGCTTTCAGCAGCCGTAGAGGTAGCTGCCGAAGTATCGGTAGATGTGCTTTCCGTGGATGTTGCGGCACTGGAGGCACCGGAGGCACTACTGCCGCAGGCAGCCAGGCTCAAGGTCATTGCAGCTGCCAAGGTCAACGCTAATGTTTTTTTCATAATGGTTCTCCTTCTTTATAGGTCGGGATGCTTCTTTCGCTCCCGCTCATTGTTTTTATGGTATAGCAAAACCGGAGGAAAAGCAAGGCGCATTTTAACTAAAATAGTTGCAGAATTTTGTACGTATTCGGCATATTGCAGCATCTTTGTGTTCTGTTTTTGTATGTTACGCCCATTCCGGCTGGATCTCATAACGTGTGACCGATGGTCCACAACTGATATTCGTGATCGTAACGTTAACGCCGAAATTCTTTAATGTCTGCTGTAATTTCTGTGCCGTCTCCTGAAGATGCTGTTTGGAATCACCCTGCTTATTGCCTGGCGGTTTTAACAAGGAAACCGGTGGAAACACGTACTTTCTTTCCTTTTGTGCCTCCAGATGAATCTCTTCCTCGATGGATGAGACATCATTTTGAATATCTTCCTCCGTAGCCTTAACATTTTTCTTCGGTTTTTCTGCGGCATCATACGGAATAGATTCTTCTACTGGATGATGTTCTTCATAAGCCGGCTCTGTATGGATACTCTCCTGATATGCCGGCTCTGAGTGAAAGATTGATGCATCCTCTTCCAGCTCTTTTGCCTCAAACGCTTCCTTAGAAAATGCGGACGGAGCAACATACGGTTCCGTCTCCGGTTCCATAGCAGGAAGTTTTTGATATTCTGCGCCTCCGGCTGTGAGTGTCACATGCTTCTCCTCCTTGATTTCCGGCAGATTGGTGTTCGACTGCTCCAAAAGTTTGTCAATATTAATTTCACTGACTTCATCCGAACCCATAGGCTCTGCCTTCCTGTCCGGAAGAACTCTTGTGTCGACTGCCACGCCTTCCACCTTGCGGTCCATGCGGCGCAGCTCACGTTCCTCACGTCGCTGTTCTGCAAGTTCACGATGACGTTCATTGCTCTCTTTTGCCGTTTCATAAACTTTACGGCTGCCTTTCTGCACACCCTTCAATGCGGAACGTTCTGTGATCAGCACCAGACAGATAATCATTGCCACAACATCGATCACATAAGAACCGAGGAGTCCAAAATTTGGACAAAAAATTCCGGCAAGAAGACCACCTAAAAATCCTCCGCCAATTTTATGTACCGAACAATACTGATAGGCCCCTGCCGCTCCGGCAACTTCCGCGCCACAGCGCACGATCTCGATAAACATACACAAAAACAGCACAAAAAAGACAGCCGCAGCAATTTTTACCGTTGCGATCCGATTGCCTTTATTGGACGCTGCAAAAAAAGTACCGATCACCAAAACAACCGGAAAAATATATGCGATCAAACCAAATACACCAAAAAAGAAACTGCTGACAGCATTTCCAATTGCCCCGCCGATTCCAAAATTACTGATAAAAAGTAAAATGGAGATTGCAAGGATCACCCACAGAATCACTTCCTCTGTAAAGCTCTCCTGCTGTATATCATTCTTCTTACGTCCTGAATTCGTTTTTCTGCCAGAAGTTTTTCTGCCAGAGGAACTCTTTCTTTTCCCTGTTGCCAAAATATTACCTCCAAAAAATATCTCCTATAATGTATAGAAAAATCCGCCGATTGAGAGCAGTCCGACAATCAGACAATAAATTGCAAAAATACGGAATTTCCGATTGCGCACAATGACAAGCATTGTTTTAATACAGATATATCCGATCACTGCAGCAATCACCATACCAACAATATAGCAGGTAATATCCATGCCGCTCACAGACAGGTCTGCAAAATCTTTTAACTCTAACACCATGGCACCTAAAATCGCCGGTATCGACATAATAAACGAATATTTCACTGCAAACTTGCGGTTAAATCCGCTGAGCAGACATGCTGTGATCGTTGTTCCGCTGCGGGATAGTCCCGGCAAAGTTGCCACGCCCTGAGCAATACCAACGACAAACGCATTGGTGTATGTAATGTCCTTCGGAAGCTTGTCTCCGCCCTTGCAGCGGTCTGCGATAAAGAGCAGAATTGCGGTTGCGATCAGACAGATGCCCGGCACGATCAGAAGTTCTGATGCCTGCTCTACCACGTCTTTTCCAACAAAACCAATGATTCCGGTCGGAATGGTTGATACCAGGATCAGCACCACAAACTTGCGGTAACTGCTGTTTACAATTCTGCGGTACGGACTGTAATCAACATGATCTTTTCCTCTGTCACGGATCGATAGAAAAAGGTTTTTTATAAGTGCTGCAAAATTGATCAGCACATCTCTCACGATACAGATTCCCTCCACAAAAAGCCTGACGATATCTTTATAATAAACTGCGCAGATCGCGATCAGAGTTCCAACATGCAGCAAAACATCAAATAACATTCCTGTATCCGTCTCAACATGGAACAGGATTTTAAAAAGTGCAAGATGTCCGGAACTGCTGACCGGAAGGAACTCTGTCAATCCCTGTATGATCCCCATCAAGACCGCCTGTAATAAAGTCATAAGCTTTTTCCTCCGCTGTATCGTATCTCATATTTTCTAAAAAATATCAGTTTTTTCCATAAGTCACCGATTTTCATACTTTTTAAGTATACCATATTTCATTTTGATTGTCATTAAAAGCTTTTTTTGCCGCCGGATTTTGTCTCTTGTATGAGCTGGTGTAATTTTGCAAATGCCTCATGGATTCCACCGATAGAATCAATGAGTCCTTCCTCGACCGCCTGTCCTCCAACCAGGATCGTCCCAAGGTCTTTTGTGAGGATTCCCGTATTCATCATAAGCTCCTCCAGCCGGTTCTGTTCTGCTTTGGAATGCTGCACAACAAATTTTAAAATACGATCCTGCATCTGCTTAAAATAATCATACGTTGGCTGCGCCCCGATCACAGTTCCATTCATCCGCACCGGGTGGATCACCATCGCACCGGATGGCACGATAAAAGAATAGTCCGTGGAGACTGCCAGCGGCACGCCGATGGAATGGCTGCCACCGAGTACCAGTGAAACCGTTGGCTTATCAATGGATGCTACCATCTCAGCAATGGCAAGCCCGCTCTCCACATCCCCGCCTACCGTGTTTAACAAAAGCAGTAATCCATCCACATTTTTATTTTCTTCCACCTCTGCGAGTTTTGGAAGCACATGCTCATACTTTGTCGTCTTTGTCGCCGCCGGAAGGCACTCATGCCCCTCAATCTCTCCTATGATCGTCAACATGGAGATCCTGTCTTCCCCATGCTCTAACTCCACCTGACCAAAATCCCTGATCTGCTCATTCACAGCCTTCTCTTTCTCATTTTTTTCTGCCATACAATCTCCCTTCCCTCATAAGACTGAAAAAACAGGATAGATTTTTCTACCCTGTTCTTTAGTATTGGAGATTCTTTTTATTTTATACAGTATATCCAAGCAGATAATTATAAAGCCCTTCGTATTTTCCTTTGGAAGACTTCCATGAATAATCGTTTGCCATGCCCCGTTCAACAATCTGATTCCACTGTTTTTTCTTATCAAAATAAATATGCTTTGCATAATTGACAACACCGAGCATCTCTTCCCCATTATAATTTGCAAAAGAGAATCCATCACCGGTATTTTCGTATTCGTTATATGTAAGCCTGAACCGTGTCTTTTAATCCTCCGGTCTCACGGACGATTGGAACCGTACCGTAACGGAAAGAGATCAGCTGCGTCAGTCCACATGGTTCAAAGCGGGATGGCATTAAAAATGCATCCGCAGCGGCGTAAAGTTTGTGAGCCAGGTCATCAGAATAACAGATATTGGCAGAAACTCTGTCTCCGTATTTCCATGCATAATGGCGGAACATGTTCTCATACTGTGGATCGCCGGTTCCAATCACAACAATCTGTGTGAAATCATCCACCAGGCGGTCAATCACATAATTGATCAGATCCAGACCTTTCTGATCGGTGAGTCTTGAGATCAGTCCGATCATGAACTTCTTCTTATCGACAGTCAGATCCAGTTCCTCCTGTAATTTTAATTTATTATTGACCTTCTTCTTACGGAAGTTTGATGCGTTATAGTTGGTATAAATTTTCGGGTCTGTCTCCGGATCATATGTTTTGTAATCAATACCGTTTACAATGCCCTGCATATCAAAGTGTCTGGCGGCAAGCAGTCCATCCAGCCCCTCGCCATAGTAATCAGTCTGGATCTCCTGTGCATAAGAATCGCTTACAGTTGTAATATAATCTGCATATACCAAACCACCCTTTAACATGTTGGCATCCTTATGAAATTCCAGTTTATCCGGTGCAAACAAA
>ENA-OURV01002991-OURV01002991.1-human-gut-metagenome-genome-assembly--contig:-NODE-2991-length-11107-cov-3.622783_pt1 | contig 11107 bp, 10 predicted proteins | sample MGYA00242141_ERZ509072 | MGnify/ENA primary metagenome ERZ509072 (study PRJEB26280, sample SAMEA2338763) | human gut metagenome | biome: human gut; feature: human-associated habitat; material: faeces... | reverse complement strand
GTATCGAAGAAGCTGCCGCACGTACACAGGCTCGTATCGACAGTGGTCAGCAGACTATTGTGGGTGTGAACAAGTACCGTCTGGATAAAGAAGCTCCGATTGATATTCTTGAAATTGATAATACTGCAGTTCGTGAAGCTCAGATCGCCCGTCTGAAAAAACTGAAAGCCGAACGTAATCAGGCTGAAGTAGACGCTGCTCTGGATGCTATCACCAAATGTGTCGAAACCGGCGAAGGTAATTTGCTGGAATTGGCTGTAGATGCTGCTAAGAAACGCGCTTCTCTGGGAGAAATCTCCTATGCATGTGAAAAAGTTGTCGGACGTTATAAAGCTGTTATCAGAACTGTGAGTGGAGTATATTCAAGTGTTGCCGGCGAAGATGCCGACTTCGAGAAAGCAAAGGCAATGACCGATGAGTTTGCCGAACTGACCGGACGTCGTCCACGTATCATGATCGCTAAAATGGGCCAGGACGGTCACGACCGGGGAGCCAAAGTGGTTGCCACCGGTTATGCCGATATGGGCTTCGATGTCGATATGGGACCCTTGTTCCAGACACCGGAAGAAACGGCTAAACAAGCTGTTGAAAACGACGTGCATGTCGTTGGTGTTTCTTCTCTGGCTGCCGGACACAAAACGCTGGTCCCAGCCGTTATCGCCGAATTGAAAAAATTAGGCCGGGAAGACATCCTCGTATATGTGGGTGGTGTAATTCCTCACCAGGATTATCAATTCCTGTTCGATGCCGGTGCAATTGCCGTATTCGGACCCGGTACGAAAGTATCGAAGAGCGCTATCCAGGTCATGGAAATTTTGCTTCAACTGGCCAGGAAGTAAAAATATTATCCGATGATAAAGAAACGGCTGCCGGGGTTCCGGCGGCCGTTTTGTATTATCATGGCTCCTGTTGTTTTCGGTTCGGTAAAATCAATCAAACCAGTTTGTTGTTTTTGCTCTCACCTTTCACTATATTTGTATACTGAAACAAAGGTCAGAGGAATTATAGATACCTTATTTTAATTGGGATTATGGAAAAGTTCAGGAATTATGTAGGGCTGGTTCTTTGTCTGTGTATAGTGACCACGGTGTCGACGGCTCAGCGCAAAGTGGAAACGGTGGCAGAGAAAGTCATGCTGTTTATCGACGGAGCACAGGTAACCCGTACTAAACGGGTGGACATCCCGGCTGGCAATTCGGCTTTACTGTTTACCGGTCTTTCACCTTATCTCGATGCCCGGAGTATGCAGGTGAGTGCGAAGGGAAAACTGACGATCACGAATGTGAATCTGCAATATAATTTCCTGGACAGTGTGGCGGTAGGGCGTAAGCAGGAGCAGTTGCAGCAGACTTTGAAAAAAATAGAAAAACAACAGGAAGAACGGAAAGCGGCTCTTGCTGTCGTGAAGGCGGGGCAGGAGGTATTGAAAAACAATTGTACGATAGGTGGTAAAAGCAATGCGTTGACTATGGCGACTGTCCGGGAGCGACCGTTTGTGATGCAGCATCAGATGGAGGCATCCGGCGGGACGGTGCTGGTACAGGGAATCATAGATGTTTTCTGGATGGAAAATGATAAAATTATTTTGCTGGATTACAAGACGGACCGGGTAAAACAGGCGCAGGAACTTTTGATGCGCTATCAGACACAGCTTCAGCTGTATGCAGATGCATTAAGCCGTGTATTTTCTACGGATACAAAAAAAATGGTGGCGGAAGAAAAACTCATCTATTCGTTTCACCTGAAGGAGGTTGTCACATTATGAGTCGAATTGTACTTGCCTCTGCGTCACCGCGGAGAAAAGAGCTGCTCGAACAGGTCGGACTGGAATTTGAAATCTGTCCGGCGAAGGGAGAAGAAGTCATTACTGCTGGTTCTGTGGATGGGGCAGTGTTAGAACTTTCCCGTCAGAAAGCGGAAGAAGTGGCCGCAGGAATTCTTTCCTACAATGAAATCCATCCGGAGCTGGTTACGCCGCAGGACATTCTGGTGATCGGGGCCGATACGGTGGTTGCCTGTGATGGAAATATTCTCGGGAAACCGCGGGATGAAGCGGATGCAGCCCATATGCTTTCGATGCTGTCCGGACATACCCACAGCGTATACACGGGAGTAACGCTTGTTTTTATTGATAAAAACGGCAGAACCGGGGAAACTTCATTTTATGAGAAAACAGATGTCTGCATGTATCCTTTGGATGACGCGGAAATCCGGCGCTATATTGCCGGCGGAGAGCCGATGGATAAGGCGGGAAGCTATGGAATTCAGGGACAGGCAGCTGCTTTTGTGAAGGAAATCCATGGTGATTATAACAATGTGGTGGGACTTCCGGTGGGACGGTTATATCAGGAACTGAAAAAACTGGGCGTCATGGAGTGGAATTAAGGGATTGTCACAGAGAAATTCCTTCGTTATAATAAATAGAAAGTGATTCACAGGGAGGAAAAAGGTATGAACGAATACGATGAGGAGATTTTACATTATTTTCTGGAACACCAGACACAACTTTTCCCAGAGGCGGTAGCGGAAAGCCCGGAGGAAGCAGAAGAGTTTCTGGAGGACTGCATGGCGGTTGTCTGCAAAAATATAAAAGAAGTGCGGGATTATTTTGATGACGCGGGGATGGATGTCGCCGGAATGAGTGAGGAAGAACTGTTAGAGGCGAGTGAGGTTTTTGCAATTCCCGATGGTCGCTTTCTTGTCGTAGAAGGATAAAACGGTATGAAAAAAAAGAGATGGAAACTGGCGGGGATTTTTCTTATGGCAGCGCTTACGGTACCGTCACTCGGAGGCTGTAAGGTTGGAAATACACAGATTCGCCTGTCGTCAGGGCAGCTGAGAAACCATAATGCCATCGTGCGGATCAATGATCATAAATATGATATTAGATATGCAAAACTGTATTTGTGCAATTACCGCAACCTGTATGGCAAAGCGTACGGAACGGATCTCTGGGAATCCTATGATGCGGATTTAGAACAGTATGTCAAGGATGTGACGATTCAGGAACTGACACATATTGCATGTATGGATATTCTGGCAGAAAATCAGGACATGCATCTGAGTGAGCAGGAAAAGAAACAGGCAGCACGTGCGGCAAAAGAATATTACCAGTCACTTACGGAGGAAGAAAAAACGTTCATCGGTCTGTATGAGAGAGAGATCCGTACAGCATATGAAGAGTATGCACTGGCAGAAAAGCTGTATCATGCGCTGACACAGGGAACCGATGAGGAGGTCAGTGATGATGAAGCGAGAGTGGTCCGGGTACAACAGATCTATGTAAAAGAAAAAGAAGCACTGCGTGCGGTGCAGGAAAATCTTGCAGCGGGAGATGATTTTGCTTCGGTTGCAAGTGCATACAATCAGTCGAGAGAGTTTGAGCGCACCATTGCACGTGGAACTTATCCGGATGCGATGGAGGAGATCGTGTTTAATCTCGATGACGGAGCGTGTTCCGATGTGATTGCGGCAGATGACGGGTATTATATCATCCGCTGTCTGAACAAATTCGAAAAAGATCTGACGGAGGAAAACAAGGAAAAAATCCGTGTAAAGAAAAAAAAAGAACGATTTGAAAACGAGTACCAGACGTTTGTGAAGAATTCAACGTTTTGCTTAAATGATAATCTGTGGGATGATGTGACGTTAAAAGATGTGTCCGGAATCGGGACGGATTCTTTTTTCAGCACATATGAGAAATATTTTACAACAGGAGAAAATACAGAGACAACATGAAATGGGAATTTGATATTTTATATGCACTGCAGAAGATTCATCAGCCGGTTCTTGACCATATCATGACAGGACTCTCCACGATAGGAAATGCCGGTATTTTCTGGATTGTACTTGGCCTTGCGCTTTGTATTCCGAAGAAATACCGCAAAATTGGAATCCAGATGGTGATATCCATGGCAATTACGTTTATCATTGGAAATCTGATCCTGAAAAATCTGATCGCAAGAGAAAGACCCTGCTGGCTGGATACGCAGATTGCCCTGCTCATAAAAAGCCCAAAGGATTATTCCTTTCCGTCCGGGCATTCCATGAACGGATTTGCTGCATCCATCGCACTTTTATGTAATGATAAAAAGCTTGGAATTCCGGCAGTGATTTTAGCATCCCTGATTGCGTTTTCCAGACTGTATCACTTTGTTCATTTTCCGACCGATGTAATGGTGGGAATTTTAATCGGTACGACCGTGGCAATTCTGGTGCATGCGGGTTATCTGAGAGGGAGCCGCAGACATTTTTCGTAATTTTTAATATCATAGAAGCAAAAAACTCCGAAGCATACAGCTTCGGAGTTTTTCATACCATTTTTTATTTGGTTAACAGTAACATGATATCGTTGCTTCGCTTTACGAACTTCGTCATAGCCTCTGCGGACAATGGTTGGTTGGAAAGCATGGCCAGATCATAGAGCTGTTCTGCAAACATGCCGGAATGTTCGGAATCTTTGTGTTCGAACAGATATTTTACCAGAGCGTTGTTTGCATTTAAAGTCAGAGTCTGGTCTGCTGCAAACATATTCGGGTCCATACCGCCCATACCGCCGGCTGCGTACATCTTCATCATATCCTGCATACGTCTGCCCTGTTCGGAGAGTGTGAGGATAGAGGCAACATCCGCATCCTTTAAGCTTTCTACTTTTACCGTAAGCTTATCGTTGTTCAGTGTCTTTTTGAACAGATCGGAAAGGGTATTGGTTTCCTCGGTCAGATCTGCTGCATCATCGGATTTTAAGGCATCTGTGACATCTGCATCAATACGCTTGAACTGATAGTGCTCGTTGCGCTGCTCTAACTGTGTGATGAAGGAAGTATCGATGTTGTGATCGAGGATTACGGCATTCATGCCCTGTTCCTTGAACATCTTGATGTATTGTCCCTGCTGAGCCTTGTCTGTTACATAGTAGATCGTGCTGCGTTCCGGCTCTTTTTCTTCCTCTTTTGCATCGTCTGACTTGGATTCTTCCGTCTTTGCATCTTCGGTCGTCTTTTCGTCGTCTTTCTTTTCGTCCTCAACAGGAACGAGAAGTTCCGGAAGTGTCTGATACTTGTCATTGATATCCTTAAAGAGGATATAATCATTCATCTTGTCACAGAACTTTGTATCTTTTAAGCAGCCGTATTTGATAAACGGGCTGATATCATCCCAGTATTTTTCGTAGTTTTCTTTCTCTGTCTTGCACATGCCGATGAGCTTGTCAGCCACTTTCTTGGTAATGTACTCGGAAATTTTCTTGACAAAACCGTCATTCTGCAGCGCAGAACGTGATACGTTCAGAGGCAGATCCGGACAGTCGATAACACCTTTTAAGAGCATTAAGAATTCTGGAATGACTTCTTTGATATTATCTGCGATAAATACCTGATTGTTGTAAAGTTTGATGGTTCCTTCAATGGAATCATACTCGGTATTGATCTTCGGGAAATAGAGGATACCTTTTAAATTGAACGGATAATCCATATTCAGATGGATCCAGAACAGAGGCTCCTTGTAATCCATAAATACCTTGCGGTAAAATTCCTTGTAATCCTCATCGGTACATTCACTTGGATTTTTGGTCCAGAGAGGATTGGTATCGTTGAGTGGTACCGGACGTTTTACAATCTTTACCTTGTCCTTGGCCGGAGAAACTTCTACGATTTCTTTTTCACCCTTGTCGTTTTCTTTTTCCTCGGTCTTGGCGTCTTCGTGGATTTCTTCAATTACTTTATCGGTATCTTTTACATCTTCCTTGTCGATGGTTTCATATTCTTCCGGGGCATTGGCCTTGGAAAGATAGATCTCGGTTGGCATGAAAGAACAGTATTTTTCAATGACTTCTCTTGCACGGTATTCGTTGGCAAATTCCAGACAGTCCTCATTTAAGAACAGTGTGATTTCTGTACCAACGGTTGTTTTGTCGCCGTCTTTCATATCAAATTCGGTACCACCATCGCAGGACCAGTGAACAGCAGTTGCACCTTCTTTATAAGAAAGGGTATCAATCGTTACTTCATCTGCAACCATAAATGCGGAGTAAAAACCAAGTCCGAAATGACCGATGATCTGATCGTCATTGGACTTATCTTTGTATTTCTCGATGAAATCCGTTGCACCGGAAAATGCAATCTGGTTGATATATTCTTCTACTTCATCGGCAGTCATTCCAAGACCGTTATCGATAAATGTTAAGGTTTTTTCTTCCGGGTTTACGATGACCTGAATCTTTGCTTTATAATCAGCAGGAAGGGAATATTCTCCCATCATGTCCAGTTTCTTTAATTTGGTAATCGCATCGCAGCCGTTGGAAATCAGCTCACGGTAAAAGATATCATGATCTGAATATAACCATTTCTTGATAATCGGAAACAGGTTGTCGCTGTCGATGGATAATGATCCGTGTTTATTTGCCATATGTTATACATCTCCTTTGTTTTCATTCACAAATGTTCGCTAATGAAAATGATAAAACCAGTTTTGTAAAAAGTCAATAGAAAATCAGCACTCTTTTTGAATGAGTGCTAACAATGAGCGCGAAAATGCCGGAAAATAGCGTGTTGGTGCATTTCTAAAAACTTTCTAAACTGTAGACACTTCTTTTAAATCATGTTACTATTTATGCAGAACAGGTGATCGCGAAACTCTTTCCCGATCGCTTATTTAATGCAAAATAAGAAAAGGAGTATTACATATGTTAAAAGAAGGCGTAAAAGGAACACAGGAAATTATGGTAACAGAGGAAAACACCGCAAAAGTTATGGGAAGCGGTGCCCTGGATGTATTTGCAACCCCTGCAATGATCGCATTGATGGAAAAGACTGCATGGGAGAGTGTACAGCCGTATTTAGAGGAGGGAAGCGGAACGGTAGGAACGTTAATGAATGTAAAACATGTGGCAGCTTCCCCGGTGGGCATGAAAATTACCTGTGAAACCGAACTGACGAAAGTAGATGGCAGAGCACTGACGTTTTCTGTAAAAGCTTTTGATGAGGCAGGACTGATCGGAGAGGGCGAGCATGAGCGTTTTATCGTATATAATGAGAAATTCCAGGCAAAAGCCGATGCAAAGCTGGCAAAATAATGTTATACGATAAAGATATCCGTGAACCTCTGGCATTTTATCTGGAAGAAATTTACGGGAAAAACAGAATCCTTGAGGAACAAGTGATGGGGCAGTCACGGGCGGATATGGTCATGGTGGTACACGATGCCCTCTACGGAATTGAGATCAAGAGTGATGCGGACAGTTATGCACGGCTGGATCGCCAGGTGAAAGATTACAACTTATATTATGACTATGATCTGGCCGTGGTCGGAACCCGGCATGCGGCACATATTAAGGAACATGTCCCGGAATGGTGGGGGATCATTACGGTGGAACAGGTAGGGGATCAGGTTGATTTTTATATGCTGCGGGAGCCGCAGAGTAACCCACAGATGGACTGGAACTGTAAAATAGAGATTTTGTGGCGGCCGGAACTGGCGCATATCCAGGAACTGAACGCGATGCATGCATATAAGCAGAAAAGCAAGCGGTTTGTGGCCGATAAAATTGTCGAGACAGTTCCGAAAGAAACGCTGGCAGTCCAGCTCTCGGAAGAACTGTTCGAGCGGGATTATACAAAAATCTGGGAGGCGATCCAGAACTTTCGAAAGGAAAACGGACAAAAACCGCGTCGGAGACGAAGAAGACGGAAAACAAAAAAACAGGCGTAAAGCGGGCAGAAACAGGAAAAGAATATGTCGTCAAATGTCGAAAAACGGATGACGCTCTCTGAAATTGGTGGTATAATAGTACCAGATACGGGGAAGGAAAAAGAACAGGGGTGCGACTATGAAGATAGCAGTATTTGCGACAGGATGGAACGGTGAGTACCTGCGGGATATGTATCACGGTCTGGAAAATTCACAGAAAGAATTTCATGACTCCATACATCTGTATGCAAGTTTTGGAAGACTGGGATCGGGAGACAGTTTTAATAAGTCAGAGTTTGATTTTTTTGAATTGGCAGATATGTCGGAGTACGATGGATTTTTGTATCCGAGTACCACAGTCAAAGAAGGGGATGTCAAGCAGCGGTTGCTCGAACGGATCATAGAAAGTAAAAAGCCTTGTGTATCTCTGGAAGAGGAGATTCCCGGGCTTTCTTTTGTCGGAATCAATCAGAGCAAAGCCATGCGGCAGATCGTGCGGCATCTGGCCGGGGTTCATGGAATCCGGACATTTGGTTTTATTAACGGGATGAAAGATACCTATGAGGCGCAGATGCGTCAACAGGGGGTAGAGTCCAAAATTCGGGAACTGGGGCTTTGTCTTATGCCGGAATGGGTGGATTATGGAAATTATGAGTACCGCTCCGGGGAAACATATGCCAGAAAAATGATTGCAGCATATGAGGCAGGGGAGGAACTCCCACAGGCGGTTATCAGCGCAAATGATCTGATGGCGGCAGCTTTTTTGCAGACCATAAAAGGAACGGCGCTCGAGGGAAAGATACCAATCACAGGGTTTGACCGGTATTTTGACGGGGAATGTTTCAGCCCGACGATGACAACCATTGAACGGCCGAGAGACCAGGTGGCATATGAAGCTGTCAGGCTTCTGCACGAACTGCATGAAAAGGCAGATGGAAAGCTGGTACACAGGGAACTTTCCTACCGGTTTTTTATCGGGAATACCTGTGGCTGCACAAAGCATGTCCCATTTGACACGGAATCGTTCCGTAACCGGATTTTCTGGAAAAATCTGCAGGAACATGACGCAAAATCCAAACTCGATTCCATGCAGGAATGGGTAACCAGCCGGATCTCTTTAGAAGAGATCATGGATGCGACGGGGAGATTCTTAGATCTGGTCGGGGCAGGAAGAGGGCAGATTTTTTTGACGGATGATCTGTTTTCCCAGGAAGCCAAAAGTTATCGAAGCTGTAAGAGAGAAGTACTTAACTGGTGCAATGAAAAGAACCGGATAGAAGAAGGCGGGGTACAGGTGTTTATGCCACTGCATTATCAGCTGCACCGGATGGGATACTGTATGGTGGCTGGTGTGGATGAGATGTTTAGGACAGGAATTCTGGAAACCTTTTTCCGCAATATCTGTTATGCACTGGAAAATTATATCCAGCGGAAGCAGTATCAGGAAGTAAATCTGAAACTGCAGAAGTTGTACCGGATCGATCAGCTGACGGGAATTTATAACCGTTTTGGAATGGAGGATCTGGGACAGAAGTTTTATGAGAGAAATTGTGAGTATCATATCAATACGAAGTTTATATTCTGTGATATCAATCGTTTAAAATACATCAACGATACATATGGGCATAAAGCCGGTGACTGGGTCATCCGAAAGACGGGGGAAGCGCTTGGAAGGCTTGCCGCGGAAGACAGTCTGCCGTTTCGGTTTGGCGGTGATGAATTTTTACTGCTGACGAGAGAAGAGTCCGGGATCACTGCGGAATCCATCCGTCAGAGTATTGCGGCGGTATGCAAGGAAGAACCATCCCCGATCCGGGAGCCTTTAGAGGCCAGTATCGGTGTGATTCTTGCTCCGTGGGACAGCGAGTATAATATGGATGTATATCTGAATCAGGCAGATGAGGCAATGTATGAAGAAAAGAAAATGTATCATGAAAAATATGGAGACCGGCGCAGAAGATAAAAATCAACAGACCGCCATCTATGTGATGACGCATAAGGCATTTACGCCGCCACCGGACCCGTTGTATATTCCGCTTCATGTGGGAAGAGCGGCGGCTTTGTCATACAGCAGGGATGAGAAATCGTCCCCGCTGTCTTTTTGTGTGGGAGATAATACCGGAGATCACATTTCCGAAAAAAACTGTTATTACAGTGAACTGACGGGAATGTACTGGGTATGGAAAAACTCCCATGCAAAGGTAGTTGGTACCTGCCATTACCGCCGGTATCTTCTGAATGAGCAGGGAAAATTGTTTACAGAGGCACAGATTCTTTCTCTGCTGCGGCAGTATGATGTGATCACAACGAAAGAACTGCAGCTGAATTTTTCTTATTATGAGGGATTTTCTTCCCACCACAAGATTTTATATCTGGACGAAACAGCCCGTGTGATACAGGAGATTTATCCAGATTATGCGGCGGATTTTCAGCAGCTGGTGCAGCAAAAGCACACCTATTTCGGAAATATGCTGATTGCAAAAAAAGAAGTTTATGATGCTTATATGGAATGGCTGTTTTCTATTTTATTTGAAGTGGAGCGGCGCGTGAAAGTGGAAGAAGAGGATTCTTATCACCGGAGAATTTTCGGATTCATTTCGGAGTTTTTACAGTATGTCTGGATCAGGCACAACAGGCTGCGGGTGTATGCGTGTATGGTAGGCATGCTGGGAGAAAAAGCAGAGATTGCAGAAGTCCGGTGCCGGCTGGCGGAATATTTTGACCGGGCAGATGTGGATGGAGCAAAGGCATATTTTTTGCAGGCAAAAAAAGAACGGCCGGATCTTCTGATGGAAGCATCGGATATCACCGGAGAACTTCATCTGTGTATGGAAGTGATTGCCATAGCAGGCTTAGAGCAGCAGGCATACGGTAAAAATCTTCTGACCCGTGTGCGTGGATTCCGGAATCTGATGCAGTACTGCAATAACCTGAACCGGTATGTACTGCAGAAAAAACAGGAGATCCCGGATGCCGGTCTGCAGGAGTGGGAAGAAGAAAATGAGGTAACTCCGGTTGCCAGACAGGTCGCAGAACAGGTGATGCATGCGTCTGAGGCGGAGGCATCTGTGGTACACCGGCTGCAAAATCAATTAACAAAATAAAAAAACATCAATAAAATTGCTTAAATTTAATCATTTCCAAATGGGAGATTATGTGTTAAAATTACTCATTGAAATTGATAATATTTAATATTGGAAAAGAGGAAACATCATGAAAAATTTTGACAAGTATGAAAGACAGTATTTTCTTCCTCCAGTCTGCGAATACGACTGGGCCAAAAAAGATTACATAGAGAAAGCACCAATCTGGTGTTCCGTGGACCTGCGTGACGGTAACCAGGCACTGATCGAGCCGATGAGCCTTGACGAGAAGCTGGAGTTTTTCCAGATGCTCGTGGATATCGGATTTAAGGAAATTG
>ENA-OURV01002981-OURV01002981.1-human-gut-metagenome-genome-assembly--contig:-NODE-2981-length-11121-cov-3.712995_pt1 | contig 11121 bp, 6 predicted proteins | sample MGYA00242141_ERZ509072 | MGnify/ENA primary metagenome ERZ509072 (study PRJEB26280, sample SAMEA2338763) | human gut metagenome | biome: human gut; feature: human-associated habitat; material: faeces... | reverse complement strand
TTAATCCTATGTTAAATCCTTTACTTGTTGGATTTATGTCTACTCCTGGATCATACATATTAGTACTTGCTTTATAGTTACTCTTGCATAATTCACCATTTAGTTTATACTCTACATTTACATCGTATACTGTATTTTCTAATAATCCAGTTGCAATTACTTCGTCTGATTCCATTTCATATGTTTTACCATTTACTGTTACTTTTATATCCGTAACTGATTTAGCATAGTCTGTTGTTTTTCTCTTAATTGATATTGTTGATGCGCTTGATCTTCCACTTACTGTTTCTACTGCAGGGTCTCTCATAACTAAGAATATTGCGTTTGCATCTGATCTTTCAGAGCCATCACTTGGCCTATTTATTACATCAAAACCGCCCCCTTGATTGCGAACGATTAGTGTTGACGAACCACCACCATCAAGGTTATATGCATTAACACAACCTGCTAATTTCATAATTTCAGCGCCTTCAAATAAACTTACACCATAATTTTTTTCGGCTGCAGTTTTGCCTCTTCCATCAATTACCATTAAAACCGGAGTACCATCTTCTTTAAAGCCTATAAATGTTCTAGGGTGATCTGTATAGCAATCAGCATTTGTTGATTTTTGATGTTGTGATTTACCATTAAGTAACAAATCATATTTATATCCCATTGTATTTATTACATCTGCCCATTCATCAACAAAGTCATATTGGCATTTCACTTTCACACCCGATTTTAATTTACTAACAACTTCTTGATTTTTAGTTGCAATATAAAATTCTCTTACTGTTGTAGTTTTTGTTGTTCCATCTTCTTTTAATTCTTCTCTTGTCATACAAGGTTTTTCTTCGGCATTACCAGCTCTAGAAATATTCATTTCGCCTTTTATGAAAACAGATTTATTTTTTGTATTAGCTACCCTACAAATTGTATATGTACCTTCGCATACTGTATAACCCGTTAAATCATAAGTTTCAACACAATCTTTTGTATATAGCGTTATTCCATCAGATGTTGCTGCAGTATTATATCCACTAATTGGTATTTTTTCTAATACACTGCCATCTTCTGCATATATATGCAATAACATATTTTCTGTTAATTTTGGTTCTCCAACTATATATGAGCCATCTTTTTTAAAACCTATAACTGATCTAGGTAGTTTGGAATACTCTGATCTGAACATATCTCCTTCTTGCATATAGTTAGTAGTTGGTTCTTTAGTATTAGCTCCAGAATTACTAAAGAAATCTCCGTTTGTCCCCGCAACAACTACCCAACCTGGATGATATTTTTCCCATTCAATTGCGGCTTCACGTGTTGTTGATGCAGCCCAATTATCAGCTTTTTGTTTTGTCCAAGTAACTATTCGTACATCATTTTCTTTTTTTAAATCTACCCATTGAACAAAGTGTTCTTGAAAAGCTTTTTGACTATCTCCATTTAAAAGTGATGTCATTTTTTGCTCATATAAAGTTACACCGCCCATTAAATCAGTTGTTTTTAAATCAGTTACAGTATTCACATATTCCGAATTAGTATTAGTAGCAGCTAGTAAACTTATATTATTATTGTTTATCCCAAATGTAACTGTTAACAATAAAAGCATATATATAGTTAATATAGTTTTAATTGCTTTTTTCATATTTCTTTCCTTTCAAAACTAATTTATATAGTTAAACTAGTTATTTATTTTTATTAAAGTAAAAGTTTCAGTAATATACTGAAACTTTTAATATCTTTTAGTGTTTTCTTCTTACTACTAAGCATCCTGCTAGTACTGTTAAACTTACTAAGATTCCTGTAAGTGTTGATTTCTTACAATTCTTTTTAGGTTTTTCTGTAGGTAGTTTTTCACCTTCTGTTGCTCCACATCTTGTACATGTCTTTGGTGCTTCTGTTGTTGCTTCTTTCCAATCATGTCCTAATGCTTCACCTTCTATTGCTCCACATGTCTTACATGTTTTTGGTGCTGTACATGTTGCTTCAACCCATTCATGTACATGTTCTTCACCTAATGTTAATTCATTTGATTCAACATCATAGCGATTTTCACCATCTAATGTTTCATATGTTGCAACAAGTTTAAATTTATGAACTGAAGTCTTAACATCTATATCATCAAAAGTATATTCTCTAGAACCTATTTCTAATTCTATTTTTTCATCATTATGGATTAAACATAATTTTATAATTACACTATCTATATCTGTTATTTCGTATCTTACTTTTACTTTATTACCGACAGTTTTAACTGTGAAACTTTCAATTACAGGTACATCATAATTTAAAGTAGTATATATTTGTTTTGAAACACTTCTTGAATATGTTGTATTAGTTTTAATATTTTTTACTTCATATGTATAAGATATTTCATAATCCATATCTTTATATAAGCCTGTTATTTGATAACTTTCAAGTTCACCTGCCGAATTATCAACCACTATGGTCTTATCATCAATTAAGAACGTAATCTTGGATGTTATCAGTTCTGAATCAACTTTAGGTATGTCTACAATAAAGCCATCTGATGTTGGATTCAATTTTATTCCAGGTTTGTATTCAGCTGTTTTTGCATATGTTAACGCAGTAAGATTTTGATCATTTAGTTTATATTCAATATTAATTTCATATTCTGTATTTTCTTCTAAATCGTCGATTTTAATTATACCATTTGTCATTTCATATGTTTTGCCATTTACTTTTGCTTTTACATCTTCTAAGCTATTTGCATATTGAGTGTTATTTAATCTAAGTGTTACTGATGAAGGTGTTGTTTCTTTTATGCTAACGCCCGGATCTTTTACAACAAAGAATAAACCACTAAATACAAGTCTTTGTGATTTTAGTGTAGTAGCAGAGTCACAACTACCACTAACAACATCAAATGTACCTGAATCTGTACGATAGATTGCTGTAGAAGAACCACCACCATCATCTTGATATGCTGTATAAGCACCATAATAACTCAATATTGCTTGTGTTTCGGTATGAGCAGTACCGCCAGTAGAACCAATCTTATTATCTCTTGTTGTTAATAAGAAATATGTACCATCTTCTTTTACACCAAATATAGAACGTGGTTTAGAGGCTAGATTATATGGAGCACTACTATCTTGATATACACCATCTTTAACTTGTACAGTATGGAATCCAGTAACTGATTCTACTTCATTTGCACCTTCATTTGAATATTGTTGTTCAATAATTACTTTTACGCCTACTGCAAGTTTTGCTTTTACTTCTTCGCTTGTAGTTTCAATAGCAAATTGACCTGCGCCTAAACTTATTTGATTTACAGTTGAAGATATAGTTCCTTTGCCATAGAATGAATCAACTGGTGCATACATACTTCCTTCATATGCATAATCTCTAGTATTATTCATATATGCAAGATCTGCGTTTTCAATTACAAACAATGAATTTGTTGTATTAACTTCTCTATTAATAAATGCTTTGCCCATTGTTTCTGGATTTACATATCCTGACCAAACAGTTGTTCCAGATGCACCTGGGTTTTGGTTATACCCACTTACAGGGAATGTAGCAATCAATTGATCGTTTGCATCATATACTTGTAATTCAATACGATCACTATTTGTAACACTAATAAATGGACTATTTGGATTATTTGTAATAGCTATACCATTTCCACGACCACCAAGTGGGTTGATTGTAAATAGATTTTGGCCATCCATTGTAAATGGATAATACGGATTATCACAGAAGAAATAACCACCTTTTTGATTATTCTTTGTTGTTTTATAATACCATTGATCGGCATTTATACCTGAAACTACAATCCAACCTGGATGTTTTTTTTCATAATCCTTTGCAATTTCAGTTAATTGATTTGTTTTAAAACCAGAATTACCATCTTGAACTCCCCAAGTAACAAGTTTTGAATTTACACCATCTGGTTTCATACTAAAATAGTTAACTATTTTTTCAGTACCTGTAGCTCCTTGAGTAGTTGGTTTTCCAATTACATAAGAATAATTAACTCCATACTTATTCTTTACTTCCTCACTTTTTATATTCCACGTAGTAGCACCAGTACTATCGATACTGTCATAAGCTTTTACATGGTATACATTAGCTCTAAGAAAAGCAAATGTGGAAACAAATACTAAAGCAAATACCAAAAATAACTTTTTAATCTTTTTCACTTTCTTTTCCTCCTTTATATTTTCCTGTTATTCTTCTTATATAGTCATATTTTGCTTCTTCCATCATATAAAATTTATCCCGATATTGTGGATCACTTCGTTTTATATCATATCTTTCATCTTTATAAAGCTTTTTATCTAATTTTACATATTCGGGATTAATAGTTTCATACTCCTCCCACAAATAAAATCTATTACGAGTTTGATAATACAAATCCATTAAATCATACTCAAACGATGAAAACTTCATAAAGAAATATCTTTTCTCAACTATTTTATAATTTGTTGTTCTTATAACACAATTTTCTAACAATATAATTTTATAATTATTTTTTTGAGCTCTTAAACAATACTCATAATCAAACATTGACTGGTAATATTCAATTTTAAGACCACCTATTTTATTAAATATGTCTAAATTAACAAGTGCACCTGTAAGATGACACCCTTTACACTCTCTATATTCTTCACCACTTCTTGAAAATGGTTCACAACCACGCAAAGGTAAGGCCGTTATTACCGCAATATTTTTATCTATATGTTCTATTGCGTATTTTCTAAGTCTTAGAAAATCGCCTTCTTCATAGTAGTATCCTTGTTCTAACACAACTCCATATTGACAGCCCGAATCTATCAATTGCTCATATGCCATTTGATAATTTTCTACTTCTCCGTAATCTTCAACAGTTGCATATGAAATGTTATTAAACTTTTTTAATGCTTTGTAAAAATCTGTCAAATCTTGATTAGTCATATTATATATGTATAAATAGTTTAGACTATTTACATAAGTTGATATTTCATTAACATATGTTTGGATATCTTTTTCGTCTACAACTCTTTTTTTTAACAATAAAACTGCTCTAATATCTAATTCATTGAATTGATGTTCTTGTGTTTGCATATGCATAAACCTCTCTTTTATTATAACATACCAATAAAAAAAACGCAAACAATTATTTTTCTTATTTTGTAATTTTACAAATTTTACTAATCATATTAAAAACACATTATATTAAGAACTCCATTCTTAACTATAATGTGTTATTTTTTTAATCAATGTATGTTTTAGCCTTTATATTCTGAAGCATCTTTTGGAGTCTTTACTTCTTTTTGTTTTGAAACAAGTTTTACTACTATTTCAACTTTTTTATCGTTTGCTTCTGATATATATTCTATACGACGTAATCCATTATCATCTTTTATAAATGTATATGTTTCTTGTAATCTTTCAGATGATATTTTTAATATACATTTTTCATTTCTAATAGTACAAAAGCCTTTTTTTATATCCAATGCAAGATCTAAATCAGTTTTTTTGGCTTGTTCATAGAAGTTTTCTAATTCATTGTAAAATTCAGTATAGAAGTCAAAATAACTTGTATAGCTTGACCCAACATTTTTTTCTTTTGTCTTTGTTTCTACTTTAGACCAATTTTTTCCGTCTACATTTTTTTCATAATTATAAAGATAAATTATGTTGTCTTTTTCATCTTCTTGATTGAACTTTTGTGCATATACTTTTCCTTTTGAAATCGTTTTTTTAACATTTTTACCATACATTGTAGGCGTTCTAACTGCACTAATTTCTTCTAAATAAAGATAGAATTGTGTTAATTCTTTGCTTGTTACATTTGCATAACCTTTAACGATTCCTTTTATTGTATTACCTTCTTTAGAATTCACGTTGCGATCTATTGATTTATATGTAACTTCAATGTTATAATCTTCTTTTAGTTCGATAGAATCTAAGTAATTTCTTAATTCATTAGCTGTAGCTATTTTATTCTTCTTGCTATTTTTACAACTACCAAGTGAAACTGCCATTATAAGTGTTAATAAAAGAGTTATTATTTTTTTCATATTATTTCGCCTCATACTTTTCTGTTTCAGTAGGAGCAATAACTACTCCAAATAAAACTTTTTTAACTTCCATTGATATTGTAGCTTTTGAATTTTCTTGAACGTTTTTACTATAAATATATAGTTTTTTAGTATCATAATTATCATCGCATTCCCATATCATATTGCTTTTTTCACTTTCATTGTTAGTATCTTTAAACATTGATACCGCAAAGCCTTTTTTAGATTTTATTACTGCTGATATAGTATCATCACTTGTTGTTGTTCCTGAGTCTTTTTTGTTTCCAATTTTTTCAAATGATTGATACATGGTTTTTTTAAGTGATTGATTGAAACTAATACCATCATCAAAAATTACATCAAGAGAAACGTCAATACCTAATCCTCTTATTATACTTTCTATATAACTCATATCAAATGAAGAAGCATCATAACTATATTTTTGATTTGTTTTTGACTCTGAATTATTTGTTTTGGTTTTTACATCAAGATCTAGATACACCTTACCATCAATTTTTATTACTTTGGCTTTCAAATTAATTACCGCATTTTCGTTTTCATCAATTCTATCCACTGAAGTATATATTTTTTCAGTTTCTACTTTACAAGTAATTGTCATTTTTGACTTTGATTCATAGCTAAGTGGTGTATCATAAAAGAGATACTCCATATTAAGCCATGCTTTAGTTTTTTCAGTATAGTCATTGTTTTCAGTTTCTTCTTCTGTGATAGCATCTGTCGATATACTATACCAACTAGTTTCAAGTTTATTATAGTTTTCAACTTCACTATCGTAAATTGTTTTTATCTCTTCAGCATATTGACTGATTGATTCTTCATCTAAAGTGTTCCCATCAGGAAGTGTTTTTTCTTTTATTTCTTTTTTTACTCCACATGAAGAAAGAGTCAATATCATTATAAATAGTGAAATAAATGTCAATATTTTTTTCATGTTTCCTCCTTAATTTTCATGTATATAATTATATCACTCATATTTCTATTTAGCAATTTATTTATTAAATTTTGAAAAAAAACGGCTATTTTTATCTAGCCGTTTTCTTCTTTTTTTAATTAATTTTGTTTATTTACTGAACCAAAAACATGCATTTTTTCGTCTACCGCTTGAGCAATACCTTTTGATGCAGGGCCAAGTATTTTACGAGGGTCATAGATTTTTGCATTCTTTTCATCTGCTAAGAATTCTCTTAGTAATTTATTAAATGCTAATTGACATTCAGTATTTACGTTTATTTTGCAAGTTCCGCAAGCAATTGCGTGTTTAATTTTATCATCTGGAATACCTGTTCCACCATGTAAAACTAATGGTAATTGACAAGCTTTTCCGATAGCTTCCATTTCAGTAAATCCTAAAACTGGTTCACCTTGATAAGGTCCATGAACTGAACCTAGTGCAGGAGCTAATGCGTCAACTTTTGCTTCTTTGACGATACGAACGCATTCATTTAAATCAGCATATTTAATACCGCCAATAACACCATCTTCGTTTCCACCAACAGTACCAACTTCAGCTTCAACTGTTACTCCTCTAGGATGTGCATAATCAACAACTTGTTTTGTCATTTTGATGTTGTCATCAATTGGATGATGTGAACCATCAATCATAACTGAAGTAAAGCCAGCATCAATTGCATTTTTACAACTTTCAAAACTTGATCCATGATCTAGATGGATAGCAACATCAACAGTGATGTTAAGGTATTTCATTAATCCTTTTACCATACCTACTACTGTTTCAAATCCACCCATATATTTTCCGGCACCTTCAGATACACCTAGTATAACTGGTGATTGATTCTTTTCAGCAGTTTCTAAAATTGTTTTTGTCCATTCAAGGTTGTTGATGTTGAACTGACCTACTGCATACTTGCCTTCTCTTGCTTTTTCTAACATACTACTCATATTAACTAGTGGCATATTTGTTCCTCCATTCTTATTTTTAATCTTTACGCATATATATTACTTCATTTTATTTAAAATGTAAAATATTACACCCTAAAACTTTATTAAACCGTAAAGTAAAAACAAAGTAATACTATATTACTTTGCTTATTTTTTACTAGCCTTCTAGATATCTTCCCATAAACATTCCACCAAATTCCGCAAGTGATTTTTCAACATCAGTTATGGAATCGCTTAGCACAATTACCGATCCAGATATATCACCTAGAACATTGATTGGTTTAATAATTGCTGCCTTAGGAATATTATAATTTTCTAAAAATTCAAAATTTTCTGCTTTATCAACTACTTGGGTTTGTCTTTTGTTCATTTTTTCTTCTAATCTCATAGATATTCTTTTGTTTGAAATATCTTGTTTAAAGTTTCCTGCATAAGCAATTACTTTTTCATTATCAGTTATTATTATATCTTTTTTATTAGAAGCATATAAACTCTCGACAAATTCTTCGACAAAATCATTTACGTTTTGAACTGGTGAATATTTTTTTAATATTATTCTATCGGTACCATCAGTATATATTTCCAATGATTCTCCTTCTTTTATTCGCATCGTTCTTCTAAGTTCTTTAGGAAGTACTATTCGTCCTAAGTCATCTATACGTCTTACTACTCCAGTTGCTTTCATATATATTAAAACCTCCACGCTTTGTTTGCTAATATTAGTATGGAAGTTTTTTTGTTGTTTATACTATCGTTTTACAACATTTTTATCTACTGCTTCTAAATAATTTACTAAACCATATATATAACTTTTGGTTGTTTCATGTGGATCAATTTTAATTATTATTCGTTTATTTCGATAATCGAATTTATACTTTAATTTCATATCAATAGATAAATCAAATAATTTTGTTGCATTCATCCTAGATGATATATCTTCATCAAAAACTATTTTTATTTCATCTGTTGTTTCTTTATACGACTCAACATCTAATTTCTTTAAAAGATATTCAAGATATTTTTCTTCCATATACAACAAGATTTGTTCGCTTAATTTACCATAGCGATCAGTATATTCTTTTATTAACATATTAATTTGTTCACGTGATTTGATTTTACTGATTGATTGATGTATTTCAATTCTTATTGCGTCATCTTCAACATATTTTTCATCAACATGGCGTGACACATCAATATGGTATTTTCTTATATTATCTTCTTCTTTTGGAAGACCTTTTTCTTCGTTTATTGCCTCGTTAAGAAGTTTCATATATAAATCCATTCCCACCGCATCAATATATCCTGATTGTTCACTACCTAAAATATCACCAGAACCTCTTATAGCTAAGTCTCTCATTGCAATTTTATATCCACTACCAAGTTCTGTGAATTCTTTAATGGCTTCTAACCTTTTTGCGGCATTAGATGTTATTATTTTGTTCTTGTCATACATTAAATATGCATATGATAGTCTTTCGCCTCTTCCTACTCTTCCTCTTATTTGATATAGTTGAGATAAACCTAGAATATCTGCTCTTTCAATTATTAAAGTATTAGCATTTGGTATATCTATTCCAGTTTCAATAATTGTTGTGCATATTAAAATATCATAGTTTTTGTCAAGAAATTGAACTAATTCATTTTCAATTTCTTCTTTTTCCATTTTTCCATGTATTAAACCTATTTTGGCTTTAGGAACAAGTTTATGAATTTTAGATCTAATATGATCAAGTTCTGAAATTCTATTTAATAAATAGAATACTTGACCTCCTCTTCCCATTTCTCTATTTATTGCTTCCCTTATTACTGAATCATTACTTTCTAATACATATGTTTGAATAGGTAATCTATTTTTTGGTGGTGTTTCAATTAATGATAAGTCTCTTAATCCAGATAATGCCATTTGTAATGTTCTTGGAATCGGTGTTGCGGTAAGCGTAAGTACATCTACCATTGATTTTAGCATCTTTATACGTTCTTTGTGTTCTACACCAAATCGTTGTTCTTCATCGACTATCAGTAATCCTAAGTCTTTGAACACTATATCTTTTGACAAAATTCTATGTGTTCCTATTACAATATCAACGTATCCTTTTTTTAGTCCATCTAAAATTGTTTTTTGCTTTGCTTCATTTACAAATCTATTTAAAAGTTCTACTCTTACACCATATTTTTCAAATCTTTCTTTGAAAGTATAGAAATGTTGTCTTGTTAAAACGGTTGTTGGGGCAAGATATGCAACTTGCTTTCCGTTATCAACTGCTTTAAATGCAGCCCGCATTGCAATTTCGGTTTTTCCAAATCCTACATCTCCACAAATTAAACGGTCTAGAGGATGTGGGCCTTCCATATCTTTTTTTACGTCTTCGATTGCTCTTTTTTGATCTTGAGTCTCATTGTATTCAAAATCATTTTCAAATTCTATTTGTTCCAGTGTATCTTCTTTATATTTAAATCCAATTTTAGAATCTCTTTCAGCTTGAACTTTTATTAATTTCTTGGCAATTTCACGAGTTTTTTCTTTAATTTTTTCTTTTTTCTTTTGCCATTCTTTACTATTTAAACTATTAAGTTTAGGCAATTTATCTTTTGAACCAATATATTTTTCTAAAACATATATGTTTTCAACTGGTATGTAAAGTTTAGAATCACCAGAATACTCAACACATAGGTAATCATTTAAAGTGTTACGTACTTCTTTAGTTTGTATTCCTAAGTATTTACCTATTCCATATTCTTGATGTACTACATAGTCGCCTGGGTTTAGTTCTTCTTTGTTATATATTTTTGTTGTATCTTTTAAGAATTTTTGATATTTTGAACTTTTAATTATTTTGCCTGGTGCGAATTCATTAGGAGTTATTATTGAAAAATTAGTCTCTAAATCTTCAAAGCCATATCCATTAGGCATAACAGATATATATGTTCTGCCTTTTTTTATTTCAGTTACATCATCAATACGTTTAAAATCTATTTGATTGCTATTAAAAGTTTCTTCAATAAATTTTAATTTTTTGTCATCTATATGTGTTATTAAATAAGTTTTTTCTTTATTTAACTTTATATCTTCTAGCATTGTTCTAATATTGTTATTATATTCATAACAATTAGATGTATTTAACGGTATATGTTGATCTAATTTTATGTCAACCAAAGATGAACGAAAAACACTAGTGAATAT
>ENA-OURV01002964-OURV01002964.1-human-gut-metagenome-genome-assembly--contig:-NODE-2964-length-11159-cov-3.706502_pt1 | contig 11159 bp, 9 predicted proteins | sample MGYA00242141_ERZ509072 | MGnify/ENA primary metagenome ERZ509072 (study PRJEB26280, sample SAMEA2338763) | human gut metagenome | biome: human gut; feature: human-associated habitat; material: faeces... | reverse complement strand
CAACTAAATTATCCAAATATAAGCCCATGGCATCTTGAGCCATTGTATAAGCTTCTTGTATACTGCTTCCAAAAGTTGAACATCCTTTCAAATCAATAAAGTCAACATTATAACATTTACCATCATAAGTAAATATTGCTGGAAAAACAGTTAATTGATTTTTCATTACTATACCTCCATTTAATATATGTTAGAAAAGAGAATAAATGTATAAAAAGAGATTTTTGTATTTATAATATAATAGTAGACTTCTCCTCATTTAATCTAAAATTATATTAGGAAGGGCTAACTATTTTAGCCCTGTCCTTTTAAGTATTGCCTCAGCTGTTCCAACTGGAATATCTCTTGTATGTACCGGAATAATTTCCGTTTGGTTACCGTTTTCTCATTTTGAGATGGGAACCGTTTTGAGATACTTTTTTCCAACCATTTTGCTTTAACAATCTGATTAGATCTCTTGAATACATTTATTAACCTCCTTTCTAATTAATATTATACTACGTATTAATACGTATGTCAATATAAAATTAAAAATATTTCAATTTTTTTAAAAACTTTAAAGGTTAGTCAGTTAGTTCTCCCTTTGATTTTTCTTTGTTATCAATGTTAATTAATAAATCAATTAGCTGACTTACTTCTAAAGTTTCTTGTGATTTTATACCATATTTGTCTATTCTTTTGTACATTTCTTGCTTTAGAATATCTATATCAAATTTAGTGTAGAATAAATCTTTTATATTAACATTTAAAGCAAGAGCGATGCTATGCAAAACTGCTAATGTAGGATTTAATTTTTTATTATTTTCTAAATCTCTAATGTAAGTTCTAGATATATTAGTAATTTGGCTTAATTTAGAGATACTTATTTTCTTTTGTAGTCTTATATTTTTTATAACAAAAACAAACATAACAAGCTCCTTTAAGACTAGTATCCCAATATTATATAATCTTATACAAAGCTTGAAAAGACTGGAACTCACAGCTCCACTTCTTGTCGAACGGTTTTTCTTGACTTTTTTCGACACTGCGATAAAATAATAAAAAAGAGATAGCTCAGCTGCAACTGAAACTATCTCAGAAATGTATACTATATACGCAAATATACAATTTAAGTATACATTCTTAGAAACAAAATGTCAATTATTTTTTAGGAGGTATATTATGGAAGAAGAGATGGTAGAAGAATTAAGTAGAAGGTATTGCAAAAGTAAAAGATTTATTGTATTGTTAATTAAAATGTGTAGAGATAATAATATCAAAGATACAATAAGATATATAAAAGAATATCTAACAAAGTGTGTCAAATAAGTGTGTCAGAAGAACACAACAATCAATATAATGTACTTTAAATAGCATATTATAAGGATTTTGATTTCCAGATTCGTAACCTGGGGGTCGGGAGTTCGATTCTCCCCAGTAGCTCCATAAAGTACTTGTAAACTGATAAAAATATATTATCAATATTAGGAGAATATAAATGGATGGTAAATTAAGAAATATGACATCAATATATTTAAGCGATAATAACAATAATTTGCTATTACTATATAGAATAGGATCAAAAGCAATAAAAGATTCATATATAGGAACTGCGGGAGGACACTTCTAAAATGAGGAACTTAATAACGCAAGAGCATGTATATTAAGGGAACTAAATGAAGAAACAAATTTATCAGTAGATGATATAGTAGATTTAAAATTGAGATATGTGACACTACGACATAAAAAAGATGAAATAAGGCAAAATTATTATTTTTTTGCTAAATTAGTAAATAAAAATAAAGTAATAACAAGTAATGAGGGAAATCTAAAATGGTTTAAATTTGATGAGATATTAAAATTAGATATGCCACATACAGCAAAATATATGATTAGGCATTACATAGATAAAGGAAGATTTAATGAAAAGTTATATGGCGGTATTGCAGTAAAAGATGGTGTGTCATTTATCGAATTGGAGAACTTTGAATAAACTGACAAAGTGAGCAGATTTATTATATATGACGGTCAAGAAACTAAATAGTGGGTGGATAATAATTGATTTATTGTCCACTCACTATTTCCATATTAAATTATAAATAAAAATATAATTAATTATCACTTATTTTTATCTCCTTTTTTTCCTCCTTTAAAATAATTATAACAAAATTACAATAGTGTCAATGGGGACAGGTCTATTTGATATTTATAAAAAATTTTAAACAAGCTACACATTTTAAAAAAAGTATGCTATACTAAAAGCGTTAAAAAAGTTTATGGAGGAAAAGTATGGGATTTTTTAGTAAATTAAAAGAGGGTCTTAGTAAGACAAAGGAATCTTTTAACGAAAAGATAAATAATGTATTTAGTAATTTTAGAAAAGTAGATGAAGAATTATTAGAAGAGCTTGAAGAGGCACTTATCATGTCAGATGTTGGAGTAGAAACTTCTACAAGAATTATTGAAGCTTTAAGAAAAAGAATTAAATTAGAAAAAATTGAAGAAGAAGAAAAAGTAAAAGAAGCTTTGAAAGAAGAAATAAAGAAAATTTTAGATGAGCCAGATTGTATAATGCATTTAGATACAAAGCCTTCTGTAATTCTAGTTGTGGGTGTAAATGGTGTCCGGAAAGACAACATCGATTGGAAAAATTGCAAATGTATTAAAAAAACAAGGAAAAAAGGTAGTTATTGCAGCAGCAGATACATTCCGTGCAGCAGCAGTTGAACAGTTAGAAATTTGGGCAGATAGAGCAGGATGCATTATAGTAAAAAAACAAGAAGGTGCAGATCCAGCTTCAGTTGTATTTGATGCAATAAAACAAACAAAGCAGGAAAATGCAGATGTTTTGATTTGTGATACTGCAGGAAGATTACATAATAAGAAATATTTGATGGATGAATTGATAAAAATAAAAAAAGTAATAGATAAGGAACTTCCGAACTCTTCAAAAGAGGTTTTAATGGTTTTAGATGCAACAACAGGTCAAAATGCAATTATGCAAGTTAAAGCATTTAAGGAAGCAGTTGACATTAATGGTTTGGTTTTGACAAAGCTAGATGGAACAGCAAAAGGTGGAGCTGTAATTGGAATAGTTTCTGAAAATAATATTCCTATAAAATATATAGGAGTAGGGGAACAAATAGATGATATGGAAGAATTTAAAAGTGCAGACTTTGTAAATGCAATTATTTAAAAGAAAGGTTTGTGATAAAAATGGAACAAAATGATATAAGAAAAGACATTCGGAGACAATAAAAAAATACCCCAAAAAACAAATAAAAGAAGAAATACAATCGTATTAATTTCTGGAATAATTACATTAATAGTAGCTTATGTAATGTTCCGCGGTTCATATTTGGAGACTTTAGAAATTGGGGGAAATTATATTAATCTATTTTGGCAAAATGTTAAATATTTATCTTTAACATTGGCTATTAATTTTAGCATTGTATATTTTATGATTTATCTTACAAATAGAAAGATAAAAAATAATCTAATTCCATTTTTTAAAGAAGAAAAAAAGGAAATGGTTAAATTACCAAACAAGTCAATTGCATTTATATTTGCAATAATAATTAGTGCGTTTACTTCAAAAATGATTTTAAATAAGGCACTTTTGTGCTTTAATAGTACGCTATTTGGTAGTTATGATCCAATATTGGGGTACGATATAGGTTATTTTATGTTTCAAAAGCCATTTATCGAACTTATTATTTGGTATTTACTAATAGCTGTAATTGCACTTACTGTATATTCAGCCCTTTATTATATAATTACATTTAATGTGCTTTTTGATGGTATTGATAGAAAAACAATAAAAAGTAGCAATATTATAAAGCAGTTAACTACTAATATTATGCTTGCAGCACTGTTAATTGCAGGTTTAGTGTATATGAATACGCAAAACGTAGGATTACAGAACTTTATATCAATAAAAGAAGATACATCAAATTATTATCTTGTTGGTGCAGGACTTACAGAAGCAACTATAAAATTATGGGGATATAGAATTTTAGCTATTGTAATAATAATATCAGTTTTCTTAGCAATAAAGGCATTTAAGAACGGAAAAACTAAAAAAACTCTAATATCAATTATAATTGTACCTTCATATTTACTTGCATTTCTTATAGTTATGATTGGATTTAATATTATTTTTGTAAATTCAAGTGAGCTTGATAAAGAAAAAAAATATATTCAATATAACATTGATTATACCAGAAATGCTTATGGAATTAATGCAGAAGAAATATATACAGACAATGGCGGTACTATAACTAAAGATAAGATAGAAAACAATTCTGATCTTCTTGCAAATCTTGCAATTATAAATAAGGATATTGTGTTAAAGGATTTACAAGCATCACAAACAAGTAAAGGATATTATGTGTATCATAATACACAAGTTGCAAAATACAAAATAAATGGTAAAGATAAGCTTGTATATGTATCACCAAGAGAGATCGCTAGTAGTAATGGAACATATAATAATAAAACATATGAATATACACATGGATATGGTGCAATTATTACGTCTGCCTCATCAGCAGATACAAATGGCAATTTAGAGCATATACAAAAAAGTTTTCAGAAAACAAATGAAGCGGTAAAAATAACTGAGCCAAGAATTTATTTCGGACTAGAAACTAATGATACAGTGGTAACAAATAGTAATAATAAAAAAGAATTCGATTATCCAATATTAGATGCAAATGTAATAGAAAACAAAGAAAATGTTTATGATGGACAGGCAGGTTTACAATTAAATCTTATAGATAGATTGATTTTATCAATAAAAGAAGGAGATATAAAATTAGCACTTTCTAGTAGTGTTACAAAAAATAGCAAGATATTAACAAATAGAAACATCATAGAGCGTGCTAAAAAAATAATGCCATATTTAACATATGATGAAAATCCTTATTTGGTTGTTAATTCTGAAGGAAAGATGATTTGGGTTTTAGATGCATATACTACATCAAATGAATATCCGTATTCACAAAGAACAACTATTAATGCTAATTCAGTTAATAAGAAGGAAATTAATTATATTAGAAATTCTGTAAAAGTATTAATCGACAGTTATGATGGAACTATTAAATTCTATATTACGGATAAAAATGACCCTATTATAATTGCATATAAGAAAATTTACAATAATTTATTTACTGAAGAAGAGATACCAGAAGATATAAGTAGTCATTTTATATATCCAGAATATTTGTATAATATCCAAGCACAAATGCTTACAAGATATCATAACATTAAGCCAGATGTATTGTATCGTAGCGATGATATTTGGGATACAGCAAATTATAATACAGGGAAAGTATTAACAAAAAAAGGAACGAAATTACAAGCATATTATACAATGGTAAAAACGGTAGATAATGAAGTTCCAGATTTAGGATTAGTTATTCCATACACACCATACGGAAAACAAAATATTAATTCTTACCTAGTGGGAACATGTGATGAAAAAGGAACTTCAAAATTAACACTATATAAATTCTCAGCAGATAGTAATATATTAGGACCAATGCAATTGGATACACAAATAGAGCAAGATGAAACTATTTCAAAACAGATAGGAGCATTAAATGTTAATGGAACAAAAATAACAAAAAATATGATTGTAGTTCCAATTAATGATACTTTACTTTATGTGGAGGCGATTTATCAACAATCATTAAATGAAGGAGATACAGCATTGCCAACATTAAAGAAAATTGTAGTGGCATCTGGAAACAAACTTGCGATTGGGGATAACTTAAAAGACGCCTTAAGCAATTTAGTATCACAATATGCAGTAGATATTGAAGTAGAAAATACTGATAATATAGAAGATTTAATAAGTGCAATTATAAAAGCGAATAAAAACCTTGAAACTTCTACAAATTCAAGTGATTGGGAAATGATGGGAAAAGATGTAAAAAAATTGCAAGAATTAATTGACAAATTAGAAGTTGTAAAAAAAGAAGAACAAGAAAAAAAGAATGAAATAATAAAAGATAATAATACACAAAAAAATACTGAGAATAATAATACAATAAATCATTAAAACGGAACCTACCCTTTTCCTTGATTTTTGACTTTTGATTGTATATAATATTTAAAAAATTAATTTTAGGAGGGCAAAATGAATTTAGCAAATAAATTAACTCTATTTAGAATAATACTCGTACCTATAATGGTTATCATTCCTTTTCTTAATATAGATGCTACATTTTTAGGAATTCCAGTAACATGGATAATTATAGACATAATTTTTATTATTGCATCTATTACAGATAAATTGGATGGACATATTGCACGTTCAAAAAACCAAATAACAACATTTGGAAAATTTCTAGATCCAATTGCAGATAAGATTTTAGTTATTTCAGCTATGATTATGTTAGTTGAAGATGGTAGATTACCAGCATGGATTCCTATTATTGTTTTATTTAGAGAATTTATTGTATCAGGATATAGATTAGTTGCTGTACAAAATGAAGGAAAAGTTATTGCAGCATCAATATGGGGAAAATTGAAAACTGTAACACAAATGTTGGCGCTTATAGTTGCATTAATAGATACAAATGCATTTGGTGCAATTTTCACAAAAAGTTTAAGTACATATGAATTCATTATAAACTTATTTGTTACAATTATGATGAGTATATCTGTAGTTGCAACAATTGCTTCTGGTATTGACTATGTAAAAGATGGAAAAGAATTACTTAAAGATAAATAAATGTTGAAAGGTGAAATAAAAAATGGATATTGAGCAAGCAAAACAAGAAATTACAACTTTAAGAGAAAAATTAGAATATTACGCAAAAAAATATTATGATGACGATAAACCTGAAATTTCAGATTATGAATATGACATGATGATGAATCAATTAAAAAAATTAGAAAAACAAAGACTTGAAATTGAACAAGAAAAATGCTCTTTCTTTAGTAAGTTATTGGGAAAAGCAAAAGTTGGGGGACATGTAAAAGAAGGATTTGCTCAGATTACACATGAAGTTCCTCTTCAAAGTCTTCAAGATGTTTTCTCTTTTGAGGAACTTATAGAATTTGACTTAAGAGTAAAGAAACAATTGGAAGTGCAAGATGTTAATTATGTGGTAGAAACCAAAATAGATGGATTATCTGTAGCTTTAGAATATGTAAATGGTGAATTTATAAGAGGTGCAACAAGAGGCAATGGACTTATTGGAGAAGATGTTACAGACAATCTAAAAACAATAAAAAATATTCCAAGAAAATTAAAAGATAATATTACAATTACTGTACGTGGTGAGGTTTTTATTGGAACAGCTGAGTTTGAAAAGTTAAATCAAGAACGTGAGGTACTTCGGAGAGAGTTTATTTGCGAATGCAAGAAATGCGGCGGCTGGGTCACTTAGACAATTGGACTCAAATATTACCAAAAAAAGACCATTAGATATTTTCATTTTTAATGTTCAAAAACTTGAAAATAATAAGTTTAATTCTCATTACGAACAATTGGAATACCTAGAAAAGTTAGGATTTAATGTAAATCCTGTTAGAGTTTTTTGTAAAAATATTGATGAAGCAATTAAGGCTATTAAAAAAATAGGCGAAGATAGAGAAAAATTAAAGTTTGGAATTGATGGAGCAGTTATTAAAGTAGATAATTTGAAAAATAGAGAAAAGCTAGGAACTACATATAAAGTTCCTCGTTGGGCAATTGCATATAAATATCCTCCAGAACAAAAAGAAACAATTTTAAAAGATATTATTTGTCAAGTTGGAAGAACCGGAGCAATAACTCCCATGGCAATTTTAGAACCTGTTAAAGTTGCTGGCTCAACTATTTCAAAAACAACACTTCATAATGAAGATTTTATTAAAGAAAAAGATTTAAAAAAAGCTAAAGTTAATGATATCGTTAAAGTAGAAATTACCGAATACTTTCCTAATATGACTGCAGATGGTAAAGTTGTTGAAGTGTATGGTAACAAACACTTACCAGGACTTGACATAACTAGTATGGTATTATCTAGCGGGGTACCAGTTGAATTTCCTGAGGATGTAAGAAAAGAAATAAAAACAATACCTAATAAAATTGACAGTGAAGCAATTTTACAAAAAAATCCTAAAATAAGAGATTTGCGTGATAAACTAATAATTACCATTGATGGTGATGATGCCAAAGATTTAGATGATGCGATAAGTTTAGAATATAATGATAGTGGTAACTATCATTTAGGGGTTTATATTGCGGACGTAAGTCACTATGTACAAGAAAAAAGTCCCTTAGATACCGAAGCTTTAAATAGAGGTACAAGTGTATATTTACCAGATAGGGTAATTCCAATGTTACCAAAAGAATTATCTAACGGAATTTGTTCATTGAATGAAAAAGTTGATAGACTGGTAATGGCTTGTGAAATGGAAATTGACCATGATGGTAAAATAATAAATCATGATATCTTTGAAGCTATTATTAACAATAAACACCGCATGACTTATTCTAATGTAAACGCAATGCTTGAAGATAAAAATCAAGCAATCCGCGATGCATATTTTGACATTTACCCAATGTTAAAACAAATGAATGAACTTGCTAAAACCCTTAGAAATAAAAGAATAAAAAGAGGTTCATTTGAATTTGAATCACTTGAACCAAGATTAATCTTAGATCAAAATGGTAAAGTAGTTGATATTGTTTTAAGAAAACAAAGAAGTGCTGAAAAACTAATTGAAGAATTTATGCTTGCGGCAAACGAAACGGTTGCGGAAGCCATGACTTGGCTTAATGTGCCTTTCATATACCGTGTTCATGAAGAACCAAGTGATGAAAAAATAACTAAATTACTTGAAACCTTAGACTTATTCGGCTATAATGTAAAAATAAAAAACAAAAAAGCAATGCCTAAAAAACTTCAAGAAGTATTACTTAGTTTAGAAAACGATGAAGAAAAAGATAGTGAAGAATTATCTAAAGATATTATTATTAACCAAATGATGATACGCAGTATGTCAAAAGCTAAATATCAAGAATACAATATTGGTCACTTTGGCCTAGCAAGTGAATGCTATACCCATTTTACTTCACCAATTAGAAGATATCCAGATCTTTTAGTTCACCGTCTTGTTAAACAATTTATGTTAGGAGAAGATGAGGTAACAGTAACTTCACCAGTTGAATATTTTGCTAGTAAAGTAAACTATGCAAGTATTCAATCAAGTAAAACTGAAAAACGCGCTGAAGTATTAGAACGTGATTGTGTTGATTACAAGAAAGTTGAATATGCAAGTAGATTTATTGGTACTATTACTTCAGGATTACTTACCTCAATTACTAACTTTGGAGTATTTATTACTCTAGATAATTCAATTGAAGGATTAGTAAAATATGCCGATATGCAAGATGATTATTACGATGTTGACGATAAATTTGGTAGAATTGTTGGTGAAAGAAATCACAAAGTATATCAAATAGGGGACCGTTTAACCGTTAAAATTGTCAGTGCTAATCTAGAAAAAAGTGAAATAAACTTTAAAATTATCAAGAAGGAGGACTAAAATGGCCACAGATGCGATAAAAATTGTTGCACAAAACAAAAAAGCAAGTCATGACTATTATATTTTAGAAACCTATGAATGTGGAATTGTTTTAACCGGAACAGAAATAAAAGCCATAAGAGTTGGCAAAGTAAACCTTCAAGATAGTTTTTGTACGATAAGAAATAATGAAATGTTTGTAAATGGTTTAAACATTTCAAAATATGAAATGGGTAATATTTTTAACCATAAACCTGATAGAACCCGTAAATTACTATTACATAAAAAAGAAATAATTAAAATTCATTCAAAAATTCAAAAAGAGGGTTATACTTTAGTACCCCTTAACATAATCTTAAAAAATGGACTTGCAAAACTAAATATCGGTCTTGCGAAAGGTAAAAAACTTTACGACAAACGTGAAGATATGAAACAAAAAGCCGAAGAAAGAGAATTGAGAAAATATTAACATGAAAAAATATGAAGAATTTATAAATGCCTTACAATATGTTGACCAAGGCGATAATAAAAGTGCATATGATAAATTAACAGAATTAATAAATGATAATTTAGAACTTGAAAATAAAACATTATATTATGATGCTTTATATGCAAGAGCATCACTTGATATTGCAAATTTAAATTTACACATCGATGATTCAATTGAAGATTTAAAAATTCTAATTGCTAACCGTACAAGATATGTTAAAGAATCTTATTCTCTTGCTACTCTTGTTTATGATCACTTAGAAATGCCAGATGAAGTTATTGAATATGGCACTAAAGCTTTAGAACTTGATGCACCATTTACTAGTGAAATAGCTTATGCGCTTGCTAAAGCATATGCTAGTAGAGGCACTAAAAGCTCATATCTAGAAGCTTTAAAATACATTGATACTTGCATTGATAATGCCGATGAAGAATTAAACAATGTTGTTGATTTCCTTATTTGCAAAACTGATATTTTAATATCATTAAACTTAACCGATCAAGCACTTAGCTTAATTGATGAAATGATGGCAAAATATGGGGCAAGTGAAACTTTGTATTACCTAAAGTCTAGAGCCTACTACTGTAAATATGATGAAGATCCGGTTGCCAATAAAGAATATCTTGATATGGCAATTGATAACTTAAAAATATGTTTACAATATGATGAAAAAGATTTACTTGCAATTTCTTTGTTAGTTGAACTATATACTATAAAAAAAGACAAAGACAGAGCCTTTGAATTAATCGATAAACTTGATGATGGAAATCATACTGAATATATTGTTCTAGAAAAAGCTAAATTCTACGATGAAGTTGGTGAATATGAAGAAGGAAGAGACTTAGTATTATCTTTTGACAAATACCAAGATAATTGGAAATTAGTTTATACCCTTGGTGTATTTAACAAAAAACTAAACAATTTAGAAGAAGCTAGAAAATATTACAAACAAGCTTTAGAAATGTCACATGAAAACTTTATTGCTTCCGACATCATTGATATAAATATTGAACTAAATGATGAACTAGATTCTAATGCGATGTTATTAAAACTTGCAAAAGAAAATCCAGAAGGGGTAATTTTTTACCAATTAGCTGAAAATTCTTTTAGACTTGGCACACCAATTAAAAAAGTACTAAATTACTATGATAAAGCACATGAATTA
>ENA-OURV01002963-OURV01002963.1-human-gut-metagenome-genome-assembly--contig:-NODE-2963-length-11164-cov-4.682780_pt1 | contig 11164 bp, 9 predicted proteins | sample MGYA00242141_ERZ509072 | MGnify/ENA primary metagenome ERZ509072 (study PRJEB26280, sample SAMEA2338763) | human gut metagenome | biome: human gut; feature: human-associated habitat; material: faeces... | reverse complement strand
GGATGCCAATGCAATAACTGATATTGCATATAGCGGTATATTCTCTTTCGGGCTGCAATGTTTCATGGCTGAATATTTTATTCTTTAGAGCACTCCCAGACTACAAAACCGTAATCCTCAAATGGTATTGTAAGGCCACCGTATTAACACTATACTATAATTCAGTAAGTAGATATTTACCTCCTTAATATAAAATCACGGCCTTCTTTATGAGAACATAAAATAATGATGCTATTTTCATCTGATGTTTTAATAAAAAAAATAATTGTATCATCTTGATCTTGATTATCATAAAAAGGATTCTTTACAACAATGTATTTACCCTTTGCATTGGTTAGTTTACTTAGATCAAAGTGGCTGTCTGGCAAATCAGATAAATAATAGAAAGACCTATATATCTCTTCCGTTGTAATTCCGTTGGAGGTGTTTTTCTGTAAAAGAGATATGCATCCATTTATTGAAAAGGTTACAATAGTAACCATAGATTCGTCTACCCTCCATTCCCCAAGCAAGTTGTTGTTATTTACACATGAGGCATTTAAATTATTATATGGATGAATGTGAGAGCCGGTGAGTATAGGCATTTTAGCATTTGTCTTGGATGTGTCTACTTTCATTATTATTTTGGCCGGGTTATCATAGAACCGTGATTTAAATACGAAAGTACGTTCATTCTCATTGCTACCTCCTTTTTCAAGCATTATACAGATGGTTTTCCCGTTTGCAACATCTTCACTATTAGACATAATTATATATTTTCCACGCTTATTTGACATTTTTTCAGTATCAAAGGTATCATCTATTGTATCTGATAAATAAAATAAACTTGAAAAAAGGGTTTTACTGACGGATGTTATGGAGTTGCGTCTACTTCCCGAAAGTATTAAATTATTTTCGGTAAAAGATAGATAGAAGTCAACATCCTCAACCTCAACACCTTCTATAGATTTCCAAATCCATTTACCTTTTATAGTTTCTATGGTTATATTTTCTACATCTTTTTGCATTTTGTTCTCCGGACATTGATAATTATCTTCAATAGTGTTTGCAGACATGAAAGCCGTGCATGCTAAAATAAATAATGAAACTGTAAAATAATTTGGTTTCATACTATCTAAATTTAAAATTTCAAAATAATAATTAAAAATTTGTGAAAGTCTGATAGCCGTTCACTACCGTTCTCTCTCACAATGAAAATCTTTGATATCTCACCTTGGACGAATTAATTTCAAAGATTTTCATGTCCAGTTTCATAAATCATTTGCCCCCATTATAGTTAGGGTTTATATCTGTTATAACAGCTTTGTCTATAGTATCAATATCACCTTCGTAAGCCTCTCTTAAGTCACCGGTGTATGGATCCATGTAGATTAATTTTCCATCTGGATAATAACCTATTATTACTATACAGTGACCATAATTGTTACCATTTTCATCTTTACCGGCCATAAAATACTCAATTACAGGGTAGCCTGCATCTAACGCATTCGTGTATCCATTAAAATCAATTGTGTTAAATACATAGCGCACAAATGGTAAAAATTTTGTACTCTCTATACCTCCAATAAATGCATTAGACCACCCTATATTATACAGCTCACTGTATGTACCCAATAAACTAAATCTACTTATCTCGTGGTTCAAGTATGAACTGATATATTCCATGCTGCAAAAAACACATAAAGAAGTGCCATCACCTTGTGGAGTCATTTCATAAAAACTGGATGGAACAATAATCCTGTAACCTTTCTTTCGCTTAAATTTTTCTCCTAATATTTTTTTACTTGGATGTTCTCCTGTGTTATTTCCATGCCCCCCTCCGTCGCCTGTATGTTGACACTCTCCACTGCAGTAGGTACTACCACACAGCGGGCATGCTCCGTCATCCGGATTTTCAGGGTCGGGGTCAGGTGTTGGGGGTTGCTCAGGTTGGCACGTACATGACTCAACAAGCTTACCGCATCCTCGGCAGAAAAAAATATGCTTCACCTCCTCCTATCTCTTGTGGTTCTGCCCCGCATATGGCACATACTCCGCTGTCAAAATCTGTCAAGGAATGACAGTTGTAACAATATGAATCGCCATCTTCCCCAGATTGATGTCCGCCACCGCCCTTTGTCGCTATGCTTGTCTCTGTTAATGAAAAGCCTACCGATACCTGCAGGTGCTTGTTAGCTTTCTTCTCTTCTGCCGTATAACTGCCAATATGCATCTTAAATCGCTTGCCGCCCATGTAATAGAATACCTCTTCACACTTACCGGTTTCATTGGAGATGAGCATAAAGCCTCTGAATTTGGTTCTGTCCCCTGTGAATAAATATGGGTTTGCATTCTTGTCCTTTGATATTCCAACTACGGTTGTGATGAATCTGCGCATCTTGCCGGTTGCATTATACTTCTGTATTATCAGGTGCGATTCTACCTTTACATCATCCTCAGTACCCTCTTTCAACCCGAATAATGTTGTTGTTAAAGCTGCTCCTAACCTATTAGGGTTCAGTATTGGAATCATCACAACCTCTGAATTAGGGGTTGTCCCATGTTTGGCGTTTTTCCACTGCGGAACAATATTATCATCTGCTTTTGTTGGAGTACGGGAATAGATAAGCTCGTTGTACCTCAAGTCCGTTGCATTGTTTTCAAAATATGCACGAGCCTCGTCTACGGAAAAATCTAAATTGCGTTTGTCTCCACCAAACCATTCATGAGAGCAGGAGTGGAACGCAAGGATTGCCATAAGGCAAAGAATGTGTAAGAGTCCTTTGTTCATGTTTAGTTTCATAGCTTATATATTTTGCGGTTAATAATTGTCTCCCTGCTTACATTCGCAATATTACAAAATATCCCGTTAATTTACAAATATTTAAATGATTATTTTTACTCACTATCATTCATCCACTCTTTAACTTCGTTCCTTATTCTTAACACCATACTGCCTGTAATGCTTACCGGTTGCGAAAAGATTTTTTCCGCCATCCTGTATGCACTTGTGTAGTCTTTCATCTCAACATATAATTTGAACAGCATATAGTTTGGCATTATCCTGCAAGGAACCATATCAGACGCCAATTTATACTGTTTTTCAGCTTCCCGATAAAATTTCTGTTTCCGGTATAAATCGCCCAAATCACAAATCATCGTTGAGGTTGTTATGCTATTTGCAGCAATGTCCGAGATAACTTTTGTTGCCACCTTTGGCTCCAACTCATTGGAGGCCATCTTTGCAAAAAGGAGAGAAAAATCTTTATTGTGCCTTATTATATCATAACTGTCCGGCTGTAATAGAGCAATCATTGATATTCTGTTGTTGGAATTTACATGTACAAGCTCTTTTTGTATTGAATCATATCTCTGCTTGTAGTGGCAGAAATATAGAAGAACGACAAACAATATGATAGTTGAAGCTGTCCGGCCGGTTCTATACGGAATATACTTAATCTTACAACCACCGCCCGCGCAGCAACCGTTGTCTGAAATACCCAGAATTATCGGGAAGAGAATAACTATAGGAAAAATATCTGCCGTATACAGAAAGCAGGACGACACAACCAACCATACAAGCAAAGGTTTGGCTATTAAACTTTTACCCTTAACAAGAACATAGCCTGCAATTGACAGAAACAACAATAATCCAACTATCCCCTGTTCACAGGCAATATGAATGAATTCATTGAATGCCTGATAATGATTGTTGGCAACCAAAATGTATTTGGAGTTAGGATTGACATTAAAATATTCTGCCTGCCTGTACATATACTGTCTCTTAAAAGATTCTGTTCCGTTGCCGAAAACAGGAGCCTGTTCAAACAGTTCCATACTCACCCTCCAGATAAGCAGCCTTGCGTCCGCAGATTTAGCTCTTATATGGTAACTGACCGCAACCATAAATAACAGCAATATGACGCTGCACGCAACGATAGCAGTTTTACAGACTTTTGTAAAATGTCTAAATCTGTCTGTTTGAAGTAAAACCACAATGACTGCTGCAATCAATGCAATGAATGATGTTCTGGATTTGCACAGACAAAGAGCTGTAAACAAGATAACTATAAATATGATCTGCATTATCTTGAATGGCTTTTCAGCCGTTTTATAGCTTTGTTTAAACAGTATAATTGCAGATACTATGCTTCCCGACAAATACACCGCGACATGCCCCGGATTGGTAAATGAACCGGTTATGCTAAAATCGCTGTTTAGAGAGTTGATAATTCCAATGTACTGTGCAAAAACAATTACAGCTTGGGTAAGGCCTCCTATAATTAACAGATTCAACAATTTGATGGCATTTGCTTTAGTTGTTAGCCTTGCCGTAATATACAACATTACAAACAGACACCACCTTGCATAAAATAACGGTTCGGGGGAAGTTTTATGCAGTACAAAAATGCCAAGCAGGTTGTACAGCAGGTATACACCAATGAGTATATCTATTTTTGATACGGTAATAACACTTCTTTCGTTTTTTGAAAATATGGTAGAAATGGCGTATACCGTAAGGAACGCACTTAGTATGATTGCAGCTATAAAGTAACTGCTATATGATGTTAATCCTCTAAAGACGTAACCCAAAAGAGGGGATGCCAATGCAATAACTGATATTGCATATAGCGGTATATTCTCTTTCGGGCTGATGAATCGCATATTATAGAGTTGCTGAGTTTTAATTATCAATTAAGTCAGGTAATGTCACATGAACTTCATCCACAGGGAAGACATCATAGTCTTTCCCTACCAACCTTTCTCTTTTTTCATTCACTATAAACTTTACTTTAGATTTTAGCAATTCCTCCAAATGCTCTATCCTTTGAGGAGGTATTGACCTCATTGTAGGAACATTTTCAATATTTATGTCAACAACCTCTTCTATCCTTTTTGTATGTTTATTTGCTGTAAACCTAAATGTAAAGGTTCCTACTGAACTTGATGGACCTATTGTACTATTAGGGTTATACTCTGCATTTATACTCTTTAGTTCTTCTTGCGTAAATGCTTCTTTTATAGCGTCTTTTACGGCAGTAACATCTTCTATTTTCATCACATTGCCAAAAACTGATAATCCTCCCACCAATCTTCCTCTGTCATCCATAATAGTCCACTTCCTATTAAGACTATTATTATTGTGAAGGAAAATTTTAGTACTATAAGGTGATATCTCCACAGAATAAGTGTACTTGTCTCCCTTTACCTCGGTTTTTCCGGTGTAGTGATCTTTTTTATTTTGTGCATTAACTACCGCAAACGAAGAGATTGTAATAAGCGTAAGTAATAGTAATTTCTTCATAATATCAATTATTTCAGATGAATTTTCACCATTTGCAAGTAATGAAAGGGTGGATTCTACTGCTACCATTGTTTCCTCGGAATCGTACTTCACACACAGAATAATGTTTGATACATAGTAACCAACTCTGTAACAAAGCGATGTTTGCCATCCTGCGGATAAAACATTGCAGCTCTCATGACAAAGTCTCTTGAAAGTGGAATCTCAAAGGTGGTGAATCTGTCATTCTCGGCAGAGATACACTTATCCCAGGCAGGTACAAGATTTCCACCGGATAAAATGTCATCTGCTTTAGTTTCGGGAGACATCAACAGCTGCACTATTTTGAACTTGAACATTGTCTATTAGCTCTTTCATCTTGTAGACATATTCTATCTCCTCTGTGGTAGGGTTTCTTGCTGTTTTTTTCTTTAAATAGCCATTCTTCCATTCACCAGCTATGATCTTGCCGTTATACCTTATAAAAAAGCCTTTTCCATTCTTAACATTACCCCTCCAATTGCCTATGTAATATTCATAATGTTTACATGTAGGAATATACTTCCCGCGGATATAGTTAAAATGAAGATATGAAGGCAAACGTTCAATGCCCCATCCGTCTTTAATTGTCTCCACGTTACCATCTTCAGTTATGTGTAATTCACCTAAATACCTCATAAAACCCGTGCTTTTTGATCTGTAGGTCATATAATAAAGGCTGTCATTATACTGTCCTACTAACTCTCCGCAATGGTAACTTCTATTACTATACCATTCTTCAGCTAATGATTGTCCGGAAACAGCTAAACTGCTGAAATAAAATAAAGCTGCCGATAATAGTATTGCTATTCTTCTCATATGTAAATATAATTTATCAGTCAAAATAAAAATACTTCAATGTTCATTTATCATCATTATGTCCGTGACATTCAAGCAGTGGTAAGTTACATGTATAACAAGTGTCATTCTGATGACCGGGACATAGAGAAAGTGCACGGTTGCAATATTGACATACTTCTCCTGTTTCATAGAATATGTATTTTGCGGTTAATAATTATCGCCATGCTAACATTTGCAATGTTACAAAATATCCTGTTAATTTACAAATATTTAGAAGGCTACTTCACCCCATTTCACCCTTTAGATCATTCCCAAAATACAAAACCGTAATCCTCAAATGGTATTGTAAGACAGCCGTTCTTTATTACTTTTTTATATGGCTCCTTTAATGGCTTGTATGTACACATGTCTAAACATGGGTGATCATATATTTCCAACAAAGTTCCATCAGCACATTTAACTATCCTTGATATATAGGTTCCATTGTTATTCTTTCCATCTATTTTTAATATTAAATATTTTCCACTTTTGTTATTAGTCTTTTTTTTATCAAACATCAAATCTGGTGTATCTGACAGGTAATAACATTCTCTATAAGTAATATTTTTTTTATCACTTCCACACCAATCAAAAACATACTTTCCCCTTTTATAAAAGGAAATAATAATATACCCTCCACTCTTTTTAAAAATATCTGTTACATAATGTAACCAATGGTGTTCTGTAAGATCTTCAACTGTACAGTCTCTTACCTCAAGTCCTGCTGGAATTCGCTTTGAAAAAAGTTTGTCTAAAGAGTCTACACTTACCCTTTGAGAGTAATAATTTGGTGGTTGACATATTATTTGGGCATTACAGATATTTGACGTTATTAACAATAATGCACAAACTGCAAAAAGATATTTTATTCCCATTTTTCTTTGTATTTAATTCTTATTCCCGATTATCACGTAAACATAATTTCCATTTATAATATTTTTTTCACCCTCTTTTAACGAGGTGGATTCAGGATCCATATAGATTAATGTACCATCAGGATAATATCCTACTATTACTATATTATGTAGCCAATTACCTTCTCCGGCTATGGGAACCATTATTAAGTATCCTGAATCAATGGCATTCGTATAACTTATAAAATCAGTGGTGTAAAAATATTTGTCAACAAATAAATTTAAATCAAAATAATTAGGATCAAAGCCATCTCTTATAAGTTCATCAAGCTTTTTGTCTGCTATCTTAAGGTACTCATTAATGTACACTTCCGGATTAATATCTTTCCCAAAAAAAGTACTAATATATGCCATCCCAACAGGGACACAGAGGCTTCTATACGAAGAATACTCATTCAGCACCTCCCTATTTTGTGAAAGTTTGTACCCTTTCTTTCGTTTGAAATCATTCCCTTTATCTCCTTTGCCATCACCGCTATCGCCACTTCCGGAGCCTGTATGTTGACACTCTCCACCGCAGTAGGTACTACCACACAGCGGGCATGCTCCGTCATCCGGATTTTCAGGGTCGGGGTCAGGTGTTGGGGGTTGCTCAGGTTGGCACGTACATGACTCAACAAGCTTACCGCATCCTCGGCAGAAAAAAATATGCTTCACCTCCTCCTATCTCTTGTGGTTCTGCCCCGCATATGGCACATACTCCGCTGTCAAAATCTGTCAAGGAATGACAGTTGTAACAATATGAATCGCCATCTTCCCCAGATTGATGTCCGCCACCGCCCTTTGTCGCTATGCTTGTCTCTGTTAATGAAAAGCCTACCGATACCTGCAGGTGCTTGTTAGCTTTCTTCTCTTCTGCCGTATAACTGCCAATATGCATCTTAAATCGCTTGCCGCCCATGTAATAGAATACCTCTTCACACTTACCGGTTTCATTGGAGATGAGCATAAAGCCTCTGAATTTGGTTCTGTCCCCTGTGAATAAATATGGGTTTGCATTCTTGTCCTTTGATATTCCAACTACGGTTGTGATGAATCTGCGCATCTTGCCGGTTGCATTATACTTCTGTATTATCAGGTGCGATTCTACCTTTACATCATCCTCAGTACCCTCTTTCAACCCGAATAATGTTGTTGTTAAAGCTGCTCCTAACCTATTAGGGTTCAGTATTGGAATCATCACAACCTCTGAATTAGGGGTTGTCCCATGTTTGGCGTTTTTCCACTGCGGAACAATATTATCATCTGCTTTTGTTGGAGTACGGGAATAGATAAGCTCGTTGTACCTCAAGTCCGTTGCATTGTTTTCAAAATATGCACGAGCCTCGTCTACGGAAAAATCTAAATTGCGTTTGTCTCCACCAAACCATTCATGAGAGCAGGAGTGGAACGCAAGGATTGCCATAAGGCAAAGAATGTGTAAGAGTCCTTTGTTCATGTTTAGTTTCATAGCTTATATATTTTGCGGTTAATAATTGTCTCCCTGCTTACATTCGCAATATTACAAAATATCCCGTTAATTTACAAATATTTAAATGATTATTTTTACTCACTATCATTCATCCACTCTTTAACTTCGTTCCTTATTCTTAACACCATACTGCCTGTAATGCTTACCGGTTGCGAAAAGATTTTTTCCGCCATCCTGTATGCACTTGTGTAGTCTTTCATCTCAACATATAATTTGAACAGCATATAGTTTGGCATTATCCTGCAAGGAACCATATCAGACGCCAATTTATACTGTTTTTCAGCTTCCCGATAAAATTTCTGTTTCCGGTATAAATCGCCCAAATCACAAATCATCGTTGAGGTTGTTATGCTATTTGCAGCAATGTCCGAGATAACTTTTGTTGCCACCTTTGGCTCCAACTCATTGGAGGCCATCTTTGCAAAAAGGAGAGAAAAATCTTTATTGTGCCTTATTATATCATAACTGTCCGGCTGTAATAGAGCAATCATTGATATTCTGTTGTTGGAATTTACATGTACAAGCTCTTTTTGTATTGAATCATATCTCTGCTTGTAGTGGCAGAAATATAGAAGAACGACAAACAATATGATAGTTGAAGCTGTCCGGCCGGTTCTATACGGAATATACTTAATCTTACAACCACCGCCCGCGCAGCAACCGTTGTCTGAAATACCCAGAATTATCGGGAAGAGAATAACTATAGGAAAAATATCTGCCGTATACAGAAAGCAGGACGACACAACCAACCATACAAGCAAAGGTTTGGCTATTAAACTTTTACCCTTAACAAGAACATAGCCTGCAATTGACAGAAACAACAATAATCCAACTATCCCCTGTTCACAGGCAATATGAATGAATTCATTGAATGCCTGATAATGATTGTTGGCAACCAAAATGTATTTGGAGTTAGGATTGACATTAAAATATTCTGCCTGCCTGTACATATACTGTCTCTTAAAAGATTCTGTTCCGTTGCCGAAAACAGGAGCCTGTTCAAACAGTTCCATACTCACCCTCCAGATAAGCAGCCTTGCGTCCGCAGATTTAGCTCTTATATGGTAACTGACCGCAACCATAAATAACAGCAATATGACGCTGCACGCAACGATAGCAGTTTTACAGACTTTTGTAAAATGTCTAAATCTGTCTGTTTGAAGTAAAACCACAATGACTGCTGCAATCAATGCAATGAATGATGTTCTGGATTTGCACAGACAAAGAGCTGTAAACAAGATAACTATAAATATGATCTGCATTATCTTGAATGGCTTTTCAGCCGTTTTATAGCTTTGTTTAAACAGTATAATTGCAGATACTATGCTTCCCGACAAATACACCGCGACATGCCCCGGATTGGTAAATGAACCGGTTATGCTAAAATCGCTGTTTAGAGAGTTGATAATTCCAATGTACTGTGCAAAAACAATTACAGCTTGGGTAAGGCCTCCTATAATTAACAGATTCAACAATTTGATGGCATTTGCTTTAGTTGTTAGCCTTGCCGTAATATACAACATTACAAACAGACACCACCTTGCATAAAATAACGGTTCGGGGGAAGTTTTATGCAGTACAAAAATGCCAAGCAGGTTGTACAGCAGGTATACACCAATGAGTATATCTATTTTTGATACGGTAATAACACTTCTTTCGTTTTTTGAAAATATGGTAGAAATGGCGTATACCGTAAGGAACGCACTTAGTATGATTGCAGCTATAAAGTAACTGCTATATGATGTTAATCCTCTAAAGACGTAACCCAAAAGAGGGGATGCCAATGCAATAACTGATATTGCATATAGCGGTATATTCTCTTTCGGGCTGCAATGTTTCATGGCTGAATATTTTATTCTTTAGAGCACTCCCAGACTACAAAACCGTAATCCTCAAATGGTATTGTAAGGTAGCCGTTCTTTATTACATCCTCATATGGTTCCTTTAGGGGTTTATATGAATATACTGTAAAAAATTGATTACCTAAAATTTGTATCAATGTGCCATCTATACATTTTACAATTTTACTTATTGATGACGGCTTAAGGTCATATTTTTTACCCGTAATAAGAAACTTACCACTTTTATTACCAATTTTTGTCGTGTCAAACTGCAATTCCGGTGTCTCTGACAAATAATAATACCCCTTTGTAGTGTGTGGTATACTACCGGCACTCAAATCTACAGTCATTTCTCCATTTTCATAAAATGTATAAATGACATATCCTTTATGGAATAGTGATGACCAATTATGTACCCAATGGTATTCTGTAAGATCGCCTAATGCACAATCTCTTACTTCAAATCCTTCCGGGATCCTTTTCAGCAAGATTTGTTCCAAAGAATCAGCATTCATTTTTTGAGCATAATAGTAATTATACCCAAACAGACTTGAATCTTTATCCGTATTTTGAGCACGACCAATGCCTGCCAATAGTAGTTGAGTGACAATACATATTATGACAGTACGTATAGTTTTCATATATTACTTATCTTTATTACCTGTTATTACATATACATAATTTCCACTTGTGATATTTTCCCCGCCCTCTTTTAGTGAATTGGATTCCGGATCCATATAAATTAGTGTACCATCCGGGTAATATCCAACTATTACAATATTATGCCTTATATTTT
>ENA-OURV01002960-OURV01002960.1-human-gut-metagenome-genome-assembly--contig:-NODE-2960-length-11169-cov-4.890768_pt1 | contig 11169 bp, 5 predicted proteins | sample MGYA00242141_ERZ509072 | MGnify/ENA primary metagenome ERZ509072 (study PRJEB26280, sample SAMEA2338763) | human gut metagenome | biome: human gut; feature: human-associated habitat; material: faeces... | reverse complement strand
ATCGCCAGAAGAACCTGCCATACCTTAAACTTGTGCATATGCCTCCAGGCATCAAACGCCATCGTGAGCATCAGGAAAATATAGATAAATGCAAAACGGTTCGGCAGTCCGTTCTGTACATGGAAACCATGCCAGATATAGTTGAGCACATTGACATCAAAGCTTGCATAGATCAGTACAAGCAGTGCCGTCTTTGCGATCCGTTCACGCAGCTTGATATTTTTATCCAGCAGATACAGAACAGCCAGGATCAGCGTCACCGTTCCGCAGAATGCATTGACACCGATCTGGTCGTCCGCAATGTTGATCGGTTCGCAGAATGCAAACTGGCTCGTCAGCTGCGATAAATTATTGACAAACAGCTTGATCGGGCTTGGAAAACTGTTCTCCGCAGACTCCGTAATGCCAAGTGCGACATAGGCCGGCAGCAGTACCACGGCAGCCATACCTCCTGCAAGCAGGGCATGCCAGCCGAAATTGACTGCTGAAGTAATGATGTTTTTGATCTTGATCTCTCTTGCACTGATCCACAGAACCACAAAATAAAGGCAGGAAAACAGGCAGAGCATAAAGCCGATGTAATAGTTGCAGTATAATGCATAAAACAGGGAAATGCAGAACAGACTGCCCCTCTCTCCTTTTAAAATCCGCTCGATCCCCATCATCACAAGCGGCAGCATGGCAATGCTGACCACAGCAAAGACCACTACCACAGCGATCAGGCTGAGAATGGTTTTTCGGGAAATTTTTTTGTCAGAGGTTTTTCATGGCCAGTAGTTCAAGTTCTTTGATTTTGTCACGATAAACCATAGCTTCCTCGAATTCCAGGTTTTGGGCGGCTTCTTTCATTTTACGGTTATATTCCTTGAGCTTTTTATCAATATTCTTAAGATCTTCGACTTCTTTACTGTCGTCTTTGATAAAGTCGCCTTCCGTCATTTCCTTGAGTGAAGAAGCGATGCTTTTTTTGATGGTTTTGGGGGTAATGCCGTGTTCGGTGTTATATTTTATTTGTTTTTCCCGGCGGCGGTTGGTTTCTTCCAGCGCGGCTTCAATGGAACCGGTCATACGGTCGGCGTAAAGAATGACTTTACCCTCGGCATTGCGGGCAGCCCGGCCGATGGTTTGAATCAGCGAACGGGTTGAACGCAGAAAACCTTCTTTATCGGCATCCAGAATGGCAACCAGCGAGCATTCCGGAATATCCAGCCCTTCACGCAGCAGGTTGATGCCGACTAAAACGTCAAAAACGCCGAGACGCAAATCACGAATGATTTCGATACGTTCGAGCGTGTCGATGTCTGAATGAAGGTAGCGCACTTTGATGCCGTTTTCGTTGAGATATTCGGTGAGGTCTTCGGCCATTTTTTTCGTCAGGGTCGTTACCAGAACGCGTTCTTTTTTGGCAATGACCTTGCGGCATTCTTCCATCAGGTCATCTACCTGATTCTCGACCGGACGGACAACGCAAACGGGATCGGTCAGGCCGGTGGGGCGGATAACCTGCTCGGCAAACACGCCGTGGCTCTGTTCCAGTTCCCAGTCGCCGGGCGTCGCCGAAACGAAAATTGTCGGCGCGCGGAACCTGTCCCATTCCTCAAACTTCAACGGCCGGTTGTCCACGCACGACGGCAGTCGGAACCCGTAATCAGCCAGCGTGGATTTGCGGTTGCGGTCGCCGCGATACATGCCGCCGATTTGCGGCACCGAAATGTGGCTCTCGTCAATAAACAGCAGCGCGTCTTTCGGAAAATACTCAAACAGCGTCGGCGGCGGTTCGCCCGGCGCACGTCCGGTCAGATAGCGTGAATAGTTTTCAATCCCTTTGCAGTGCCCGGTCGTTTCCATCATCTCCAAATCAAACCGCGTCCGCTGCTCCAGCCGCTGCGCCTCCACCAGCTTGTTGTCGCGCCTCAGCTCGTCAAGCCGCAAAGCCAGATCTTCCTTAATGTGCATCATCGCCTGCGACAGCGCCGGACGCGGCGTAACATAATGGTTCGCCGGATAAATCGTAATCTCTTCCAAATCCGCGGTTTTTTTGCCGGTCAAAACGTCAAACTCGCTGATTTTCTCAATCTCGTCGCCAAAGAAAGATACCCGCCACCCGCGGTCTTCGTAGTGCGCCGGAAAGATATCCAGCGTATCGCCCTTAACCCGGAACGTAGAACGCACAAAATTCGCCTGATTGCGCTCATATTGCAGCAACGCCAGATTTTTATAGATTTCTTTCGGCTCGATACAATCGCCTTTTTTAAGCGAAAACGCCATCGCCGAATACGATTCCATGCTTCCCAAACCGTAAATGCACGACACCGACGCCACGATAATCACGTCTTTCTCTTCCAAAACGTTACGCGTCGCTCCGTGCCGCATCCGGTCAATCTGCTCGTTAATCGCAGAATCTTTTTCAATATAGGTATCAGTCTTCGGAATATATGCTTCCGGCTGATAATAGTCGTAGTAGGATACGAAATACTCAACATGGTTGTGCGGAAAAAACTCTTTCATCTCCGCATACAGCTGCGCCGCAAGAATTTTGTTCGGCGCCATAATCAGCGTCGGCTTCTTCATCTCCTCAATGATTTTGGCCATGGTAAAGGTCTTGCCCGAACCGGTAACGCCCAGCAGAACTTGATTTCTCTCGCCTCTTCTCAGGCCGTCGCACAGTTGCCTGATTGCTTCCGGCTGGTCTCCCGACGGCTCAAACGGGCTGACCACTTCAAATTGATTGCTCATAGAGGTATATATAGCGCCGCCTGCCCCCAAAAGTCAATAGATATAAAAACCAGCCATTCCCTGCTTTCGCCGTTTTTTTCTCAGTTTTAATATTTCCCTTACTGTACAGTTTTTTTCGCACTGGTTCTTACATTCCTGTATTCCTTACCCTTGCGAACAATCCGGACTGCTGAAAAAAAAGGGTCGTTTAAAATCAACAGAACTGTTTCTTTATTTTTATAATACAATCAATCAGTTAAAAAAACGTAAATAAAACTAAAGATGTATATTTTAAACGACCCCAAAAAATCAGCACGACACACTCCAAAAAACAAAGGCAACCTATATCAAAGGACAAAACCATGAACAAAAATATCTTACTGGCAGGAACCGCTATTTGCTTGTTAAGTATGGCCTCAATTGTCCATGCCCAGACAACAAATAATGAGGAAGACACTTTTGAATCCATTCAGTTTAATAAAGGAACCGGATGGATTGCCAGCGATGAATCCGGATCAAGCTATACCCAAATCAATTACCTGACAAATAGCGACCTTACCACTCTGCAAAACAGTATCAACATGATTGGCAATACCGCTTATGCCACCGCGGCCAATCTGCGTACCACACAGGAAGACGCTACCACAGCCAAAACTCAGGCGTCCGAAGCCAAAACAGCCGTCGACAATTTGAGCAAAACTGTTGAAAGCGAGTTGGCACTCAAAGCCGATACCACCACGGTTACTGAACTGTCCAATCGCATCACCACAAATGAAGGAAAAATTGATCAAAACAGTGATGACATTGCTGCACTTGAAGCCGAACAGGACGAACAAGATACCAAAATAAATAACATAACTTCCGGCACCACATACTCTGGAACCGGGCTGGAAACCAACGTCAGAAATACGGCAACTTCCGTCTTTAACAGCAACCTGAATACGGCGCTGGAAAGTGGCGGACAAATTTATACCTTCACCAACAACCGCATTAACATCGGCATAGAAACGGCCCTTGAAAGCGGCGGTTCCATAAAGTCAGCCATAGACAAAGCCACAGACAAAGCCACAGACACAAGCGAAGGCATCGGCAACGGCCATGATAACCTTGTCAGCGGCGACCAGGTTTATGATGCCATCAATAATGCCAAAACCGAAATTTCCGACACCATCGGCAGCACGGCCGAAGAAGTCGCCAACACGGCAATTTCCGACGCTCTTAAAGAAGAAGGCAGCATTACGCAGGCCATAAACCAGGCAACGAAAGACCTTGCCTCAGGCGACACCATCCAAAACGCCGTCAGCGAACAGGTTTCTTCCGCTATTAAAGAAGGCAATTTCGCCACCAAAGACGACATTACGCAAGCTATATCCGATGGCGTTACCGAGGGCGGGACAATTGATACGGCCATCAACGATGCCGTCACGGAAGCCGGCAGCAACTATGCCACCAAAGAAGATTTGGCCGGCCTGGCTTCGGGTGAAGAAATGCAAAACGCGATAAGTGATGCCGTTAATACGGCCACCGAAGGACTTGCCTCTGAAGAGTACGTCAACAGTGCCGTTGACTCTGCCAAAACCGAAATCAGTAATTCTCTGGAAGGCTATGTTACCGACGGCGAATTAAATGACGCCGTCGCCAGCGCGGTCGGCTCCGCAACCGGTGCTCTGGAAACGCAAATCGCCGACAAAGTCTCCAAAGACGATATGAACAGTGCCATTTCGGAAGCAACCACCGGCCTGGCCAGTGAAAGTTACGTTGACAGTGCCGTTGCCGGAGCCACCGAAGGCCTGCTGGACAAAGATACCGCCGACGGCCTGTATGCATCAAAAAACGATCTGAATAACTACGCCACCAAAGACGAGTTAAACAACAAAGCTGACGCTTCCGATGTATACAACAAAACCGAAGCCGACAATAAATTTGTCAGCAAGGACAATCTGGATACGATTAAGAATGAAATATCCGCAGAACTGGACGGGCAATACGTTTCTCAGGACGAACTGGCCTCAACCGTCCAGAATACCATTACCGACCAGCTGGGCGATACGGTCAGCAGCGCCGTCAGCGACGAAATCAACAAGCAGACTGAGAAGCTGGAACAAACCGTAACTGACAATGTTATGGGCGGTCTGGATAAAACCTTTGCCAGCGATGAAGAACTCACTGCCGCCAAAGACGAACTACAGGGCAGCATTAACGATGTCGCCGAAGATGTAACCGAACTTGGCGGGCGCCTGGATACGGTTGAAGACGACATCAGCGGCTTGCAGGATACCGTTGCCAACCTGGATAACACCTACGCAACGGATAAAGAGCTGCAAAGTACCAAAGACGAATTGCAGGGAAATATTGATAAAGTTTCCGGCGAGCTGGCCAGCACCAGCGAAAAAGTCGGCAACTTGGAAAACTCCCTCTCTGACACAAATGAAAAAGTCGGCAATCTGGAAACATCGCTTTCTGATACCAACAAAAAAGTTGACAGCCTTGAGAGCAGCCTGGCGGACAAAGCCGACACGTCTTATGTAAACGAACAGCTGGCCGGCAAAGCCGATGCTTCCGACGTAACGGCGCTGGAAGATGAACTGGGCAAAACCAACCAAACCGTCTCCGATTTAAACGGCAAGCTGGAAACCACCGACCAAAATGTGGCCAACCTTGAAAGCGAACTCAACAAAACCAACGAAACGGTTACGGCCTTAGACGGGGAACTGGAAAAAACCAACACCGCCGTCGCCGGCAACACTGCCGCCATCACTGCCAATGCTGACGCCATTGACAATCTGGAAAGCGGCAAAGCTGATAAAACAGAGCTTGAGCAGGCCAAAACCGAACTGTCCGGCCAGATTAACGACATCACCAAAGAAGGCGGTGCGATAGACACGGCGGTAAATACGGCCAAAGACGAATTAAACGGCACGATTTCCGATACCAAAACTGAACTGCAAGGCAACATAAACACCGCTAAAACCGAGCTGGAAGGCAATATTGCAGACAGCCTGCAGGAGAGCAAAGACTACACCGATTCCCAATTATCAACGGTTGAAGAAAATATCTTTGCTAAAGCCGATGAAAAATACGTTACCAACGAAGGGCTTGACGAAAAAGTTCAAAACTCGGTTGACAATACTATCGGCACCCGGGTTGAAGATACCGTCAATAAGACGGTCGGCGACATCAGCCAGCTCGGCGTCGGCAACAAAAACCTGTCTAATGGTTCTGAGGATGCGCCGGAAACGATTGTTGAGGCCATCAACAACATAGACCAGTCTCTGGGCACTATTCACGGCCTCGCCGACAAACTGGGCGACCAGCATCAGGGCAACCTGGCCGACGGTACCACGGTGGAAGATCATCTGACATCTTTGGATTCTGCCATCGGCAACCGCGATAACTATACCAACGCCAACGGCTCCAACAACTATCTCGCCACAGCCGGTGCAGACATTTCCACCGCCATCAGCGAAATCGCCTCCAACATCGGTACGGCAGAAGATTTGGGTACCGCACAAAACGGCGTATCATCAAGCAATACGGTCAATCAAAACATTGCCGCAGTCAATACCGCCATCGGCAACACCTCAAAACTGGCCAACACGCATTACGTCTCCGGCGCCACCAATCTAACCGACGCCGTTGCCAGATTGGATAACCAGATTCACAATTTGGATTCTCGCTATTACCAGTTAAGCGGCGACATTAATGATCTGCGCGATGACTTCAATGCCGGTATGGCCACCATGTCTGCCATGACGGCTCTGGTGCCGAATGCCCGCGCCACCGGCAACACGCAGCTTTCTTTCGGTACAGGCATGTACGAAGGCGAAACGGCAATGGCGCTCGGCGGCTTTCACTGGATAAACGACAACGTTCTGTTAAATGTCGGTGCCGCCTGGGGCAGCGCGAATACGGCCTACCGTATGGGGATAACCTATTCCTGGTAAAGCTGATTCTTAACAAAAAAACGGAAGCACAATGCTTCCGTTTTTTATGTTTTTTCTGTTTTCACGCCACGGCATACGCATGTTTTTCCGCATCGTAATGCAGCCTTTTCCGACTGCCGTTTTCGTCTGCAAAAAAGATTTCCGGCACATTTTCAACCCGAAACGCCGCAACCGCTTCACCATTGGAAAATAAAGCCTCAAACACCAGACATGAACCGTCGTTTTGTTCGGCGCGGAGAAATCGTGTTTCATCAACGCGATATGCGTCGCAAAAACTGTCGTACTCGGCCGCGTCAATACTCTCTCCGCCATCAAGCGCAACGTATTTCGCCTCGCCCCAAAAATCGGACATCATTTCATCTCCCGCCGCAACGCCGGCAATCCCCGAAACTTTGCCAAGCAGGCCCGGCTCTGCAACCCGCAGCATTTTTGCTTTTTTGCTATAGAAAAACACTAACGCGTCATCAACCGCCTCGCCTAAAATCAGCCCTTTGGGATAAGCCGCACTATACAGACAGCAGGAAGAGAAATCTTTGGGCTTGATAATCAGCGTCCGCTCGTCCAGCAGCCTTTCCCGGCAGTCTGTAACCGGAAACATATCGACAATATGCAATCCTTTGGCTTTGATAAACACGCCTTCGCTCAAACGGCGTTCCCCTCCCTTTTTGGTAAAACCGGTAGCAAACACGATACAACGGAATCTTTCTCCGCTGTTCGCAAACACGCCTCCGGCATCAGCAGACATTAAATCCGCCATTAAAATAAAAAGATAAAAAAACAAAGGAGCCGCCCACATTGAATTCGGCTTTTCCAAAAGCGGCGCGATTACATAAAATATGCCACACAGCCACAACAACGGTTTGCTCTTGCTTACCGCAACCTTCCAGCGGTTTGCCGAAAACAGCAAACCCGTCTGTAAAAACAATAATAAATTCATACAATATAATTTAAATTAGACATAATTAATAAAATTTTGGGTAACATATCATAGATATTTTTATATTGCAACAAAAATATCACCCCTCGCCCGCCTTCATAATACCCGTTCTCCGCCCGTACCCGTTCTCCACTCGTACACGTTCTCCACTCGTACACGTTCTCCACTCGTACACGTTCTCCGTCCGTACAAAAAAACACCCGGGTTTTACAATCCCGAGTGTTTTAATACCAAATCGGCAAGCAGCCAGCACGCACCGCAGCCCAGCGCCAGATTGACCGCTGCCAGATATACCCGCGTCGCCGTGTCGGTTTCTTTCATCAGAAAACACACCTCCAGCAGACGCACCGTTTTTGCCCCGGCGAACGCGCCCAGCGCCGCCCAAAGCATCAGCCTGCCGAGATTAAAAAAATCCGCAGCTGCCGCCACAAGGGCAAAAAGCAAAAATATCAGTGCCCAATAGAACAAAAAGCTGTTCCACCACACCGCTTTAAACTTCAAATCTGCTTTCATACGCAACAATTATAAACTAATTAATAAATACAAACAACACCGCAGCAACGCCGCACAAAAATAATTCCCGCGACAGACAAATATCAATCTGCCTGTTTTTTAGCATTGCCGCCAGATAATTGCAAGCCTTTTTTCCGCGCAGCTTCCGCCGTTGCCCCTCCCGCCAGACAATAGCCGCACACCGCCTCTTATTTTCCGGCACCGGCCAAACGGCTCCCCCGCCGCTATAAAAACGCACGCCGTTCGGCTTGCTCTCCTGCTGCAAAATTCTCACGCCGCAGCGCCCATTCCGGCACTCGCTCCCTGCATCTACTTAGCCGTGCAAGGCAGGCGTCCGTTGTCCTGAAATGCGGCCAAATCAGCAATATCAAGTTCCCGGTTTTCCCCGTTTCGCGTACGGCAATGCCCCGCCACGGCTTTTCCCTTTTCAAACGTTACCGCCGCCAGCAAGTCGCCGCTGGCATAATAAATTTTTGCAACGCCTTCTTCTTTGCCGTCGGCATAAGTTGCCTCGCTCAGCAGCATTCCGTTTTCAAAAAACAAGCGGGCCGAACCGTTTTTGACGCCATCGGTATAATAAGACTTTTCTAAAATTCTGCCGCCCGGATAATACGCCCGAACCTCGCCCGTAACCGGAATATTGTTAATGTCCGCCAATTTGCCGTCTGCTTCATGCAGGTCTTTCTCATCGTATACGCGAACTGCGCCTTCCGTAGGGGCTGCATCTTCATTCGGCTGCCGGACAGCTTCCGCCGCTGCCGCACCGCCCCATGCATTGCCTGCTGCCGCCGCTGGAAAAGCCGCCTCCGCTGCTGAAAACGCTGCCGTATTTCCGGTAACCGTCAGCCAAAGCGCTGCCAGCATTATCTTCCCCAGGCTCTGCCCGGCCGTACGCTGACGCCGTCTTTTCCCTGCCGCATACCGCCGCCGTCTCGCCTCCAACACCGCCGTCTCTCTGTTTTCTTTCGCTAAAATCGTCATTGTCTTTCTCCCTTTACAGCCTGATGCTTATACGTCCCAAATATTTATACGTCTTAATACTTATGCATCCTCAATATGTATGTATACGTCCCAAACGCTCATCGCCGGCGACAGCCCAAAACAAAAAGCCGCCCCAACCGGAGCGGCTTTGCAAAAACTGGCGGAGATGCAGGGATTCGAACCCCGGGAGGACTTGCGCCCTCGTCTGATTTCAAGTCAGGTGCATTAAACCAGCTCTGCCACATCTCCGTCTGACCGGCTGTCCGTCTGCAACAGCCCGGCGTCGAAACGCCGCTATCCGACCGGACAACAAAAGCAAACTAAAACACTTTTTTCCAAACGTCAAGAACTTTTTTCACCTTGTCAAAACACGGGCATAGCCTCACCGTTCCTGAACCGTTCTGCCCGCTGTACTCCGTTCCTGAAACTTTCCCGGGCAATGCCGTCCGCACGCCCGCCCCCGGCCGAACCACACTGCCCGCAACACCCCGCCGCCCGGAGTTTATTCAAACTACGCCGCCCGCAGCATTCCGCAGATTAACACCGATTCTCTACCGCCGCAGGCCGGCGCCGATTTTCCGTCGGTACCGGTCTGCCTCTCCCAGCAGGGCTTACTTATTCAACCAGCGTAATCACGCCGCAGTCGCGCTGCTCCAGCTTATTCTGAATACTTGCCTTAAGTTCCTGCGTTGCGCCCGGAGCCACCGTAAAGCGCCAGACGTGTTCGTTGCCGTCCCCGGCCTCGCCTTTGATGCTCTCTTTGACAATTTTTGCATCAGCCGGCATTGGCTGTTTCAGTACGATATCCGCCGGATACTGCGCCTTGTTGGTTACGCGGTAAATCGTTTCATAAAGGTTGGTCGTTTCTGCCGTAACGCAGGTATCAGCCGGATTTTTCTTATATTTGCGCTCGCTTAGTTTCTGGATGTCATCGACTTTTGCTTCGGCATAAACGTCAAAAAACTTGCCCAGATTAAGCGTCAGGCGCTGCCCTTCCGCTTTGTTGTCAATCGTATTTTCGCCGACAAACTGCAACGCGCCGTTCTTGTCATAGTCATAAAAACTGATTTTCCCTTTCGGCAGCGGCATTCCCAGCCCGTCTTCCGCATTGTTTGTAAAATTATAAATCAGGTTCGGATGGACGTCCTTATAGAAAGACTTGTTCTTGCCGAACGACAGCGTTGAGTCGACCACGCCGCGCTTTTTATATTTCACTGCCGGCGCATTGACAAAAGACACCTGCTTAATCTGCCCGTCTTTCAAAGACGTCGGCTGCGGTATCTTGTAAATATAATAGCCGTTCAAATTCTGCGGGGCAGAAATGACCGGCGCCGCCTCCATCGTATCCATCGCCGCACCGAGTGCCATCGCATTGACCATCGCCCGCTTAAACATCCGCGGCTGCAACACTGCACCGACCGTATTGACGTCGCCCGCAATCAGGTTGACGCTGACATTGTCGTAAGCGCTGCCCGAACTGTTGCTGAGCGAAACCCTCCCCAGCAGTTCCAGCGTTTTTTCATCGTTGACTTTTGCAACATAATTCGCTTCCCACGAAAAGCCGGACGTCAGATATGCCAGACGCAGTTCTTTTTCTCCCGCTTCCGCCGTTTCTGCCCGGGCTTTTAAAACCGGCGTGCTGTTCAGCCCCAAAGGCACCTTGTCAAACAGAACCCGCCCCGGAAAATTCGTCTCAATTCCGTAGTCGAACTTCAGCACCGGCGACATTCCGTCCGCTGCCAGCAGAATTGCCTTTTCATAAATGTTTTCTCCGGTCGCCGGATTGGTGCGCACGGTCTTGACTTCCTTGCCGACAAAAGCGCTCAGCATATTCATATAGTTAACCCCGGCATAGTCATAGTTCTGTTCCAGAATTTTTACCCCGTCGCCGAAAATAAACGCCGATTCCGGACGCATCTGCCGCGCCACTTCGTCAAAGACCACTTCGTTGATGCCTTTGTTGAGCTTAACCTGCTGGCGTTTCTTTATCAGCGCCAGATCCTGATTGTAAATAGTGATTTCGGTCGCCGGCCCCCCCGCGGTCTGCCCGGCCGTCGCCGCAGCGTTTTCGGCCTTTTC
>ENA-OURV01002959-OURV01002959.1-human-gut-metagenome-genome-assembly--contig:-NODE-2959-length-11171-cov-2.728320_pt1 | contig 11171 bp, 7 predicted proteins | sample MGYA00242141_ERZ509072 | MGnify/ENA primary metagenome ERZ509072 (study PRJEB26280, sample SAMEA2338763) | human gut metagenome | biome: human gut; feature: human-associated habitat; material: faeces... | reverse complement strand
AGAAATTTTCGCAGATATTATTCAGATTTTTTATTAATATCGTGCGTCGAACCTGCAACGCCCTTAGGACTTCTTTTTAGGAGCTTGACTTTCAATGCATTCTCTAATTTTCGAATGCGAACGGATGCGGAGGGAGCGGTAAGGCCGATTTTTTCTGCTCCCCTCGTTAAGTTTTGGCAGTCTGAAATTGCTTGCAGCAACAGCAAGTCATTGAGATCGTAGTGAAACATTTGGGCAAATTGTGTTAGATGAAACCTAACACTATCTTAGCTATTTTTAAATAGAAATTCTCTTCTATAACTCACATAATTTAATAACGAGATTGGCTCGTCCACAAGGAGAATTAAATGTTTAAACCATCAGTAGGGTATGTGTTGATGGCGGGTGTGTTGTCTTTTGCATTTATTAATGCAGCCTCTGCCGAACCTTTCAATGCCGACCTTTCTAGACAATATATGAGCGGAGATAAAGCAGCTTATTTAGCCGGTGTTCATACAAAGAAAGGGCTTGACTGCGCCGCATGCCATACAACGAATGTGATCTCAGATTCAGAGACTGAAATCAATAAACAATGCGCCATTTGCCATGGATCATTAGAGCAAATGGGAACAAAAACCAGCTCTCAGACCCCCAATCCTCATAAAAGCCACATCGGCCAAATGCAATGCACGGCCTGCCACTCCGGTCATGTCCCGAGCGTAGCTTATTGCACAAATTGCCATGACTTCCCGACTTTGAACAAAATGAAGCAGGGTGTAAGCCGATTGAAGGCCAAGTTCACGGACGACTTGTCAAAATATGAAGAATTAAAACCTGTAAAAATAGAAAAAACAGACCTGCTTATTGTTGGTTCTGGCGCGGCTGGTTTCACGGCTTCAATGGCTGCAAGAGAAGCCGGCGTAAAAAATCTCATCATGATTGAGAAGATGGCCGTTCCGGGCGGTAATAGCCAATTGGCAGCCGGCGGTATGAATGCCGCAGGAACAAAATTCCAGAAGCAGGCAGGTATTGAGGACAATCCGCAGTTGATGTTTGACGACACCATGAAGGGCGGAAAGAATGTTTCTAATCCGGATCTCGTAAGAGTGCTTGCCGATAAATCAAACGAGTCTATTGAGTGGCTCGATAAACACGGAGCAACTTTAAGTCATGTTGGTCAGGGTGGTGGATCTTCCGCGGCTCGTATGCATGGACCGGCCGACGGTGCCTTTGTAGGCCCCTATCTTTCTAAGTTCTTCAGAGATGAAGCTGCTAAGTCGAATTTAGACCTCCGCCTCAATACCAAACTTGTCAAACTCATAAAAGGAACGAACGGAGAAATTACCGGAGCTTTGGTTAAAGGCAAACATACTGGCATTTATCAGATTGATGCGAAAGCGGTCATCCTTGCGACTGGTGGTATTGGTGCCAATCCTGAGCTAATTCAGAAGCTTCGCCCAGATATTAGCCCTGAAGTAAAAACCTCTAACCAACCGGGCAGTCAGGGCGACGGTATCATCCTCGGCGAAAATGTCGGCGCTGCAGTTGTAGATGCGAAGGAAATTCAATTGAATCCGACCCTTCTTGTCGGCTCTCCGGTAATCGTTTCCGAGACGGTTCGAGGAGCAGGTGCTGTCTTTGTAAATAAAGAAGGCAAGCGTTTCATTAGCGAACTGACGACAAGGGATAAAACAAGTGCAGCGGTTTCGAAACAGACAGGAGGCGTTGCTTACGAAATCTTTGATCAAAAGGTTAGGGATAAAGTAAAGCAGACAGGCGCTGCATTTGAGCTTGGGCTTGCAAAAGAAGGTAGGACCTTGGAGGAACTCGGAAAAAACGCCGGAATTGATCCGAAGAATCTAGCAGCAACGATTGCCCAATACAATAAATATGCAGAAGCCGGTAACGATCCTGAATTCGGTCGTCCGAAGATCTCAGCGAAGGTGGATACTCCAAATTTCTATGCGATTGAAGTCACTCCCGCTATTCACTATTACATGGGCGGCTTGAAGATCAATCCTCAGGCCAAAGTAATCGATAAGAATGGCAAAGTTATCGAAGGTTTATTTGCCGCAGGTGAAGTGACCGGCGGTGTTCACGGAAAGAACAGACACGGAGGCAACTCGATTTCCGAGACGATTACCTTCGGCAGAATTTCCGGAGAGGAAGCAGCAAAACGAATAGCTAATAACTAATCGATTATTGTTCCTAAGCAAGAGATGCCGGCGAAGTTTGCCGGCATTTTTGCGAGTAGCGGGTAAGAAGGCGGATCAGAGACGTGCCTCAAAAATACCCTAAGAGACACGAGGCGGTGCCGCACGCTTTCGGCACCGCACTTCAAACTTAGGCTTTAACTTTCATAGCCCCAAAGTCCGTAATGGAAGAAATGAAGCGGATCTTCGGAGAAGTACCGGCATCCTTATTGATGATCTGGGCCTTAGCGATCAAGGCTTTCTGAGCAGCGGTCGGATTGTCGTAGTCTACTAACTGCAAAGCCTTAGTCGAGCATACTTCAACGCAGGCAGGCAAGCGCCCTTGGGAAGTACGATGCGTGCACAGCGTGCAGTGCTCGGCTTTTCCGGGAATGCGCGTTGTCCAAGCTGTCGGACTGGCAGATCTGCCGCCGAGCGGCTTCAGATCGCCGAAGTAAGACTGCTTATTCGGATCGGAGAATTTAGGAGCACTGTACGGGCAGGCAGCTAAGCAGCCTTTGCAACCGATGCACTTTTTCTGGTCAATCAGAACTTCACCGTGCGGTCCGAAGTAAACGGCTTTTACAGGGCACACCTTCATGCAAGCTGGATTTTCGCAGTGCATGCAGGATACTCGGAAGTATTCGATGACTTCTTCAGCCGGATGCTCAAGTCTTTCCAAATGGTTCCACTTCACACCGGGCGCAACTTGGTTTTCTTCTTTACAAGCGACGAAGCAGGCGTGGCAGCCGACGCAGTCGTCAGCATTAACAATGATTCCATATTTGCTCATGACGATCTCCTTAGGCTTTCTTTTCAATACGGACGGGATTTTCGAAGTAGCTCGGATAACCGGACAGCGGGTCGCGATTGCCGCGGTTCATGAGTTTCTGGGTATTCTGGTTGTCGAGCCAGCCATATTGAGCGTCAATCGTGCCGACAGGAACTATCAGAGAAACCACTGCTTTAGCTTCTACAGGACCGCCATACGGGGAAGTGATGAGGATCGTATCGCCTTCCTTAATACCTCTGGCTTCCGCGTCTTTCGGATTGATGTTGACGTGCAGACAGTCTTCAATTTCCATCAGGTAGGGCTGGTCCGTACGCGTCTTGCTGTGCGTGATGTACGGTTTGCGTGAGCCGTTCATCAAGCGAAGATCAAAATCCTTGCTGAGCTCGGTCATCGGCTTGTAAACCGGAAGGCCGGGATAGCCGAATTTGGCGGCACGATCCGAGAAGAAGTCCAGCTTGCCGGAAAGAGTGTTGAAACCGGGTTTGCCGTCAGGGCGGAGTCTTCCATCTTCGTACTTCTTGAAGCCGGGCTTCGGTGCTGGGATGCGGCTGATCTGAGGCAATGCATTTCTAAACTTAACGAGGTCGCCGCCTTCGTACTGATGAAGGATGAAGTCGAGGGCTTTTTCGGGATCGCCGTCGAAGAAGTGTTCGGGTTTATCAACAATGCAGCCGAGTTCCAGAGCAATACGCCAGTCTTCTTTAGCTTCGCCGAGCGGTTTGATCGGTTTGCGAACGGCAATGTTAGGACCGTACCAGCCGAAGGGAGCATGGCGTTCATAGTTCATCGCAGCAGGAAGAATGATATCCATGTTTCGGTGGCTGTCTTTGCGGTGGAAGTAGTCCGTTGCGAATGCAAAGTCTAATTTCGAGAGGGCGTCGTTATAGACATCAGGCTGCGGCCAAATGTTGACGTTAAAGCCCCATCCGCAGAAGACTTTGACTTTACCGTCACGAACCCATTCAGGCAGGTTGTTCGGGCTTGTCTGATCCTGTAGGTCATGCCAGAGCGGAAGTTCGTCTTTATCTAAGCGGCGAGCTTTTACTTCAGGAGAGTTCCACCACTTCTTATCGGCCATAGCGGGGTGCAGACCGAATGCAGCCATGGACAAGCCTTTGGGAGGCTGACCGAAAGGAACGCCGCCAGGGATGTCGATATAGCCCATTAAAATTGGCAGTAGGAGTAGACCGCGAGTGTTATTCACACCGTTGGAGTTGTGAGACAGAGACTGAGTCGTCAGAGTGAAGGAGCCCGGGCCCTGAGCCCAGAGGCGAGCCGCGGCGACAATCTTGTCGGCCGGAACGCCGGTGATTTCCTGGGTTTTTTCGGGTGTGAACTGGTCAACGTACTTGGCGTACTCTTCGAAACCATGTGTCCACTGATCAATGAAGGGCTTATTAATAAGGTTTTCTTTGATCAGAACGCGGGCGATACCGGCAGCCAAAGCGGCATCCGTACCAATGGCAGGAGCCAAATGGATATCGGCAATTTCTGCGGCTTTGGTTCTTCTTGTATCAACTGTGATGATCTTGCAGCCGCGTGCTTTTGCAGCCTTTATGGCTTCCCACCAACCCAGGGGCTGAGCCCAAACGTTGGTGGCCATGATCATATAAACCTTAGTATCTTTAGTCGGCGTGGATCCGTTGTTGGGCTGCCCGAAGTTGAGCTGTTCAGCCATCATGCAGCCGGAGCGGCAAGCGGCGGAGGATTCTGTGGCCCAAGTGGGAGAGTCGAAATAGCGAGCCAAACGGTAAATAGAAGGTCTCGGTTCTTTCGGGTCGCCGGCATAGAACATGACAGATTCGGGGCCGTATTTCTTCTTGGCGGCGAGCATGTTGGCTGCAATCGTCTTGTAAGCTTCATCCCAGGTAATACGAACCCATCCCGGATCGGCAGCCCCTTTGGGAGCCGTGCGTTTCATCGGGTAAAGCAGACGATTCGGGTTATATAAGCGCTGCAGAGTGCTCATGCCTTTAGAGCAGAGCCAGTGACGCGGATTTTCTTTCCAGTTTTGGATACTGATGATGTTATTGCCTTGTGCTTGGAACTGAATTCCGCAGGAAGGTACATGGTTGCAAGAATCGCAAATGGCAAAGCCCGTCCATTCCTGAGGCTGGGGATTTGAAGCCTGTGCAAGAACGGAAGTAGCCGGAGAGACGGCCGGAAGAGCGGAGATTGCCTTGAGAATTTGCCTTCTTGAGAGTTTTTGCATAATTGTTTCTCCTTGGTCAGCATTGGGGTGCTTCTGAGTGAAATTTTGGAGGCTTTTCGCGTGTTTGAATAGAGGAGTTTTCCTGTCATATTTGATTAAAATTGACAAAAATCCTCATCAAAATTGATAACGATATGGCCCAAGACAGACCTACCAGCGAGTTGCTCAGATTTCTTGCCGAGTTCTATGACTCCCGCAACCTTATTTCCACGGCAAACCGTTTAGGCAAAGGTTCAGCAACGTGCTTTCGCCTCTTAGCGCAGGCTCGTGAAATTTTTGAAGATCCTTTGTTTGTGAAGAGCGGGCGTGCAATGATGCCGACACCGAAGATGGATTCATTGATCGGCGAAATCCAATCCATTTTGATGCGCATAGACCGTCTTCCGAGTCCGAAGGTCTTTTCGCCAAAGAATTTAACGCAGGATTTCCGTATTGGTTGTATTGATAATGCGGCTCTGAGATTCATAGTTCCGTCGCTTGCTAATCTGTTTGATCAGGCTCCGAATATTCGTCTGTCTATCATTTCGCTCCATGAGCATTTTCAGTGGGCGCTGGAGAAGGGCAACATTGATATTGTCATCTACGCACCGCCCAATTTGAAGTTAAGAGAATTAGGAAAGAAATTCCATTACGAGACGCTCTATAACACCGATCACTTATATGTGGTCAGGAATACTCATCCTTTGGCAGTCAAGCTGAGGGAAGGCAAGCAGCTTAAAAGGTCGGACTTAAAGAACTATCGTTTTATTGCGGTGAAGTACGGTTATTCGGAGGGAAAGATCACGACCGACTCCTCGGGGTTTGAAGAGGGGAGCAATATTGCCATTGATACCCCTTATCTCTTAACGGTTCCGCACATGCTCACGCAGTGCGATCTTATCGGACGTTTGCCGGAGTCCTCTGTGAGAGAACTTATCGGCAACCTGCCTCTGACCATTCTTCCGAAGAATCTAGTCGCAGATCCGGCGTGGACACCGGTATTTCTGTGGCATGACCGTACGCATTTTGATCCGGCGCATCAGTGGTTTCGCTCTGTTTTACTGCGCAGTCTCGAAGAGAAACGAGCTAAAAAACGCCGGAACAGAAAAAATAGCGAAGAGGATGAGGTCGGCCGCACCCAATAGAACGCTCGAAAAGAGTGAATCTATTGCCGAAAATCACAGGTAACTTTTGCTTCTCTGTTACAACCATAAAAGCTAACCTTCTGTAAAATCGAAACTTTTCACAAGAATAATTACTTTTGAGTCGCAAGGTGAATCAGTCATTACGTTTTGATAAGAAGGATCGAGATCTGCTCAGAAAAATTAATGAGGTCATCGATTCCGGCAATGTGTCTTCTGCTGAGCAGGAGACTTTTAGAACCGCTCTGCACCCGCACGGCATTCAAAACATGGTTAGCACCCATGAAGAACGGATGGCGATGGCTGAGGTTAACCTTTTGCAGCGTTTAAATGACGGGACAGGCGTAGAAGAAAGACTTTCGGCTCTGAAAACGCTTCATGATGAAGTGCTTTACAGCGCACAGACACCGTTCCGCTTTAACACTTCGCGCGTGCTTATTCAGCTCATGAAGGAGATTGTCCGCGCACGCGGCAATGAAGAAGAACAACTCCGTCTGATTCACGATTTCCAGAAAGTGGCGGCCGGCAATCCCCGCATTGTGCGCGCCTTTCTTTCTAAATTCTTCTTGCTGGAGATGCCGGAAGAGTGGAATCAGAAAACGATGGACGACCATGTGCACGACGCCAATACCATGGGCCGAAAAAATCCGACCTATTTGGTGATGGACGCTCGTGTGAAAGGAATTCGCCGTCTGACGGTTGTCTATTACAACTTTGTTGATCCGAAAGTAGTCTACGAACTTTATGAAGCTGCTCATATCATGGGCATTTCGGTTCGGCTGGGTATTAAATTTAAAGCTTGTTTCCACGATCGTTATGTTGAATTCCTTTGGACGCCGAAGGGATTTACGGACACAAAGTCGGTTTTGGACTTTTTAAAAGAACCTGAAACCGGAGCCTTGATGCAGGAAGGCCGCTCAGTCGAAGACTGGGCCAAAGAAGAAGTCCTTCAGACCTTGGAAGTCTTTAATGCCAAGCACGCAGCAGAAATCGCGAAGGAATGGGGCATTGAGGTTCCCTTTCTGTCGGCAAAAGAATTTGAAGAGTACGTTGGCATGGGACAAACCACGCTGATTCGTCTTTCTGAATTTGTGCACTCCAAACTGCTTCCGCGTGTTGAGACAGAAGCTGATAAAGTTAAGCAGGAGCTCCTGAGCGCATCTCCTGAGGATCAAGGCGTTCTTCAGGAACGCCTGAATAAACTGGATGAATTGACTTCTGTTGTGCTTTACCAGCGTTGGCTCCGTCCGTCTCGAAATCCTGAAATTCCCTCGCTGTCTGAATCGGCGGATGATAACCGTCCGGATCTTCTTAAGGTTGACGTTCAGGGACTCCTGTCTCGTCTGATGCACATTCGTCCGTCGTCACGCATTACGCTTTTAACGGGCAAGCTGTCAGATGCGGATGTTTTAGAACTCCTTTGGCTCGGACAAGGTCGGATTTCGCATCTGGAAATCCTAAACATGAAAGAGCGTGAGCTCGGACGTGTAAAACACTTGAACGAGATCAATCAGCTGCAGCAGGCGATCAACCGACACAATGCGATTGAGCTCAAAAGAATTATCCAAGAAATGCACCAGCGTCTGGAGATTGCACAAAATCCCGAACGCAGCGCTCTCTTTAATGAGTTCCTCGAGAACATCCCGTGCATCTTGAGTTTCTATGCCAACCAGCCGCTCGGCAGCCGGTTTGGATCGGACTCCACGACCATCTTAGGTACACGATTCGGTATGGGCTTTGCCGTGCCCGATACGCTTCCGCGCAGCGCGCAAAAGATGATCGAGAAGGAAAGCGATGAGTCTTTCCAAATTCCTCTGCATGTTCCGGTTCAATGTATCGATGTTTATTCGGAGCCTGAGGAAGTTTCTCCATTTGTGAAATGGGTTCGCAAGAACTTGGGCTTCACAAAGTTCGGAATGAAACACTCAAGAGAATGGGTCGCGACCTACGCCAACGCAGAAGTCACAACGAATAACTGCAACGTGGTTTCTCTCGGCGGCATTACACGAGGCAATACTAACGGGCTTGTGGCTGACGAGAGTAAACAGAAAAAAGAAAAGACCGGTTTCTCTTATACCAATACGACGATCCTGAACATTATCAAGGTCACGATCGGTTTCCTGCCGGCGTTCCTCACTTTCATGCTCACTCAGAATTGGTGGGTGCTCGCTTGGTTCGGAGCTCTGATTTGGTTCAGCATTACCGGCATCCGCAATATTATTCAGGCGGTTATTGCTGGGGGCGGCTTCCAGAAGGGCGCGCGCATCGACTGGAAATCCTTGATTAATTGGTCTCGCGTCAGTGACTCATTGATGTACACCGGCATGTCGGTTGTGCTGCTCGAAGGCTTTACTCGTAATGTCCTTTTGGGGCATATTCTCGGGATCACAGTGGATAAGGCGCCTCTACTGGTGTTCTCGATCATTGCTTTGGCAAATGGTCTTTACATCTCTTCTCATAACATCTTCCGTGGATTTCCGAAGACCGCTGTTGTCGGAAACTTATTTCGAAGCATTTTGGCAATTCCGGTAGCCATGGTCTACAACGTGATCCTCGCGATGATTCTGCCGATCATTACCGGAATGCCTGCGGCCGCGATTTTGGTGCCGGCGGCAGCGATCGTGTCTAAGTTCGCTTCCGATACAGTGGCTGGAGTGATTGAGAGTGTGGCTGATCGCCGCAATAACTACCGCCTCCGCACATCTGACTTTCGTATGTCGGCCAAGGCGCTCTTCAGCTGCTTCGAGCGTATGGAACTGGCTTTTCCGAAGAACGATATCCTCTCCTTAATGTCTCGTCCAGCAGATTTCATTCGTGTGATTTCCGAGCGCTCTAAATCGATGGAAATCGAATGCATCGTGATTTCTCTCGATTTGATGTATATCTGGTACTACCAGCCTTGTGCACAACATGCCTTCCTGACGGAACTCAAGAGAATGTCTGCGGAAGAGCGTTTAGTTTTTGTTCGCTTCCAGAAATCTCTCACTGAGTACAAGGAAGTTTCAAGGTTGTTCTTAAGCGGAATGCTTGGTTCTAATTTCTCGAAGGCTTTGGCTTTCTACCTTGATAACTACAAAGCCTATCTCTCTGCGATTGAGGATATTTGTAGAAAGATTGAGGAGCGTTCTCCGGTCGAGTTTCAGGAGACCCACTTGAAAGCCAGTCCCCTCGTCCCAGCGGTAGTTTGGGTGAAGACTCAGGCCACAGCACTCGGAAGAAAATTCCGAGGAAAGAAAAAAGAATCTTTGGCGCAGGAAACGGTGGAGAAAACTACGACTGAAAACGTCTAACCGCAATTGAAGAAACGGTGGATCGGCGCATCTGTTTTTGAATGGATTCGCCGATTTTTCGTCTAAGAATTCTTACGTTTTTGTTGAAGACCTGAATCAATCGCATTAAGTCAGATTCAGTTTTCGACATAGATATTCAATAATATTTCATATCGATGTTGAATAATATTACATATGCATGTTGAGTATTATCCAATATGTAGCTTTGTCAACTAGAAAATAACGGTCAGATTTGCCAAATACTATGAGCAACAATACTTGGCGAAATAGGGAAGGCTTTCTCAGTCATACAAACAATAGATGTGTTTTCAGCAAGATCCGGAAGAAGATCCTCAGCTTTATTGAGCCATTTTGCATCATGAGTGTCGGGTGAAGTTTTAGACTTAATCTCCACGCAGCTGTACTTCCCATGGGCATGAATGATTAAGTCAATTTCCATTCCGGTGTTGTCACGGTAAAAATAAAAATTAGCTTCTTTCCCGTTGTGAGCCCAGCTTTTTTTAATTTCGTTAACGATGAAGTTCTCAAAAATATTTCCGGCCAAGTAAGAGTTACTTAACTCTTTCCCATTTTGAAGATTAAGAAGATGGCAAACCAATCCAGTATCAGTGAAGTAGAGTTTGGGACTTTTCACTAATTGTTTTCCAACATTATGAGCATACGGACGCAGTAAATGAATAATGCCGGACGCTTCAGCAATTGATAGCCACCTTTTAACCGTGGGCTGTGATACTCCAACTTCCTTGGCTATCTCTTGAAGCCTGAGTTCTTGGCTAACTCGTCTGGCAATAGTGATTAGAAATTTTTCGAATTCATCAAACTTCTCTATGCCGGATAAGCTTCGGACGTCCCTTGAAAGGTACAAGTCTACTAATGATCTAAAAAACCAACTTCTCTCTGTTTCGGTCGCTTTCTTTAACTCCGGCCAAAATCCTTGGAAAACAGCATTCCAAGTATCAGCAGGATCAAGAATGGGGAGATTTGATGAAAGAGAAAAACTAGGAAGGTAAGGCTTTTGTTCCAGACCTTTCCCTGCAATTTCATAAATGAAAAAAGGCCACAATTCGAAATTCATTAGTCTGCCCGGCAAAGCATCCGATACCTGCGACATTAAAGATAGTTTTTGCGAACCGCTCAACCAATACAGGCCTTTTTCAGATCTTGAATCAACTGAAATTTTTAGAGCTTTAAAAATTTCCGGTACACGCTGAACTTGGTTAAAGAAACAAGGGGGAGGATTAAGCTGCAGGAATTGGAGCGGCGCGTTTTTAGCCGATTCCAGATTGTTAATATCGTCAAAACTTTGATGGTTCGCTTATCGGACGACAACTGTTTCAATAATGTACTTTTGCCAACCTGCCGCATTCCTGAAACCATGACGATCTTAAAGAATTTGGAGGCTTCTTCAATCACGGGTTGAATCGTGCGTGGTAGGTAATTCATAACAGGAGCTCCCTCATACTTATCAAAAGTATAAGTATTGGTGAAATTTTATTCAATGTCCGTATCAAATAATATTTAATATGAATGTTCAATAAAAGGGGCTGTTGCAAAAGTCTGTCGAAAGCAGACTTTCAACAGCTC
>ENA-OURV01002957-OURV01002957.1-human-gut-metagenome-genome-assembly--contig:-NODE-2957-length-11173-cov-2.631588_pt1 | contig 11173 bp, 8 predicted proteins | sample MGYA00242141_ERZ509072 | MGnify/ENA primary metagenome ERZ509072 (study PRJEB26280, sample SAMEA2338763) | human gut metagenome | biome: human gut; feature: human-associated habitat; material: faeces... | reverse complement strand
TACGAATATAATCCATTAATATCATTTAACAACTATCCGTAGGGCGGGGTGCCCTCACCCCGCCGTTCCCCAATACCCCCCTTATGTTAAACCCAACCGGAGACATTGTTTCATCTGTACGTTCATTCTCCATTCTCCATTTTCAATCCTCAATTACTCCACAGAACGCAAAAAAGGACCCCAAAGGGGTCCTTTTCTGTGTACATAAAACTCTTACTTAATATTATCAAACAGTCCGGTAAAATCGAACGTTGCAAAGTAGTCCTTCGGGGTCTCTGCGCGGCGGATCATCTCTACCGAGCCGTCCTCGCAAAGCAGCAGCTCTGCGGAACGCAGCTTTGCATTATAGTTATAGCCCATCGAGAAGCCGTGCGCGCCGGTATCGTGAATAACCAGTATGTCGCCTTCGTTTATTTCGGGCAGGGGACGATCTATTGCAAAGCGGTCGTTGCTTTCGCAAAGGGAGCCGGTAATATCATAAACGTGGTCATGCGGGGCGTTTTCCTTGCCCAGCACCGTAACGTGATGATACGCGCCGTACATTGCCGGGCGCAGCAGATTCGCGGCGCAGGCGTCCGTGCCTATAAAGTGCTTGTGGGTATCCTTGTGGTGTATAACCGTGGTAACAAGGTAGCCCGCGGGGCCGGTCATGTAGCGGCCAAGCTCGGTGAATATTTTGGGATGCATATCCGTGCCGCCGAACACTTCGTCGTAAACCTCGTGCACCTTTTCGCCCACGAACGCTATGTCCGTTGCGGTATCCTCGGGCTTATAGGGTATGCCTATGCCGCCGGAGAGGTTGATGAACGCTATTTCAACGCCAACTTCCTCGTGCAGTTCCTTTGCAACGGTAAAGAGGAGCTTTGCAAGCGTGGGATAATACATGTTATCCGTATTGCAGGAGGAAAGGAAGGAGTGCAGGCCAAAATGCTTTACGCCCAGCGCCTTGAGCTGCTTAAAGCCTTCGGTAAGCTGTTCGCGGGTGAAGCCGTATTTCGCGTCCGCAGGGTTGCCCATTATGGCGGTGCCGATGCGGAACTCGCCGCCGGGATTGAAGCGGCAGGATATGGTTTCGGGTATGCCGCCGTGCTCCTTAAGGAAGTCTATATGCGTAATATCGTCCAAATTTATGGTGGCGTTAAGCCTGCGCGCATATTCAAAATCCTCCGCCGGCGTATCGTTGGAGGAGAACATTATTCCGTCGCCAACGACGCCTATCGCTTCGCAAAGCATAAGCTCGGCATAGCTTGAGCAGTCCATGCCGCAGCCTTCGTCGCGGAGTATGCTCATTATAATGGGGTTGGGGCAGGCCTTAACGGCATAGTATTCCTTGTATCCTTCGTTCCAGCTGAAGGCCTGGCGCAGCGCGCGGGCGCGGTGGCGAATGTCCTTCTCGTCATAAATATGGAAAGGAGTCGGGAACTTTTCGATTATCTTTTCCATCTGTGCCTTGTTAAAGGGCAGTTTCTTGTCCGTCACGTGATTTATCCTCCGTTTATGAATCGGGCTTAAATTTCCCTGAGGTCTATGATCTGCTCGCCCTTTGTTACGCTGCTTGCGGATATCGCCGCATCGTCGTATTCAATCTCGCCGCCCTGGTTATCATAGGGGTCGTGGCGCCAGAAGGTTTCCGCGGGGTCGAGCGGGTGCTGGAATTCGCTGTTGGCAACCATTCTGTACGGATCGAGATTGCCGAAATAGTGCTTGCGGCGGGCGGAATTATTGATGCGGTGCGCGCTGCCGCCAAAGGAGGGATCTGCAAACAGCCAGCCGTGGGGGGCAATGTAGAACTGCGCCCAGTCATGGTAGCCGATATCGCCGGGAGCGGAGTAGAAGCCGCTCTGCCATTTTGCGGGTATGCCCGCGCAGCGGCACAGCGTTATGAACAGCAGCGCCTGAACGCCGCAGTCTCCCTTCAGGTTGCGCGCGCAGCCTTCCGCTATGCTTTCAAGGCAGAAGTATTCCGGCATGAAGGAGTACGTTACCCTTGTTGTAACAAAATCATAGAAATTGCGGGCCTTTTCAAGGTTGTTAGCGCAGCCTGCGCCAAGCTCCTTCACAAGCTCCCTTATATACGGCGTGAAAACAATGTGCGGGGACTGCTCCTGCGTATCGAAATCGTTGGGCTGCTCCGCATCGGGGATAAGCTTGTAGGTATCGCAGTAGGGGGCAATATTGTCGTATTCGTATTCAACGAAGAATTCCGTGTTCTCATAAAGCTTTTCTTCAAAGTACACGGTGCGTATGGGCGCATCCTCGGGGCAGATGTGCTTAGGCTCATGCGAAAAGGCAATAAGCTTTATGTTGCTCTGCTGTATGCACTTGGCGGGTATCGGCAAATGCACCTTGACCACCTTGCCGGGCACGAACGCATCGTCGTTTATGCGTATGGAGGCGCGTATGCGCAGGTGTACGCCGAAGCTGCCGCGCTCACGCATAATGTTCATGGAGCGATCCAGCATGCTTACGGCCTCGGTGGGCTTATCCTCGCCCTGGCTCGTGCCGGTATCCTTAATGTTGGCGCGCGCGGCGTAGTCGGCGTTGACCTTGAGCAGGGTTTGATGGAAGCGCTTGAAATAGCGCCTTTCGCCGTTTATGAATATCCAGCCTATTTTGTTCATATCCTCAAGCGCGTGGAACTCATCCTCCGTAAAATCGGGAATATCCTTGCGTATGCACGCCATGGCAGTTTCAAACGTGTAAGGATAGTTCCTTGGCAGGCGCAGCATTATTTCGCGCTGCACCCTCATGCAGGCGGCAAGGGGCGCGGTGGTATTGGGGTCGGCAAGGTGCATGTCGATAAGGCGCAGGGCGTTGTCAATATCGCCCACGGCCTTCAGCCGTGCAATATCCTCCGGCAAGCCGATGTCAAGATAGCGGATGTCGTCGTTCTGGTTCATGCTCATAATAATATCCTCCTAAAAAATGCTGCCTACGGCAAGCACGCCGTTGGCAAGATCCTCACGGTAATCGGGATCGCAGGGGCAAAGGCTGTTTATAACCACGCCGTCGCTGCCTGCGCGGCTGGTGGAATGGATATATTTGCCATCGCCAATATACATTGCAACATGGCCCTTGAAGAACAGCATATCGCCCTTCTTCATGTCCTTGCGCTCTATTTCGTGTACGCAGAAGCCTTCCTTTATGTCCGCATTGCGGTACATGTCCACGCCGTACATAAGATAGCAGCTGCCGACCAGGCCGGAGCAGTCTATGCCAAGCGGGCTCTTGCCGCCCCAGCGGTACTGCGTGCCCATATACTGCTTTGCAAGGCTTACGACCGCGTTCCGCATCTCCTCCTCGCCAAGAGCAGGCTTATCATAATACGCGCCAAGCTGCAGCGAACGCATATAGCCTTCCGCGCCGCCGTACAGGCGAACATGGGTCCAGCCCGCGCGCACGTTTTCATCTTCTATTTTTTCAACTATCGCGCCGCGGTAAAGGGTTATGAGCACGTTGCCGTTATGTGTGGCCTCGGTATGCACATCGCCGGCCAGCGCCCAAACGCGCAGCAGCTTGGTGTCCTCGCCTTCGCGGCGGGCTATTTCCGCCTTATCGAAAAGCATGTCGTCCTTATGGGCATAGGTTTCGTAACGGTAAGGGGTAACTATTTTGTACCAGCCGCCGTCCAGCTTTTCCGTGCAGGTGATGACGTGGCCGTACCAGCCTTCGTCGTCGGGCTCGGCATCGAATGCGGGTGCGCACACATACAGCGCGCGGGGAGCGATAATGATGGCCTTTTTGTTCATTGGTATCTCCTTCTTTTGCCTTTTGCTGCTAAATAAACGTGTTTTGGCGAAATTTTTCCGTTAATGGAATATTTAACGGAAAAACCTTTATATATTGTATACTTTTCGGCGCTCTTTAGCAATCAATTTATGCATGGAACGCCTTGGGATTTTAATGCAGATTTATTACAGCAGCTCTGCAAGGCATTCTTTTTCGTGCCCGCGGAAGCCTTTGGTATGCTCGGCATGGGTAAGGCTGCTTATAACGCTTTCCTCAACGCACTCTATCGCCGCGCGGAACATAAGGTCCATATCGTCCTCAAAGAGCACGTCCGCGGCGATGGGCTTTTTGGGCGAATAGTGCGGTATGCGGTTGGCCGTTGTGAACGCGAGGGCAATTTCGCCCGAGCCGTTGCCGGATATGCTGCCGGTGCGGGCTATGCCGCTCTGCGCCCGGCGGGCAACGCGCTGAAGCTGCCTTGCGGATACGGGGGCGTCGGTAGCTATTATGATTATAACGCTGCCCTTGTCCTGCTGCTCCGCGGCGGCCTTTTCGGCCTCCTTCTTTTGGTAAAGCCTTTCGCCCACGCGCTCGCCGCCTATGGTAAGGTCCCTTAGCGTGCCGAAGTTGGTAAGCAGCAGCGCGCCCACGGTGTATTTGTTGCCGTAAAGCTCAAATACACGGCTGGCGGAGCCTATGCCGCCCTTGAGCGAATAGCAGCTCATGCCGCTGCCCGCGCCCACTGCGCCTTCCTCAAAATCGTCCGCGGCGTTTGCAAGCGCGTCAAGCGCGTTCTGCTCGGTAACGTGCAGGCCGCGTATGTCGTTAAGATGGCCGTCGTTGCATTCAAATACCATTGGGTTGACCGTACCCGTGTCGCAGCCTATATCCTCATTGCGCTCCAGCATATATTTCACCAGCGCCGTAGCCGCCGTGCCCACGGAAAGGGTGTTGGTCAAAAGCAGGGGAGTTTCGATGGTGCCAAGCTCGTTCACCTGCACAAGGCCTATGCTTTTGCCGAAGCCGTTTATAACGTGGCACGCGGCGGGGCATTTATCGTGGAACATATCGCCCGTATGCGGCAGTATTGCGGTTACGCCCGTGTTTATGCCGCCCTCGTGCCGCGTAACGTGGCCGACCCTTACGCCGGGAACGTCGGTAATCTTATTCAGCCTGCCCTTTTCCATCCTGCCCAGCGTGAAGCCGAAGCTGCTCTGTACACCCATTGTCATTCCTCCAATATGAATATATTTTCTCGCTTTGCACGTTTCGGCAAATTGCGCCGAAACCCGACCTATATTATATACTATTTTTCTCCGCAGCGCCATCGCAATATGAGCGGGAAGGGGCAGAATACGGAATCGGCAAATTTTGCCGCAAAAAGATTATATAGTAACTCACAGCTGTTTGTTTTCGTCAACCCCTCAGTCAAACCTTCGGTTTGCCAGCTCCCCGGCCGGGGAGCCTTTTTGGTGCGCTTTACAAACTCCTGCACAGCTTAGGCGGGCCGCCAATGACGGCCCCTACTCTGCACATTACAAACTTTTGGCAAAAACAAGGGGACGCACTGCGTCTCTCTCATCTTCATAATCTCTTACGTTCACCCGCCGCAAGGCGGATTTCACATGGCAGAGCCATATTTCACATTGCGCAGGCATTCATCATACGTCAAACCGGGGATATACAGCTAATACAAAATGTGAACTAATTTCAGACTTATTGACAAGGCATATCGCTACCAATTATGCTTAAACTGTAAGGGACGGAAGGCGCATTATGCCAAGCCATGCCATGCATTGGTTGCTTGCACCGGGAAGCGCCGCTTGCGATAAGCTGCCTTTGTAAACGGCCGAAGAATCCCATGAGCTTGAACGAGAATAAACCGATAACAGGAGGAAGTCAGCTATGGATAGAAAACACACTAAGAAAATAATTATCATAATGGCGGCTATAATATTCGCGCTGCTGGTTGCGGTGGGAATACTGCTTGTGAACGCAGCCAAGATACCGATGCCCGCCGAATGCCCGCCCTCGGTGCGCTGGGATGGGCAGGTGTATGCTTAGCGCGGCGAAAAGCTGAGCGGCGACCATGCCGCAGCGGAGGTGCTGGGAAACATTACGGCGGTTGTTGACCTATCGCGCATGCCGCAAAACGACGGCGAAGCCAACTGGCCTGCTGTCGGCGCGGAGATTGGCAAAATAGGTGACGAGACGGCAATTTACGTTTACAGCGCGTGGTACAGGCTTGAACCCGAAAAATAAGGGCAGGTTTCACAATTCCGCTGTTGTAAAACGGGGCGCGTAAATGTACAATAATGTTAAAACTCAAGGGAGGTTTTGATATGAGCGTTTTTACGGACAAATGGATAGATGAGCATAAGGACGAGCTGGTGGAGAAGCTTCAGCAGTGCGTTAGGATAAACTCTGTGCGCGACGATGGCAGCACAAGGGAAGGCGCACCCTTTGGCGAGGGCGCGGCGAAGTGCCTGGAGGACACGCTGAATACCGCCAAGGAGATGGGCTTTGAAGTGAAGAACCTTGACGGCTACTGCGGCACGGTGGACTACGGCACGGGCGAGGAGCAGCTGGGCATACTGGCGCATCTTGACGTGGTGCCCGAAGGCGAAGGCTGGACATATCCGCCCTATGCTGCGGAAATTCACGACGGCCGCCTGTACGGCCGCGGCACAATGGACGATAAGGGCCCCGCGTTTGCGGCGCTGTTCGGACTGGCAGCGGTAAAGGCAAGCGGAGTTGAGACCAAGCGCCGCGTAAGGCTGATACTGGGCTGCGACGAAGAATGCGGCATGGGCTGCCTGCATCATTATAATGAGGTGGAGAAGGCGCCGGATATGTGCTTCTCTCCCGATGCAAGCTATCCGCTGGTAAATTCCGAAAAGATGATATACAACAGCGCCTATCGCAAGGAATACGCTTCCTCCGTGCGCGTAAAGGCAGGCACGGTATCCAACGCCGTACCCGGCAAGGCGGAAGTTTTCGTCCCCGTAAGCGCGGATGAAGTGAAAGCTGCTGTGGCAAAGCTTAATAATGCGGACTTTACATATAATGTAAGCGCGGCGGATAACGGCGCGAACGTGGTGATAACGGGCATAGCGGCGCATGCGTCCACGCCGGAGCAGGGCAAGAACGCCTTCCTTGCGGCGGTGCAGCTTATGAACGAGCTGAACCTGCCCGAGGAGGATGCCGATACCGTTGCGGTGCTTTGGGACATACTGAAGTTCGATTGCCACGGCGAGAGCATAGGCATAGACTCCACAGATGATTCCGGCAGGCTGACCACCAACGTTGGCGTAATAGAATGGGACGAAACTGGCATAAAGCGCCTGACCATGGACATACGCGCGCCCATAACCGCCAACGGCGAGCTGATAACCGAAAAGCTGCGCGATGCCTTCGGCAGGGCGAACATGATAGAAACGCACCATGGCTGGAGCGACGGATACTATGTGTCCCCCGAAAGCGAGCTGGTGAGCAAGCTGATAGGCGTATACAACGCGCGCTTCAACGCGGACGCGAAGCCCATGGCGATAGGCGGCGGCACCTATGCGCGCCATCTTACCAACGCCGTTGCTTTCGGCACCGAGCGCGAGGACGAGCCCGCCTGCATACACATGGCGGATGAGAACATACGCATAGATCACCTGATTGAGGACGCCAAGATAATGGCGGACGCGATACTGGCGCTTGCGGCGAAATAAAGCGAATCTGATGCATAAATAAGCAAAGTAAAACGGCGTGACCGAAAAAGCCACGCCGTTTGCGTATTTATAATTACTTCAGTTCGTATTCCTTTGCGTAGCGGGCAAAGTCGGCCTTGTACCGGGCATCGTTGCCGCTCTTAACGGTGTTAAGATATTCATGCGTATCGAATTCGCCGCGGTCTATTTCCGTTACGCATACGGCAATATTTGAACAATGGTCGCTTATGCGTTCGCAGTTGTTCAGAAGGTCGTTCAATATAAACCCAAGCTCTATCGTGCAGCGGCCCGCCTGCAGGCGCTCTATGTGGCGGCGCTTTATTTGGCCTATGAGCACGTCTATCACCTGCTCCAGCGGTTCAACGTGCGCGGCCTTTTCAAGATCGTTATTCACAAACGAATCTATTGAAAGGGAAAGCACATCGTTCAGCGCCCTGAACAGCAGGCCGAGTTCATCCTTCGCCTCGGCGGAGAAATGCAGCGCCTTTCCTTTCATTTCGTCCGCGCTGTTCTTTATGTTCAGCGCATGGTCGCCAATGCGTTCAAAATCGTTTATGCTGTGCAGCAGTTTGGAAACATCCCGGCTGTCGCTTTCGTTCAGCGCGCATGCTGCCGCCTTAACGAGAAAGCTGCCAAGCTTATCTTCATATGTATCCAGCTCGCTTTCGCCTTCTTTTATGGCCTCGGCCTTGTTGACATCGTATTTCTGCATTATGCTGAGCGAATCAAGCACGGTATCCTTGGCAAGGCTGGCCATTGCGCAGGCCATGTTGAAGCTTTCGTGCACGGCCATGCCGGGGGAGAGGAGCAGCCTTTCATCAAGGAATATCTTTTCGCGCTGCCTTTCATCCTCCCCAACGGGGATTATTATGCGGGACAGGGCAACAAGCTGCCTGCCGAAGGGCAGCAGTACGAACGTTGTTGCGGCATTGAACACGCTGTGGCACAGCGCTATGCCCGCGGCATCGGCCGAATTGGAAAGGAAGGGAAAGCCGCCGAGCAGGCCGCCTATGCCATAGAACACCACAAGGCCGAGCAGCGTGCCTATCATGTTGAACACAATATGGATTATAGCCACGCGGCGGGCGTTTTTGCTGGTGCCTATGCTGGAGATGAGCGCGGTTACGCAGGTGCCTATGTTAAGGCCCATTACAACCGGTATAGCCATGCCGTATGTTATCATGCCCGTAAGGGACAGCGCCTGCAATATGCCCATGCTGGCGGCGCTGCTCTGAATTATGCCTGTGAATATCATGCCCACAAGCACGCCGAGCACGGGATTATTAAAGGAAGTAAGTATGCTTGCGAACTCCGGAATGTCCTTCAGCGGGGCTACGGCATCGCCCATCATGGTCATGCCGAACATGAGTATTGCAAAGCCCACCATAACGCCGCCCATGTCGCGCCGCTTCTGTGTTTTGCATACCATTATCATCATTACGCCGGCAAGGGCGATAACAGGGGAGAAGTTTTCGGGCTTGAGCATGCTCAAAAGCACGCTGCTGCTGTTTATGCCCGCAAGGGAGAGTATCCAAGCGGTGAGCGTTGTGCCTATGTTGCTGCCCATTATCATGCCCGTGGTCTGCTCAAGATTGAGTATGCCGCTGTTAACAAGGCCGACAAGCATTACCGTAAGGGCTGAGGAGGACTGAATGGCTATTGTTACGCCCGCGCCGAAGGCAAGGCTTTTGAAGGTGTTTGACGTCATGCGCTGGAGCGTTGACTGCAGCTTGCCGCCGGAAAGCTTTTCAAGCCCGCCGCTCATGGTATGCATACCGTAAAGGAACATGGCAAGGCCGCCAAGCAGGGTGAGCACAGAGAAGATGTCCATTCTTTATATCTCCTAAACAAAAATTTATATACTGATAAAAACCTTTAATAGTATATAGGCAGATGTGAATATATGCAAGCATAAATTTAGAGATTTGCATTAGAAAACGATGAGAAAATATTTGTTATGGAATAATAAGCAAAAGACTATATATAAAACGCATGCGCGGCGGGGGAAAGCCGATATTGTTAATTATCCGTGACTATTGGGCGTAAAGGGGGCGCAACGGGTTGCAATAGTGCGGGAAAAATAGTAAAATAAACCGATTATCGATGTTGAGCCGTGCTTTGGCGCGGTGATGGAGGTATTTGTGAGTTTGGCGCTAAAGGTAAAGAAGTTTATCAACTCCGAACACAGCGGAGAATATGTGGACATAATTCTTCCGGGGGAGATAGGCATAAACAGCGCAGCAGGCGTTAAGCTGAAGCCCAAGAAGGAAAGCGACGCACCCGCAGAGGCGGAGGACGCGGCAAGCTTCGATCCGGACGATCCTATGGACGAGGAGAACGAGGGCGAAACGCATGATATAAACCAAGGCACTATGCAGCAGGAACGCTGCCGCATACATTATATGGAGGCCGGCATGGGAGAGCCGCTGCTGCTTATACATACAGTTGGGCAGTCGCTCTATACCTGGCGCGGCGTATTCAATCTGCTCAGCGCACGATACAGGGTCATAGCCATAGACCTGCCCGGCTTCGGCTATTCGGACAGGCCGGAGAATTTCAGCTTCAGCGTGGAGGATTATGCCGAGGTCATCGCCCGCTTTATGGACGCGAAGGGCATAGAATCAGCGCACATTGCGGCGTTTTCGCTGGGCGGGGCATATGCCGTAAGCTTTGCGCTCAGGCATCCGGAGCGCATGGGCAGGCTGGCGCTGCTTTCCCCGGGCGGGATAACGCCGGAAATGCCGCTGACAATAAGGATGATAGACAGCCCGCTTTTCGGCTTCATAGCCAGCATGCTGTATAACATGAACGCGGTGGCCTATGCCTTCCTTTTCAAGATAATCGGCAATGGCCTTCTTGGCCTCTGCCACCTCCATGCCGTTAAGAAAGCCGGAGTTCACCATGCGCCCATGTTCGCATTCGGTGTATGCTTCCTTGCTGACGTCTCCGCCCGCAACTACTTCTACTATTGGCAGATTGAAGGTCTTTGCAAATTCATAGTCGCGCGTGTCGTGCGCGGGAACGGCCATTATTGCGCCCGTACCGTAGCTCATCAAGACGTAGTCTGCTACCCATATCGGAATTTCCTTTCCGTTTACCGGATTTATTGCGTGGGCTCCCGTAAAAACGCCGGTCTTGTTTTTGGCGAGATCCGTCCTGTCGAGGTCGCTCTTTGATGCGACGGATTTCACATACGCCTTAACTTCTTTTTCCTGTTCGGGAGAGACGAGCTTGTCGAGCAGCGGGTGTTCGGGGGCGATAACCATGTATGTCGCGCCGTAGAGAGTGTCGGGGCGCGTTGTGAAAATGCGCAATTTTTCGCCCTTCGCGGCGGAATCGGCTATTGTAAAATCAACTTCAGCGCCCTCCGAGCGGCCTATCCAGTTATATTGAAGCCTTTTTGTGGAGTTTGGCCAGTCGAGCCCCGCAAGCCCCTCTATCAGCTTGTCGGCGTATGCCGTTATGCGCAGCACCCATTGGCGCAGCTTTCTTCTTTCGACAGGGAATTTGCCGACTTCGCTCTTGCCGTCAATTACCTCTTCGTTGGCGAGGACTGTCCCGAGGGCCGGACACCACCATACGGGCTTTTCGTCGACGTATGCGAGCCCCATTTTAAAGAGGCGGAGGAAAATCCATTGGGTCCATTTAAAGTATGACGGGTCGGTAGTATTGATCTCACGCTGCCAGTCGATTGCAAAACCTATGGACTTTATTTGTTTTCTAAA
>ENA-OURV01002943-OURV01002943.1-human-gut-metagenome-genome-assembly--contig:-NODE-2943-length-11204-cov-47.509552_pt1 | contig 11204 bp, 8 predicted proteins | sample MGYA00242141_ERZ509072 | MGnify/ENA primary metagenome ERZ509072 (study PRJEB26280, sample SAMEA2338763) | human gut metagenome | biome: human gut; feature: human-associated habitat; material: faeces... | reverse complement strand
GCATCCTGATGCACATTATACATCTGGAACACATAATAGGTCGGAGTCAGCACCATCTTGTCGTCTTTGGTCAGAATCATGGACTGAAGCACATTGACCACCTGTGCGATGTTGGTCATTTTCACACGGTCGGTGTACTTATGGAAAATGTCCAGACTCAAGGAAGCCACAAACGCATCACGCAGCGTGTTCTGCTGGTAAAGGTGACCGCTGATGGTGCCCGGTTCTTCATCCCACCAGGTTCCCCATTCGTCGACCATCAATCCAATCTGCTTCTTCGGGTCGTATTTGTCCATGATGGCAATGTGGCGTTTCAGCACGTCTTCAATTTCACGGCACTTACCTACCGTCCAGTAATAATCCTCATCATTGAACTTGGTAGCCGAACCTTTGCTGCCATCCCAGCCCAATACCGTATAATAATGCAAGGAAATACCATCCATGCGATGTCCGATGTTCTTCATCAGCACCTCGGTCCAGTTGTAGTCATAATCGCTGGCTCCACTGGCAATCTTGAACAGGCGGTTGCCGTCGTAGTTGCGGCAATAAGTGGAATAACGGCGATACAAATCGGAATAGTATTCCGGACGCATGCTGCCGCCGCATCCCCAACTTTCATTTCCGACACCGAAATATTTCACCTTCCACGGTTTTTCACGTCCGTTTTCCTTTCTCAGTTTTGCCATAGGGCTTCCCTGTTCAGAGGTCATGTATTCCACCCACTTGGCCATTTCTTCCACACTTCCGCTACCTACGTTTCCGCTGATGTAAGGTTCACATCCCAGCATCTCGCACAGGTTCAGGAATTCGTGCGTACCAAAACTGTTGTCTTCCACGGTACCTCCCCAGTTGTTGTTGACCATACGCGGACGTTTTTCACGCGGCCCAATACCATCCATCCAGTGGTATTCATCGGCAAAGCATCCTCCCGGCCAACGAAGTACAGGCACTTTCAAGGCCTTCAACGCCTCGAACACGTCTTTACGATATCCGTTGATGTTCGGTATCGGCGAATCTTCTCCCACCCAGAGACCACCATAAATACAGGTACCCAGATGTTCGGCAAACTGACCATAAATTTCTTTGTTGATGATTTGTTTTCCCTGTTCCGGATGAACAGTCACTGTAGCCTTTTGTTGGGCGAACAAAGGCATCGCGGCAAAAAAAGCCAACCCTAGAATTGCATTTTTCATAACTTTATTGATTTTATTTTGTCGTTTTTCACCCTACAAAAATAAATAATTTTCCTACGCATGAGGTGTACAACAACACACTTTCAGGAGGAGAATTGAACATTCCCTTAAAAATACTTGAAAAATAAACTCCAAAGCACATATTCCTTCCCGTCTTCGCAACAGGATACCAAGTTTTCTACTACTTTTGCATCCAAAATTATTCCACATGCATTCTAAGAAACGAATTATTCTTTGGTCTGTCATAGCGACCGTCCTTTTGGCGGGAGTCATCAGTATCTTCTGCCTGCTGTTCAACCGTCCGCTTCAGCTCACGCAGCCCACCTTTATTTACATTGATGGCGACGACACTGCCGATTCGGTCTATGTCAAGATACAGCATGACCTGCATGGAAAGCACCTGGCAGGTTTCCGCATGCTTTCCCGCTTCAAATCTTATGACAAGCATATTCACACCGGAGCTTACCGCTTTGACGCGCAGACCAACACCCTGACCTTGTTCCGCCGTCTGAGCAGCGGACACCAGACACCGGTAAAAGTAACCATCCCCAGCGTCCGTACACTGGACCGCCTGGCACATTCACTGGACCGCCAACTCATGGCCGATTCCACGGAAATTTTCACGCTGATGTGCGACAGCAGTTTCTGTGATTCTTTGGGATTCACCTACGAAACGCTTCCAGCACTCTTCATTCCGAATACCTACGAGGTGTACTGGAACATGCAGGCGAAAGATTTCTTCCAACGTATGAAAAAGGAATACAACCGTTTTTGGAACGAAGAGCGGAAAGCGAAGGCAAAGGCTGCCGGACTGACTCCGGTGGAGGTGAGCACACTCGCCTCCATCGTGGAAGAAGAAACTGCCAACCGGGGAGAGATGCCCATGGTGGCCGAACTCTATCTGAACCGTCTGCAAGCCGACATGCCGCTGCAAGCCGACCCTACCGTGAAATTCAGCTTACAGGAATTCGGCCTGCGTCGCATCCTCCACAAGCATTTGGAGGCAGACAGCCCCTACAACACCTACAAGCATACCGGACTTCCTCCCGGCCCCATCCGCATTGCTTCTATTCAGGGCATAGAAAGCGTGTTGAATCATGCACAACATGACTATCTTTATATGTGCGCCAAGGAAGATTTCTCGGGCACGCATAATTTTGCCGTCACCTTTGCCGAACACCAGGCCAATGCGCGCCGTTATCAGCAGGCGTTGAACAAGAGAAACATCCGTTAGGCTTACCTAACGGACGGATTTCCAAAACTGCATGAAACGAGAATAAGGACCGTAGCACACCAGGCCGTCGCCTTGCTGCAATGCATAGTCCTCGGGGAATGCATTGGAAACTTCGCGCTCAAAAACGGAGATACCCAGAAAATTCTGAATCTGCTTTCCCTTTATCAGTGAAATCAGCTTGATGCCGAACTCCTGCTCCAGATTCAGTTCGTTCAGGTGATAACCTACCAGTTTGGAAGGTACCACAAACTTGAACACATACGTGTTTTCGTCAATCTGGAACAGCTCGGCTCCTCCATCCAGCTCCAGCTGCTGCGCCAGCAAACGGGCGGCATCCTGCTCGGGAGTCAGGATACGATCGATAGAAAAAGCCTCCAGCACCGCCTTATGCACCTCATCGACAGCCCGGGCATAGATACGTTTCACCTTCAGTTTCTTCAGCAGCGACACAATGCGGACCGAGGCCCCGAAATTGTCACCTATTGCCACAATGGCCGCATCCACGCTTTTTAAAGGCAGCACGGAAAGAGCCGTCTCATCCGTAGCATCGAGCACAAACGAAGCCGCCATGCGGTCTTTCACACTGTCTACATGCAGGCTGTTGCCGTCCACTCCGGCCACTTCATGCCCCATGGCAGTCAGTTCCATTGCCAGCATGCTGCCATAATGGCCCAAACCAATAATCAGATATTTCATACGTCAGTTGATGATAATGTTGTCACTCGGATATTTATAATTTCGTTTTCTCTCCTGCCGCACCAGTCCGGTGAGTAAGGTAAATGCCCCTACACGTCCTACGTACATCAGCAGGATAACCAGCAACTTGCTGGCATCACCCAGCGTGGGCGTCAGGTTCAGGCTGGACCCCACAGTGCTCAATGCCGACACACATTCAAAGGTCACCGCCAGCAGTCCGGCCTGCGGCTCTAACATACTCAACGCAAAAATAGCTACGAAAGCCAGAAACAGATAGAGCATCATGGCCGCATTGGAACGCCGAATGGAATCGTGCGAAAGTTCCCTCCGCAAAATGGTCACCCGGTCGGCTCCACGTATCACAGCCCACAGGTTGATCAGCACCACAGCACACACATTCACCTTCACACCGCCAGCCGTAGACTGTGTGCCCCCTCCTATCACCATCAGTACAATCATGAGCAGCAGGGTCTGCAAGGAGAGCGACGTGAGACTCACACTGGCAAAGCCTGCCGTACGCGGACAGGAAGAATTAAAGAAAGCATGCACCCACTTATCCAACACCGGCATCCCGGCAAACGAATGGTTCCATTCCAAAGCTGCTATGACCAACGTACCTCCTACCAGGAGTATACCTGTGGCTACCAGCACAATCTTGGTGTTCAAGTTATACAGATGCACTTTCTGACGGAACCGACCGGCACGATGCAACACCCGCCATTTCAGATAACCCAGGTAGTAGGCTACGGTTTCATAGAGGTTGACCAATATCGGGAAACCGATTCCTCCCAAAGCTATCAGAAGTCCCAGGGTGACATACAGCAGATTGTGTTCCTGCATAACCGCAGGATTACTCATCCCGCCAGGCAAGGTGGAAAAACCGGCATTACAGAAAGCCGACACCGAATGAAAAGCTGAGAAAAAGAGTTCTTCCCGCAAGTTCATCCCCAGCGTATCATGGATGCTGAACCAGATAACGGCCATTCCGACCCCTTCGATGGCCAGCGTGAATCCCAATATATATAATAAGGTAGATAAAAGGGAGTTCAACGAATTGGAACTGATCATGTCGCCCACCATCAGCTGATTGTAGAGCGAAGTGTTTCCCATGAAGAACATGGCGAAAAAGCTGGTCAGCGTCATCACGCCCAAACCACCGATTTGAATCAGCAGAATAATCAGTACCTGTCCCTCCAGCGTAAAAGTGGAAGGCACATCCACACTGACCAGTCCCGTCACACAGGTGGCACTGGTCGCGGTGAACAAGGCATCAATGAAGGATATTCCCTGATAAGTGGCGCGAGGCAACATCAGCAACCCCGTTCCCACCAGGATGAATACCAGGAAACTGCCGGCCAGAATCAACGACGGGTTGGTGCGCTTGCCCAGCAGCCGGACCAGAATACCCGAAAGCTGAGAGAACGAAAGCAACAACAACACCGCTCCCTTGTAAAATGTATGATGGAAGAAAACCCACACCCAATATACGCCCGTAGTCTCTTCCGGCTTCTTGAAAATGACAGGCAGCAATGTAAGATAGAGCAGTATGGTAAGAATCCAAGTCCAAGGTGTGAACTTGAACGGAGAATCTTCCTGCCGGAACAGAATCTGCAAAGTGGTGGTCAGCAGGTAAACAATCCAAACAGCATGATACACCCCATGCACCACCGTCTGTTCTCCAGCCGAAATCCGGAAACCATATTCATACACGATAGTGAGCAGGAAAACCATTCCACACAGAAAATTCACCCCCATTACCCAATTGAGCAACCGGTTGATGCGCGGCACCAGCAGTTTCTTCTTATATAAGTAAAGTCGTTCCCAATAATCCATCTCTCATCTCGTTTTGAGGTACGGTTGCAAATGTATGGAAAAATCCATATACTTACACATCTGATGCCGGAAATCTGCCTAAATCCGAAACCGGAGATAAAAAGGTGATAAGAAAAAAGCAAAATGAGTTGTTTGTTATCATTTATTTCCATATTTTTGGCAAAACCTTAAAAAAAGTAAGCAATTATGAGTAACAGACAGAAAAGATTCATCTTGCCTGAAGATGAAATACCAAAATATTGGTATAACATTCAAGCCGACATGGTCAACAAACCCATGCCGCCGCTGAACCCGGCCACCAAAGAACCTTTGAAGCCGGAAGACCTTTATCCGATTTTTGCCAAAGAGCTCTGCCATCAGGAACTGAACCAGACAGACACCTGGATTGAGATTCCGGAAGAAGTAAGAGAGATGTACAAATACTACCGCAGCACCCCGCTGGTACGTGCTTACGGACTGGAAAAGGCACTGGGAACACCTGCCCACATCTATTTCAAGAACGAAAGCGTCAGCCCCATCGGTTCACACAAGCTGAACTCGGCACTGGCACAGGCCTACTACTGCAAGAAGGAAGGGGTGACAAACATCACGACCGAAACGGGAGCCGGACAATGGGGAGCCGCCTTGGCATACGCAGCCAAAGTGTTCGGCCTGGAAGCTGCCGTCTATCAGGTAAAAATCAGCTACGAACAAAAACCGTACCGCCGCAGCATCATGCAGACCTTCGGAGCACAGGTCACTCCTTCTCCCTCCATGTCTACCCGTGCCGGAAAAAATATCCTGACCAAATATCCGAACCATCAAGGCTCACTGGGTACCGCCATTTCAGAAGCCATCGAACTGGCACGTACCACCCCGAACTGTAAATATACTCTTGGGTCGGTATTGAGTCACGTAACCTTGCACCAGACGATTATCGGACTGGAAGCAGAAAAACAGATGGCCATGGCCGGAGAATACCCCGACATCATTATCGGATGCTTCGGAGGAGGTTCCAACTTTGGAGGCATCAGCTTCCCGTTCATGCGCCACACCATTCTGGAAGGAAAGAAAACACGTTATATTGCTGCCGAACCGGCTTCCTGCCCGAAACTGACACGTGGAAAATTTGAATATGACTTCGGCGACGAGGCTGGCTACACACCGCTACTACCGATGTTCACCTTGGGACATAACTTTACCCCGGCCAACATTCACGCCGGAGGTCTCCGCTACCACGGGGCAGGTGTCATCGTTTCCCAACTGATGAAAGACCACCTGATGGAAGCTGTCGATATCGAACAGCTCGACACCTTCAAGGCCGGATGCCTGTTTGCCCGTGCTGAAGGCATCATACCGGCTCCGGAATCTTGCCACGCCATTGCCGCCACCATTCAGGAGGCTGAGAAGTGCAAGAAAACAAGCGAAGAAAAAGTCATCCTCTTCAATCTGTCAGGTCACGGACTGATTGACATGAGTGCTTACGACCAGTATCTGTCGGGCAACCTGACCAACTATTCCCTGATGGAAGAAGACATCGAAAAGAGTCTGGAAGATGTGCCTAAAGTAGACTTTTGACACTCCCCTCAAAACGCCTAAGCGTTTCTGGTAAAACGTCGAAGAGTTTTCCTTCAAACGCCTAAGCGTTTTAGATCAAACGTCGAAGCGTTTTGTGCTAAACGTCGAAGCGTTTCCAATAAAACGTAAAAGCGTTTTTAATACCTATAAAAAAGCGGTGCCGGAAAGAGAACTTCTCCTTCGGCACCGCTCTTTTTTATATCATCTAAAACAGAGTCTACAAAAGACGATTAGTCCCCGTATCCGGGAAAACCACCGTCGGTTTAAATCCCTTCGCTTCCTCAAAATCCATCAAGGCATACGACATGATAATCACCACATCTCCTACCTGTACCTTACGGGCCGCAGCCCCATTCAGACAAATACACCCGGATCCGCGTTCGCCTTTGATAATATAAGTCTCAAAACGCTCTCCATTGTTATTGTCTACAATCTGCACCTTCTCTCCGGCAATCAGGTTGGCCGCATCCATCAAATCTTCATCAATCGTAATGCTGCCCATATAATTCAGGTTCGCTTCCGTCACCGTTACGCAATGAAGCTTTGATTTCAACACTTCAATCATCATCATCCGTTATCCTTTGTATTTAATGTTATCAATCAAACGCACATCGCCACAATATACCGTGATACAACCCACAATATAATTGCTTTCATCCCATGCTTTTACAGGCTGAAGTGTATTGCCATCGACTATTTCAAAATATTCCAGTTCCAAACCTGGCGCACGGCGGATACAATCCTCCACAAACTGCTTGGTCTCCATCAGAATACGCGACTTACTGAAATCCACACTGGCAAACAAAGCTCTTGATATCTGCACGGCTTCCTTCCGCTGCTCCGGAGTGAGACGTGCATTCCGGCTACTTATAGCCAGTCCGTCCTCCTCTCGCACAATCGGACACCCCACAATCTGGATATCAAAAGGATACTTGCGTACCATTTCACGGATAATAGCCAGCTGCTGGAAATCTTTCTCACCAAAGTAAGCCCGGTCAGGCGCTACTATCAAGAACAACTTGCTCACTACCTGACAAACTCCATTGAAATGTCCCGGACGATATTTTCCTTCCATTACCGTATCGAGCGGTGCATAGCTGAACTGACGGGTATCAGGCTCCGGATACATTTCCTCTACCGAAGGAGCAAATACCAGCGTGGCCCCGCAAGACTCCAGCAATGCACAATCCGCCTCCAGCGTACGCGGATATTTCAAAAGATCATTCTGGTCGTTAAACTGCGTAGGGTTCACAAAATCACTCACTACCACTACATCATTTTCAGCCACGGCACGTTTCACTAACGAAGCGTGTCCTGCATGCAGAGCTCCCATCGTCGGAACCAGTCCGATTGTCTTCCCTTCTTTACGGAAAGCATCCAGTTCGGCGCGAAGCTCACTGATTGTTTGAATTAGCTTCATCTTATTCCTGTTTTTAATCATAAATTCAGAAAACGGCTGCAAAGTAACTATTTATTTGCCACAAAAAGAAACGGAAACAGAAAATTCTTTCTATATTCACAGATTTTACATCGACTATAACGTAGAACAAACACTATTATAGCGCATTGTTTATCAATACATTAACATACTATAAGGAATTATAAACGACGGCCAATTCATTTCATTGCTGTATTTTTTGTATCTTTGCAACCTGTTAAGAGCAACTATAATACAATGAGCGCGAAAAAAGTTTTATTCATTACACAAGAAATTACTCCCTACGTACCTGAAAGCAACCTGGCATTAATCGGCCAGAATTTACCGCAAGCCATACAAGACAAAGGACGCGAAATCAGGACATTCATGCCGAAATGGGGCATCGTAAACGAACGCAGAAACCAGCTGCACGAAGTAATCCGCCTGTCTGGAATGAACTTAATTATCGATGATACAGACCACCCGCTGATTATTAAGGTGGCCTCCATCCAGGCTGCGCGCCGACAAGTATACTTCATCGACAACGATGACTATTTCCAACATCGGCAGATGACGTACGACGAAAATGGAAATGACTATGAAGACAACGGCGAGCGTGCCATTTTCTACGCACGTGGCGTATTGGAGACAGTAAAAAAATTACGCTGGTGTCCGGATGTCATCCATTGCCATGGATGGATGAGCGCCATGGTTCCTCTTTACATCAAAAAGGCTTACTATGACGAACCTTCTTTCCGCGATTCAAAGGTCATCTTCTCCCTCTACGAAGAAGGATTCAAATCGAATCTGGCTCCGAACTTTCCGGAACAGCTCCTCTTCAAAGAAATTACTCCAGAAGATGTCAACATGATGAAATCGCCAGTAAATTACGAAGAACTTTGTAAACTGGCTGTAGCTTACTCCGACGGAGTAATCCAGAATGATAAAACCGTCAACCAAAATGTACTGGACTATACAAGAAGCCTGAACGTTCCGGTACTTGAATACTCATCGGCCGACACTTATGCAGATGCATGCGATGCATTCTACGACAAGGTGTTCGATGCAACCGAATAATATAAATACAAAAAAAGGACGAAAATGAAACTTAAGTTCTTGGCCGCAATCGGACTTGCAGCCACACTCTACAGCTGTGATGACACCACTACAGGTGTCGGTGAATTCGTGGCAGATGCAGATGAAATTACTGCATCGGCTCAAACATTCGAGGCCACTACACGTACTTTAAAATATACAGACTTGAACGAAGAGGGTGTATTTTCTCGTACAAGTAATGCCTACCTGGGAAAATTTACCGACCCCGACTTCGGTACTTACACCACGGACTTCATCACACAGATAAACTGTACGGAACAGTTTGAATTTCCGGAAACGATGCAAGACATTGTAGCCACTACGCTGGAGTTGTCGTACTCCAGTTTCTTTGGCGACTCACTGGCACCTATGCGAGTGAGAGTAGATATGCTGAACCGGGAAATTGATGATAATGGCGAAGACTTGGGTTTATATTACACCTCATATAATCCGGAAGATTTCTACGACAAAAATGGAGAGCCTCTGGCTGAACAGGACTATGCCGTACGTAACAATTCATGGAGCGATGAACAAATTGATTCTATCAAAAGCACCAATGGATATTATCCTCCTCTGATTATCGACTTGGACAAATCAAGCAAAGAAAAAGGAAAAGAAACATTCAGCGCATTCTTGAAAAGAAAATATAACGAGGACAAAAACAACTTCAAGGATTCTTACTCGTTTATTCACAATGTACTACCGGGATTTTATGTACATAACACAAGTGGAGAAGGCTCCATTCTATATATCGGAGCTATTTGGCTGCGTATGAAAGTCAGTTATCTGGTAAAAAGTTCTTCTGGAAAAGTTGATTCCTTGGCATATACTTCCATTCCTTTTGCTGCAACCAATGAGGTCTATATGTCAACTCGCCTGAGCAATTCAGAAGATGCACTGAACAGATTGAAAGCAGAAACGCACAATACCTATTTAAAGACTCCAGCAGGACTTTGTACGGAGGTAAAACTTCCACTGAAAGAAATGTATGAAGCGTTAGGAAACGATACACTGAACTCAGTCTCCATGTCGTTCACCAAATACAAGAATATCAGTGAAACGTCTCAAAATAGTCCTTATAAAATGGGTACACCGCAGAATCTACTGCTAATCCGGAAGAATGAAGTAAAAGACTTTTTTGAACAAAAGCAAAATTACAATAGTAAAACAACCTTCCTAGGGACATACAACAGCTCTACTAATTCATATTCGTTCTCACAGGTGAACCGCTTAATCAGCCAAATATTCAGTGATATGAGAACAAAAGAAGAGCCGGCCGAAGGATGGGATGCATACAATGCCATGGTATTGATTCCGGTAAAAACTGAAACCGACTCACAAGGCAACACAATCGGACTTTCACATGACTTGGAAGTTAATTCAGCACGCTTGGTAGGAGGTGAAGAAGGTGAAAAAATTCGTATGGAAGTGATTTACACAAAACCGAAGTTCAATAAATAAATTCATCTAAAACTATAAATAAAAAAATCCTGGAATCAATCGATTCCAGGATTTTTTTTATTTATCAAACCACAACTAACTACAATTTTCTATTTCTTTACGGTGCTTTTCTTAGTCGTTGCCTTCTTAGCCGGAGCTTTCTTTGCAGCCGGAGCCTTTTCTGTCTGCTCCTTATCTGCCAATTCTGCTTTCAAATGCTTTACCTCATCATTTAACTGTACCAGTTCTTCTTCCTGATTACGAATGGTAGTCAACAATGAATTCAATTCTTCGTCTTCCATATCCACTGGATACAAAGAATTAACACGCCCAATGAAGTCGCCCAAAATATTCATATAGTTGGTAAATGCATCATACGGAGAATCATAAATACCACGATCCAAAGCCACTCCCATCTGCTTGGTGGTCATAAAACGGAAATTATTGCTTGCCTGCAGATAATCCCAGTCTTGCTTGATTCGGCGGTCTGAGCACAAGTGTACACGTTCTGCCACGCTGTAAAGTTTATCAAAAGCTTCACGCTGCATCACGTTACCCAACCATGGACTGATATCACGTTCTTCGTCTACCCATGACATCGGATAAGGCACATCAATCATATCTACCGATTTCAGTTTGGTCACAATTTCCGAAGGAGTAGAGAACGTAATTCCTTTCTGACGGGCACATTCAGGCAGCGCTTTCAGGAATTCCAGAATATTGGAAGACAACGGCTGGA
>ENA-OURV01002936-OURV01002936.1-human-gut-metagenome-genome-assembly--contig:-NODE-2936-length-11216-cov-3.381238_pt1 | contig 11216 bp, 11 predicted proteins | sample MGYA00242141_ERZ509072 | MGnify/ENA primary metagenome ERZ509072 (study PRJEB26280, sample SAMEA2338763) | human gut metagenome | biome: human gut; feature: human-associated habitat; material: faeces... | reverse complement strand
TTTTGGCATATTCATGCCAAAACACCTCGCGGGATAGTGGTATGTGAACAGTAACAATTTTGTTACTTGCACTCGTCACTCCATTCTCAGTAATGCTGCACAATTTCCTTTCATCATCTTATAGTAAACCGGGATCAGAAGTGCACAGGCTCCGATCCATGCCATTGGACTGGCAATACATACAGATGTATATCCGATAATTCCGGAAAGACCTACTGTTGCAGCAATTCGCATAACCAGTTCAATCATACAGGCAGCAAAAGGTGCTTTGCCATTCTGCATGCTCTGGATGGATGTACGGTATACTGCCAGCAGTCCAAGCACAAAGTAAAAGGGAGCTACGATCGTCAGATACATATCTGAATAGTGATAGATTTCTTTTGTGGGATCTGAGAGAAACATTCTTACGATCGGATGTCTCAGCAGCAGAATTCCAATACACATGATCAGGTTAAATGCTTCTGTCTGAATCAGACATGCGCGCACGCCCTGACGGATACGGTCCCATCTGCCTGCACCAAAATTCTGAGCCACATAGTTGGAAATTGCGGTCATCATTGCATTGTTTACCAGTACAGAAAGCTGGTCTGCTTTCGATGCTGCGGTATATCCTGCAACTGCTGCAGTACCCAGTGAGTTTACCACTGCCTGCATGGCAAGCTGTCCGATACACATGACAGACATCTGGAATCCCATAGGAAATCCGGTCTTTAAATGCAAAATTGCGGTATCCTTTAAATCTGTAAAATCTTCTCTGTGCAGATGCAGGATTGGGAAATTTTTTAATCCCACTACCAGACTCAGCACTGCCGAAAAAAACTGTGACAGAATAGTCGCCCATGCAGCACCGGCCACCCCCATATGAAACGGTACAATAAACAGAATATCAAGAAAAATATTTAATACAGATGAAAATACCAGGAAATACAATGGTGTTTTACTGTCTCCCAATGCGCGGAGCATATTTGAGATCATGTTGTAGAAAACGGTAGCACCTGTACCAAGCAAAACTACAAACATATAGTCATATGCTTCACCGGAAATGTCAGCAGGAATCTGCATCCAGCGCAGAATCTGATGAGAAAGCAGACAGCAGGTCAGTGTCAGTACTACTGTAAAGGCAATACTCAGAAGTGTGGAAACCGCAACGCTCTTGCGCATTCCTTTTTCATCCTTTGCCCCGCATTTCTGTCCCAGACAGATACCAAACCCACCTGTAAATCCATTGATAAAACAGAATACAAAATAAATAATAATACTGGTGGAACCTACTGCTGCCAGGGAGTCTGCTCCCAGCGTTTTTCCTACGATCACAGAGTCCGCCAGTGTATAAAAAAGCTGAAACAGATTTCCCAGAATTACAGGAATCGCAAATTTCAGCAGTGACCGGAACGGATTACCTGTAGTCAGATCCATTTCTTTTGATCTTGCCATGTTTCCTACTCCTCTCCTTGCACGATGTGCATACCAACGTTATAATTGTGGTTATAACAAGCATTGTAATGAATATATCCTGTGATAAATTGTCAGATCGTGTTGATGATCATGCTTCTGTGAGCAATTCATCACAGCGTACATATAATAAAATCGGAGAACTGTAATATGGCTATGCGTAAAATTCTTGTAGATGAAACCAACCGCGAACTTTGTGAACATGGAACTGTCGGTTTTCCCATGACCGTTAATCATGATGACCTGTGGGCATTTGAGGGAAAAAGTGTACCTATCCACTGGCACAATGACCTGGAGATCAGTCTTCCCAGAGAAGGAGAAGCTATCTATCAGGTGTATCAGAAAAGCTACACTGTAAGACCTGGAGATGTTCTTCTTCTGAACCGTAATGTACCTCATAGCTGTCATTCATCTAATAACAGTCATGCCAGATACAGTACCTTTCTGGCACGTCCGGATTTCATATATGGCGAATACGGAAGTGATGTGGAACGCAGATGTTTTCGTCCTTTCCTCCAGAATTCTTCTGTTCCCTGCATCCTTCTTGCTTCCGGAAACTCATGTACCCGGACTGTGATCCAAAAGCTCAATGAAACAGAAGCCCTCTTTGATCAGAAGACCTTCTGTTATGAGTTGAAGATCAAGGGGCTTCTCTGTGAAATTTTCGGTATGATTCTCTGCGAACACCAGAATGATCTTGCAAAATTTGTTCCAGCCAACCAGCTGGAACTGGAAAGGCTGGAACAGATGCTGGATTATCTTAATACGCATTTTGAATCCGTAATCTCTCTGCAGGAGCTGGCAGACCAGGTTCATCTGTCCAAAGAGGTCTGCTGCCGCCTGTTCAAAAAAATGACCGGCAAAACAATTACCGGCTATCTGGAAGAATATCGTGTCAACAAAAGTCTGCCTCTGGTTCAGAGCTGTCAATATTCTATGATCCAGATTGCAGATATGACAGGCTTCAGCAATGCCAGCCGTTTTGCCCGGGCATTCCGCAGACAATTCGGATGCAATCCCGGTGAATACAATTCTCTTAAGCTGCAAAAGTGCTAGAGCGTGTCTGAAAAATGCTTTCTGCAAGATGTGCGTCACAATTTGTGGGATATTTTGCCCGGATGAGGGCGCCGTAGCGGGCTACGGCAACTGAATTCGGGTGAAATATCCCGCAAAGTGGGGCGTGCAGATTGCGGGAATGATTTTTCAGACACGCTCTAACCTGTATCTGTTCTTTTATATGGTTATCCTTCTGCCGCATGGATATTATATTAGAATTCCATATTAGAAACCATTCCGGAATTGATTTACATGATACAGATATTGACTTTTTCAGACCTATTATTTTCCAAAAAAGAACAGCCCCTCTGACTTATTATACGTCAATGAGACTGTTCTTTTTATTATTCGGGGGCAATCCGATATTCGTAATCGAGGCAGGGAACTTACTTGATTCGGTTAAAGTCCCAGCGTATCATTTACCAGAATCACATGGATTCTGTCTTTATGTCTGGAATATCTGGTGATCAGGACCTGACAGCAGATGGTATCCGGGGATTTGCAGTCAAAGCATTTTCCGGTTTCCTTACATGGAGTTTTGATATCAAATCTCTGCGCATTAGCTGTAGCTGCCACATTTCTGGCACGCTTCATTGCGCTGTCAAGATCCGGACAGACTTTGTTTATACCTACAATAAAGATTACTTTTTTCGGGCCCTGGGCAATGCAGGATACACGGTTGGAATTGCCATCAATATTGACAAGAACACCATCATCTGTGACTGCATTGGCACTGGATAAAAAGAAATCTGCATCATAGGCTGCCATAAGTCCCTCACGAGGTTCAAGCTTTGCGCGGTCAATATAATTATAATCTCCATCCTGTAAAGCTTTAACCAGACCGATCTCATGTGCACTCATGCATCCGCCCATGGCGATTGTGCTTCCGTTTGGGATTAGTTCCAGGGCCTGCTTTAATGCTGCTTCTTTATCTTGTGCATAATACCCGGACATATTGCGGGATTCCAGTCCCTTGATCACTGTTTTTGCCAAAAGTTCGTTTCTTTTTTTCATGTTTGCATCCATTGTTGTGTCCTCCTTAAACCAGATTTTTATCTACTAACAGGAGCATAACACATCTTCATCTATTTTTCTATTATAAATGAACACATCTTTTGTGTAAGTTATCCATATTATTAACTGTCACTTCGCAGCTAGGATATAGACTTATATCTTCCACTTTTTTCAGAGTAATCAATATGCTGTCGAAAAGTCTATCTGTCTTTTCGCCGTCTTTTCACAATTTCTGACTGGAGAAACGAAGTATATTCTGATAAAATAGGCATATAAAGGAGGACAAGCGGAAATCCTTACAAATGATAAAAGCAAAAAGAACAGCCGAAGACATTTTCAAGGCACGGATGAGGACTATACTTAACGAATAAGGGAGTACCTTATGGCAAACGCTAAACACGAAGATGCTGTTATGAAGATGGGCTTCGACTATTTTCGGAATACGATTCTTAAGACTCTAGGAATTGATTACCAGTATGAAGAAATCGGACCAACAGAGCTGGTGGAACTGACAATTCAGTCTTTGTATATGGACTTTACCTTTCTGACTACGGGTGGTTTCTATATACATACAGAGTTTCAGACTACAGATAAAAAAGAAGCGGATTTGCGAAGATTCCATGCATATGATGCAGTATATTCCAACAAGACAGGGAAGAAAGTTATTACTTACGTCATTTATTCCGGCGGGATTACGAATGTGAAATCTGAACTGGACTGTGGGTTATATACTTACAGAGTGCAACCGATTTATCTGAAAGATAAGAATGCAGATGAAGTATTCCGGAAATTAAAGCAGAAGCAGGATAACGGTGAAGCTTTTACGGAAGATGATTACTCAGCTCTTTCCCTGACACCATTGATGTCCGGAAAAATGAGCCGCAAGGATATGTTTAAAGAAGCAATTCGTCTGGCAAAGCCCAATATTGAGCTGAGTGCTGAAAAGGCAACCGCAATGTTGTATACACTGGCTGACAAGTTCTTAGATAGAACTGAGTTAGACGAAATTAAGGAGGTAATGCGCATGACCAGACTTGGACAGATGTTGCAGGATGAAGCTATAGAATCTACTCAAACAGAATCTATCAAAAATCTTATGAAAAATATGAACTGGACCATTGACCAGGCAATGAACGCTTTGGAAATTTCCGAAGATAAACGTGAAAAGTACCGTCAGTCAATTGCTCCAAACAATTAATGGATAAAAGTACCGCCATATTAACTTATCACAATCAATATGGCGGTATTTTTCATCTTATCTGTATTGTAAAATTATCTCCTATTGGTATTGCTGAATCTATAGGGCTTTCGCCTCCATCATATACATAGGTTGTAGATTCTTCGTAGATATCATCAGAGGGATCCTTATCCATTTTTTCTTCAGACACCTGATGCGCTGTGTCGTTTTTTACTTCATATAATTGTAATGTGATTGTGTTTGCTTCCGGGGCGATTTCTTCGTATCCGGGATATAGACCTATCGTTTGCCGGAACATAGTTTCCTGACCATTTCTTCCTGTTTCCTGATAGCAGATTTTGTTTCCCTGATCGTCTGTTCCAATCAGATAATAATCACTGTCAATATATACTGTTCCATGATACATTCCGTAAATTGTACTTTCAAATGGATTCCATCTGAATTCTGTGAGATTCAGGACATTGGAATCCATTTTAATATTCTGATTCAGATTTAAATCCACAGTGTTTTTTTCCAGCTCTTCTTTTGATGTTTTAAGTTTAAATGTATAAGGTTCTGTATCAGCCTGTGTTTTCTGAACATTTTCCCATGTATCAGCATCGTCCATTGCAATCGGCCAGACTTTAAACTCTATGTTTACAGTTCCCTCAGTGTTGACTTCTTTTCCGATTGTAAAATCTTCCACTGTTATTGGATTTTCTGAGAAAGCATTAACTGTTCTTTGGCCTAAGCCCTGCTGAATTTTCTGACCGTTAATGCATACTTCTGTATATAAAAGTTTGTCTTCCACCGCATCCTTCATATCTGCGTCTGAATCTTCGCTGTCGGAATACGCAATCCATAAATTTTTGCTGTCCATCACAATCTCATTTAATGTTATGGTGATTCCATCTCTTGAAATGCTTTTTCCTACAACATTTGTATAAGAATCGGTATCACCGTTCTTAATTCCCAATGCCTGTCCGATCCATGAAGTTACTCTCTGTAATGCTGCTTTTACATCTTCCTGATATCTTAATGTGCATCCAACCATAATAAGCAATATGATCCCGGCGACTGCTGTTTTCCAACTCCTTTGTATATGGAAAAAATGATGCTGTTTTTTCCATGGTCTGGAAGCTTCGTAAATATATTTATCATCCAGATCACCAAGCAGTTCTAATGTCTTAAATCCTTTTTCCATATAAATGCTTCACCCTTTCCCATAGTTTTTTTCTGCTTCGATAGAGGCTGGATTTGATTCTGCTTTCTGAAATTCCATGACGGGCTGAAATTTCGCTGATGCTGTCCATATACCAGTGCGTCGTATAAAAATGTCACAGTCACCTTTTTTCAGGGATTCCAGAAATTTTTCAAGAATTTCCAGAATCTCTTTTCTCTGAATTTCATCATTCAAAGAATATGCTGTTACATCCTCTATCTCTTCCAGTTCTTTGCATAATTCTAATATGTGCTCTGTTGACCGTTTTGCAGCTTTTTTCCTGCGAAAACAGTCAATTGCCAGGTTTCGGGTTATTTTTCCAAGAAAAGCAGACAGAATTGCCGGTTTTCTGGGTGGTATAGAATTCCATGCAGCCAACCATGTATCATTGACGCATTCATCGGAGTCTTCCTTATCATACAGAACATTCCAGGCAATACTGAAACAGTACTTGCTATACTTTTCTTCGGTCGCCTGTATGGCTTTTTCTGATCTGTCAAAATACAAATTGATAATTACTGTATCTTCCACTTTTTTCACCTCATGTTTCTTTTTTTGCCTTCATAAGATAAGACGGATTTTGAATGGTAAAGTTGCAGTTTTAATAAAAATAATTTTCTTTTTCCAGAGTAAATAATACACTGTCGAAAAGTCAACCTGTCTTTTCAAAATTTCGACTGGAGAAATGGAGTGTATTCTGATAAAATAGGCATATAAAGGAGGACAAACGGAAATCCTTACAAATGATAAAAGCAAAAAGAACAGCCGAAGGCATTTTCAAGGCACGAATGAGGACTATACTTAACGAATAAGGGAGTACCTTATGGCAAACGCTAAACACGAAGATGCTGTTATGAAGATGGGCTTCGACTATTTTCGGAATACGATTCTTAAGACTCTAGGAATTGATTACCAGTATGAAGAAATCGGACCAACAGAGCTGGTGGAACTGACAATTCAGTCTTTGTATATGGACTTTACCTTTCTGACTACGGGTGGTTTCTATATACATACAGAGTTTCAGACTACAGATAAAAAAGAAGCGGATTTGCGAAGATTCCATGCATATGATGCAGTATATTCCAACAAGACAGGGAAGAAAGTTATTACTTACGTCATTTATTCCGGCGGGATTACGAATGTGAAATCTGAACTGGACTGTGGGTTATATACTTACAGAGTGCAACCGATTTATCTGAAAGATAAGAATGCAGATGAAGTATTCCGGAAATTAAAGCAGAAGCAGGATAACGGTGAAGCTTTTACGGAAGATGATTACTCAGCTCTTTCCCTGACACCATTGATGTCCGGAAAAATGAGCCGCAAGGATATGTTTAAAGAAGCAATTTGTCTGGCAAAGCCCAATATTGAGCTGAGTGCTGAAAAGGCAACCGCTATGTTGTATACACTGGCTGACAAGTTCTTAGACAGAGCTGAGTTAGACGAAATTAAGGAGGTAATGCGAATGACCAGACTTGGACAGATGTTAATGGATGAGGGCATGGAAAAGGGTATTGAACTTAAAGAAACCGACTCTATCAAAAAACTTATGAAAAATATGAACCTGACCATTGATCAGGCAATGAACGCTCTGGAGGTTCCGACAGATAAACGTGAAAAATACCGCAAGACAATCACTCCTGACAATTAATGGATAAAAGTACCGCCATATTGACTTATCACAATCAATAATGGCGGTATTTTTTTTAATACAGTTTTTTTACATTTTCTATCTGTTCATTTCATTGTACTGCACAATCCTTCTCATATTTCCAACCAGAAGCAATATCAGTACAATGGCTATAATTTTAAACGGAATATTCATATAAGCCTTGCACAAATCCCAATATATGGCAATGCACATAACAGCAACAGTGCCTCCTGTCAATATGCACATGGACATTTTTGAGACATACAGGGCTTTTCTCGCTTTGGTTTTATCAAATTTAAAACCTATTTTCAGATGCCGTGGATAGATATTTTTATATCTGTATGTACTCAGTACAATCCCCATCAGTCCATAGGAAACTATAATGCAGCTTCCTCCTGCTGATAAAAAGGGAAGAAATGTTACTGATTGTGGAAATACACCCAGATTTTCCAGGATATTTATGGAAAAGTTTACAAGGAATACAATTCCGCATCCACATCCCATCATCATTCCAAGCTGATTCTTCTGCCTCATGGAAGTGTTAAAAACTGCGAAAATCAAAACTGCCAGAACACAGCATAAAAGCACGGCTGCAATTGTTCCATATACAGATGACAGATAGGTCAAAATATAATCCGCATTAAAAGCCGGCAGATTTCCCATTACATCTGATTCGCTTTTCCCTATCCATTTATTCTGCTGCCAGAATGAATGTAGCATTCCGGTGAAATAATCTTCCTCTCCACCACCTGAAAAAATAGCCTGTAAACGTGCAATCTGATATTCTGTCAGACTGCTGCTCAGATACCTGATCAGAAAAGCTGCCACAGGCATAGCCAGAAAACCAGCCCAGATTCCGCAGATGGCTTTCTTTTTTCTCACAGTGAACCAGTTCTTTTGAATTGCGATTGTCAGCATAACCAGCATAGATACCAGCATCATGCAGGCCGGCATAAGCGCCGGCATGGCATAGACCAATATAACCGGTGCAATCATCCATATGATTGCTCTCATCAAGCCCTTATATCCCCATCCATGATATTTATACAAAATTGCTCCATATATGGGAACATAAAACAGCATCAGAGTCTGCATGGATATTCCTCTTCCTCCCGGCAGTACAATGAAGTATCTTGCCCCATTTAACTGATAGCCACCCAACAAAGTAACCAGGCAGGCAAATAGTAAAATGACGGCAATTATTTTCGAAAATCTTGCCAGTACAGTGTAATCCAGAAGATATAAAATCATCATAACTGCAAGTCCGATCACAACATGGAACACATATCTGTCCGAACCGGCCGCAGCGTTCTCACTGATTTTTCCGGCAATCCCTGCATGTATCAAAACGCCTGCAATGCTGATAAGAACGATTATCCCCAGAAGTTTCCATGCAACCTGAGGCCTGTGGACACTGTCAAGAGAGATTCCTGTTTCCACAGGATCTCCCATATCCCGGACAGCTTCCCTCTCTGCCTGTTCACGATCCATGCCTGCCTGCATATTTGCCTCGATCTGATCTTCTATATGATCCTGAAATTCCTGTTTTACATAGGGCCGCGCTTTCTTACAGCGAATCTGTTCCAGTAATGTTTTCAGATATTCGTCCATAGATCACACCTCCATTACAAGCACGTTGGTCACTGCTGCAGAATACTCTTTCCATTCTTCTACTTTTTTTTCCAGAAATCCCCTTCCCTGTCTGGTCAGGCTGTAATACTTTCTGGTCTTTCCGGCTGCCTCCTGTTCGTATACTGTCAGAAATCCCTTATCCTCCAGACTGTGCAGTAACGGATACAGAGTTCCTGCTTTCAGTTCAAACACGTTCTGAGATTTCTGTCGCAGGGTATCGATCATCTCATATCCATACATATCCTTTTCTGACAGCAATTTCAGTATAAGCATTGTCATACTCCCGGAAACCAGTGATTTTTCAATAGCCATAGTATTCACCTCCCATTGTATAGATTGTCTATATATCGGTTATCTATATAATATAGGAACCTGTATGCTATGTCAACTGTTTCCGGAATAATTTTGAAAACTTCACTGCTACGGCAACCGAGTTCTGGTATCTACATACTTTTTCGGACAGAAAAACCACCGCATTGTCATATAGTAACACAATGCGGTGGTATAAATCTCTCAAAACAGATCCAGCATACTGTCCAGATATATTTTTTCTCTGACATGTATCTGGTATTCCGGTCTGGTCATGTAATAGAGCAGAAATTCCAGTATCAGAGCACTTCCGAGTCCTCTTCCTTCTATTTTAAAATTTGAAAATCCCATTGGAAGATAGATATCCAGGATATCATTGATTCCAATGAACCCCGGATTCTCCATAGCTTTTGAAAAAAGATAGCCCCTCTCTCCTTCTGGTGCCTTGCAGTAATGCTCCGGGCAGTTTTCACCCAGATTCTTGCGGCTGACCGTTTCATAGCAGGCTTTTCTGTCTTTGCAGCCGAACCAACAGCATTCATTGCAGAGAAATTCTACTTTGTCCTTCTCAGCCTGAGACAATGTATTTAACTTATCAAAAGCCTTGTTTAGCCGGAAATCCGGCACAACATAATGGAAATCTTTTCTCCTGATTTCTTCCTCAAGCTGTGTAAAATCTGTCAGAACCTTGGTAGTGGAGGAAACAAAATAGAGTCCCGGATACTGCTCCTTAATATATTCCAAGAGCAATTCTGAATAAATGATCACACCGTTTCGCGGTTCTCTGTTTCTCTCAAACAACCGGCACAGTGCATTGCATTTTCTGTCTGAAAGGTGCTCCTGGCGAAGCAGGGAATTGCTGAAAGTCAGTCGGGCAGAAATCCCATATTCCTGCATCAGTTCAAGAACCTCCTCCGGGTCATTCTCTCCGAAGCCAGCCCTGCCTCCACCCCAGATACAGTCTGCCGGAGCACCATATATGGAGCCTATTTCACACCAGTCGTAAAAATATTCCCTGTGTTCCCGGAATAAAGGCAGGAACATCCGGTACAGCTCATAAAATTCAAACAGCCCGGGCAGGTGAAAATATGCTTTCTCCCTCATTAATCTTCCAACACATCCTCTATAGTTTCCGAAGCATCTTCAAGGGCATCCAGGGCTTCGATCAGTTCATCTGCTTTTCCTGTGTGTGTCTCCTCTTCTTCATACTCATCGATCAGTGCTGTCAGCTGATCTTTTATTTCTTCCAGACCTTCATAGATTTCCTTTAATTTTTCTTCCCTTTCCATTACGGATGAAAGCTTTACAACTTTAGACATTGCGATACCTCCCATATTGCATTTTCTTTAGAAAAAATTATAACACTGCCCTCTTTTTATGTCTATATGGTTCGAAGACACTTGTGATATCTGTTTTCTCTGTGGTATTCTATAGATATCAAGTTAGGGGCAAAATGCTTTTTGACCCTAACATCATATGATCATTGTGTTACACAAAATGTAAAATGGAGGATTTTTATGTTAGTTTGTGATTATATCGTAGAGCGCATTGACGGCGATTACGCTCATTTAAGAAGAACCGATGAACTGGAAGAGGAACTGAAAGTAGTGGCAAGAGATCTACTACCACCGGAAATTATAGAAGGTTCCATGCTGCATTATGAATGGATGCAATATGCATTGATTTAGGAGAAAACTATGACT
>ENA-OURV01002926-OURV01002926.1-human-gut-metagenome-genome-assembly--contig:-NODE-2926-length-11242-cov-2.853580_pt1 | contig 11242 bp, 11 predicted proteins | sample MGYA00242141_ERZ509072 | MGnify/ENA primary metagenome ERZ509072 (study PRJEB26280, sample SAMEA2338763) | human gut metagenome | biome: human gut; feature: human-associated habitat; material: faeces... | reverse complement strand
TTGCCATAAGTCCCAGTAGTCCAAATCGGGTTAATCTTTCTTTGTTTATTGCAAAATTCATAACTCTTCGTTGACACATGTAAGCGATTCGACTACCTGTGTATGCCGTAATCCAAGCTGTATCCTTATCAACTCCGAGTTTCATCAAATTCTTTATACGATTCTGTGGGGTTTTCCCTTGCTGTTCAGCTATATACTTCCTTGTTACCTAGGTGTATTCGGGACTTTCACCCGTTAGAGCGCGCCCATGGTGCGCAAACTACAAAAAGGATGTGCCAAGGCACATCCTTAGATAACTTATTCTATATTCTGCTTACCGAATCAGCTGTTCCAGCTCACTCTTTTCCTGAACTCCTAAAGTTCTCTCTGCGACCTTTCCATCTTTGAATACGAGAAATGTCGGAATTGACATTACCTTATATTCTCTGGCAAGCGCCATCTGTTCATCCACATTCACCTTACCTACCTTTACATCTGTAAACTCCTGTGCGAGTTCATCAACAACCGGTCCCATTGTCTGGCATGGTCCACACCATGTTGCCCAGAAATCTACCAGTACTGGTTCTTTTGCATTTAATACTTCTTCTTCAAAATTCTCTGTTGTTAAATTGATTACTGACATGATAGACATCCTCCTGTTTCATTATCTTTTTCTTCTTTAAGGGCAGTAAGCCGTTCCTCTACTTTCTGGATCGTGATTCTTTCCAGATAATCATTACAGCTCCTGTTCATCCCTGTTACAAGTTCGTCCATAACTACAGACATCCCACTTGCAACCAAACACTTTTTATCCGGGTTTCCTGAACGCCAGGATGCTTTTACAAGCGTATTCTCCAGTGCATCACTGATCTGCCTCAGCGTAATATCTGAATTTACTTTTGCGATCCGGTAACCGCCTCCCATGCCTTCTCTTGTCTCGATCAGACCGGCTTTTTTTAGTTTTCCCATCACTCTGCGTATGCATACAGGATTTGTACATACATTATCTGCGAGTTCTTCACTTGCGATAGTAGCATTGCTGCGATCCAGAAATACAAGTGCATGAACCGCTATTGCAAATTCACTTGTCACGCTTCTCCCTCATTTCTTATATGTGAACTGTAATCTTTTTAATTACAATTTATACTGTAACAATATCACATACAGTTCTCCATGTCAACCTCTTTGCCTGGATTTTGTTATGATTTTTTATCTCTGTTGACATTTGTGAGGAAATATGATAGTTTTTTGTGAAAATTTTGTTTATTTATGAGGATTATCTGCTATGAATAAATTATTACATAACAATACACTTTTTACACTCACACTACTTGGCATCGCGACCGCACTTTCTTTTTTTCTCATTCGTTTCTGAAAATACTGCAAACATCGCATTACTTTATATTATTGCCCAAATCTTGATTGCACGATATACGAACGGATACCTGCACGGGCTCTTTTCTTCTATTTTCTCCGTAATCTGTATCAATTTCTTCTTTACCTATCCGTTTTTCCGACTGAATTTCACATTGAGCGGCTATCCGGTCACATTTATCGGAATGTTGATCATTACATTGCTCACCACAGCAACCACTTCCCGTCTGAAGAAACAGACAGAAATTCTTGCAAAGCAGGAAAAACAAGTACAGATTGCACGTCAGGAATCCCTTCGTGCTAACCTGCTCCGTGCAGTTTCCCATGATCTGCGTACACCAATGAATGCGATTATTGGGTTTACCACTCTTGCTGTAAGCAATATCAATAACAGAGAAAAGGTTAAGGATTACTTAGGCAAGATTCTCTCCTCCAGCAATCATCTGCTTTCTCTTATCAATGATGTGCTGGATATGAGCCGTATTGAGAGCGGTAAAATCCATCTCGAAGAGACCGAAGTCAGTCTGTCCGAGATTCTTCATGACCTAAAGACGATTGTCAGCGGACAGATCCATGCAAAACAGCTGGAACTCTATATGGATGCCATGGACGTAACGGATGAAGATGTGTATTGCGACAAGACACGACTGAACCAGGTTCTTTTGAACCTGTTATCCAATGCCGTTAAGTTTACTCCTGCAGGCGGGACCGTTTCTGTCCGGATCAAACAGTTTCCAGGTAAACAGAGAGACAGCGGTCTGTATGAGATTCGAGTAAAGGACAATGGAATCGGTATGAGCCAGGAGTTTGCACAGAGGATTTTTTCACCATTTGAACGTGAGCGGACCTCCACGGTCAGCCGGATCCAGGGTACGGGACTTGGTATGGCTATCACCAAAAACATTGTGGATATGCTGGGCGGTACGATTCAGGTTGAAAGCGAAGTAGGAAGGGGAACGGAGTTTACGGTTATGCTTGAATGTGAAATATCAGGGACGACTGTGAAGGAGGAACCTGATTCGGAGCAAAGAGAGCCCCTTAAGAATGAGAAGCAGAAAATCCGGGCAGAAATCCAGAGGCGTTATGAAGGGAAGAAAGTTCTTCTTGTAGAGGATAATGAGCTGAACCGGGAGATCGCAACAGCGATCATGGAGGAAATTGGTCTGGATGTGGATTGCGTTGAGGATGGTACAGATGCTGTGAATATCATGTCATCTGCAGAAGGCAGAAAATATGATCTGATCTTCATGGATATTCAGATGCCGAAGATGGATGGATACACCGCAACCCGGGAAATCCGTACATTGAATGATCCGAAATGCGCAAATATACCAATCATTGCGATGACTGCCAATGCTTTTGAAGAAGACCGTAAAAAGGCAATCAAAGCGGGTATGAACGCTCATATTGCCAAACCAATCAGCGCAGATATAATTCTGGAAAATCTGGAGAGAATGCGCTAAAACAGAAAGTATTTTAATGAACCTGCTGAGAAAAGTTAAAAACTTTTCAGCAGGTTTTAATTTATCCAAAAAATTACATGCATACTGTCAGAAGTGCTAGTGTAAATATCTGAGCGTTCACGTATAATGTAGATAAACAAAAAATCTTCTCACAAAATTAAGTAAAAAAGAGTCCGAGGAGTACATTAAAAAAGAAAGGAGATGTTTGTATGAGTAAAAAAATGAGGTTGTGGATGGCAGGAACAGTAGGAGTCTTAATGGCAGGCTTTATGAGCGTAAGTGTTTATGCCCTTGAAGAAAAGGATGTTATTGGAACCTGGTATGTAAATGAGCTTTCTATGGGCGAAGGTGCATCCTTTCATCCGGGGGCAATGGGAATGGAAGTGACCGTGGACATTAAAGAAGACGGTAAAATGGAAACAACAAGTTCTGTTTATGGGGAAGAGCCTGAAGTAGATGAATCAGAGTGGAAAATAGAAAATGATAAAATTTTGATGACTCATAATGATCAGACAGGGGAATGCGAGTACAAGGACGGTAAGATAACCTTAACAGCAGATGGAACGACAATGATCCTGAGTCAGGAAAAGGAAGAGTATGAGCCTTATGTACCGGGCAAACCGGTAGAAAATCCAACCATGAAGGATTTTGAAGGAGAATGGAGCTGTACTCTGATGGAAGCATTTGGAATGCAGATGCCGGTTAATGCTGACTTTACAGGATTTGAAATGAGTATGTCTGTGGAAGACGGAAAGGCTGAAATTATCTTAATAGAGAGCGGAGAAGAGACAAAAGTAGAACTTCAGGGCGACGTGGAAGGAAACGCACTGGTATTAAAGGCTGTAACAGAGGATGAGGCAGGAACTATGTTTTTCAGTCTTGATAATATGAAGTTCAATTTACTGGATGATGGAAAACTGTGTTTGATAGCAGAAGATGATGCAGAGGAATCTGATGACGGCGAAGAAGCAGATGATTCTGAAACAGGTGAAGTTGATTTTTCCGTAAAGACATATTTTGAAAAAATAATTGTTACAGAATAAGGTAAAATACTGCCGCACCATTCCGGTGCGGCAGTATGGGATTTCAGATAAAAAAGGAGGATAGGGTATGGGATTATTTGATAAGAAAATCTGTGACATCTGCGGAGAGAAAATTGGGTTATTGGGAAATCGAAAACTGGATGACGGAAATCTGTGTAAGGATTGTGCGAAAAAATTATCACCATGGTTTGAGGAGCGGCGGCATAGTACGGTAGAGGATATCAAACGCCAGCTGGAATATCGTGAAAAAAACAAAAAAGCGGTAATGGACTTTTGTATAACCCGTCAGATCAATACCAGAAATTACAATGTTTTTATTGATGATAATAAGGGGAATTTTACTGTTGCGCGGAAACTGGATGTTAATGAAAACCCGGACATAGTTCCTTTATCAGCCATTGTACAGTGCAGGGTTGATGTAGACCAACAGCAGCAAGAGGAAACATATACAAAGGATGGAGAAACTGTAAGTTATCAGCCACCGGTATATAAATATGAATTTGATTATACTATGCGTATTAAAGTGAGAACCCAGTGGTTTGATGATATGGATTTTCGCTTGAATACTTTCTCTATAAGCAGTGATAACAGAAGGGAATTGATGGAAGTGGAGCAGACCGCATATCAGATTATTGCGGCACTGACACCAAATGCAGCGGGAATGCAGCCCGGAATGCCAGGAATGAACATGAATGGAGGGATGCAGCCCGGAATGCCGGGAATGAACATGAACGGAGGAATGCAGCCTGGGATGCCAGGAATGAACATGAACGGAGGGATGCAGTCTGGGATGTCCGGGATGAATATGAATGCGGGAATGCAGCCCGGGATGTCAGGAATGAACATGAATGCGGGAATGCAGCCTGGAATGCCCGGGATGAACATGAACGGAGGGATGCAGTCTGGGATGTCCGGGATGAACATGAATGTGGGAATGCAGCCCGGGATGCCCGGAATGAATATGAACGGAGGGATGCAGTCTGGGATGCCGGGAATGAACATGAACGGAGGAATGCAGCCCGGAATGTCCGGAATGAACATGAACGGAGGAATGCAGCAGACGGGAATGTCAGAAACGAACATGACCGGAGGAATGCAACAGAATAACAGTTCGTGGAAATGCCAGTGCGGTGCAGAGAATACCGGAAAGTTTTGTGAATACTGTGGTCAGCCAAGACCGTTTTAAGCAATGGGAAACAGAGTGGACAGGATTGTTCACTCTGTTTGTGATAAAAACTCTGAAAATAGATGATTCTTCTGAAAGCTATATGATAAAATGGTGCTTTATAGTATAATTATTACAAAAATGGATTAGAGCGTATTTGAAAAATCATTCCTGCAAATTGTGACGCACATCTTGCGTAAAGCATTTTTCAAACCCGCTCCGGTAAGAGAGGAACTTTCATGACATACAGTAAAAAGAGGACTCTGTCATATGGAGTGATTCTGATAAGTGTGTTGCTGGCTTATTTCTGCAGGCAGGTGAGAACGGAAAATGTTTTTATGAGAAATCTGGCAGATCAGTGTCGTAGCTGTATTTATCTGGGAATGTACTGTGCCTGGGTGATTTATCTGAGAAGACATGTAGTACATAAAAAAACGCGCAGATGCCTGACTGCAATTGGCTGTCTGATGGTATTCTGGTTCTTTGTGCGGACAGTAAAATTTCATATTTTTCATGATCCTCTTGGAGAACATATCTGCTGGTATCTATATTATATTCCCATGATTCTGATTCCGGTTCTGGGTTTGGCAGCAGCAATGTTTTTGGGCGAAAAGGAGGAAGAGAAAACGATCAGAAAGATTATAATTTTGCTGACCGTTGCAGCGATATTGATCGTAAGTGTTTTTACAAATGATTTGCATCAGCTGGTATTTCGTTTTTCCAAACAGCCCCCATTTTCGGATAAAGATTACAGCTATGGTATTGTTTTTATGGTGATTCAGGGATGGATCTTGATCTGTCTGACAGGGATGGAAATCATTCTGATCAGAAAAAGCAGAATTCCGGGAAAGAAACAGTTCTGGCTGCCAGTGATTCCGGGAATATTGCTTCTGGGGTGGAATATCGGAAATATACTCCGCCTGCCTTTCATCAAAATCATTGCAGGGGATATGACGGCAGTGTGCTGTCTTTTAATGGCGGCAATTTTTCAGGGTTGTATATTATGTGGATTGATACAGACCAATAATCGATATTTTGAATTATTCCAGACTTCCGGAGGACTGGATGCAGAGATTACAGATTGTTCTTTTCAGCGCTATTATCATTCCGGTGATTTTCCAGAGCTGTCGCCTGAACTGCGTAGAATCATAATAGACAGATCATCCGTACAGGAACAGGGAATCCGGATCAACCATATTCCTATAAGGGGAGGACATTTGTTTTGGTCAGAGGATATTTCGGTACTGTTGGATCAGTATCAGGATATTCGGGAACAGCAGGAGGAACTGACGGCCAGAAACCGTCTGTTACAGAAAGCTTATCAGAAAGAGGCTGAGCGTAGAAAGACAGAAGAACAGAACCGTCTGTTAAATATGATACAGAATCAGACCGTCGGTCAGCTGGAATTGCTGTCACAGTTTATGAATGAGCTGGAGCGGACAGAATCGAGGGAACAATATGATCGGATTCTCGGTAAAATTGTAGTTGTTGGTACGTATTTGAAGCGGAGAAAGAATCTGGTGCTGACACAATATGCATCAGATGGAAATCTGCTTACAATGGAAGATCTCAGACAAAGCCTGGCGGAATCCTGTGACAGTTTAAAATTATGCAGGATCCGGGCAGCTTACTACGTGGAAAATGCGGATGTGCAGCTGAATGCAGAGGATATACTAAAATGCTATGACACCTTTGAATGGCTTGTGGAACGATTGGTTGATATCATGCAGTCTGTTTTTTACCGTGTGTCGCAGATTGATGATGCTCTGCGGATTTCAGTTCATATTGTATCAGAGGTGGATCTGCGTGGATTCATGTCGGAAAGGCCGGAATTAAAAGTGCAGCAGGAAGATGAAAACGAATGGTTTATCAGATGTATCGTCTTCAGAAAGAGAGGCGGAAGATGATCAGTTTTGTGGAATGCAGTATGGCAATGCAGGATTTTCTGATGATTCTTCTTGAAATCTGTATGATTCTGGAATTAATTCTCCTGCTGGTAAGAATCACCTGTTTTTCCGGGAAAAAGAAAATCGTAACGGCAGTGGCTGTCTTTGCTGTTTCTTTTGTATTTATGGGCGTTTTGATGAATGATCACAGATATTGCCTGGGAGAAAGTTCCTATCAGCCAATGCTTCAGGGTTATCCGGTCAGTGTTTTAATGACGGTGGTTATAGGATTATTGCTTTATCTTTGCTGGGCAATCCGGAGCGAGAAACGCAGATATTATCATTCTCTGTCTTACTGGTCTGTGAACGAGGCTGTGAATGACGTTCCCTGTGGAGTCTGTTTTTCGGATCCTCTTGGAAGGATTGTTTTGTGTAATACCAAGATGCAGGAGCTGAGCAGAATCATGACAGGTTCTTATCTGCAGGATTATGACGCATTAAGGAAAGCAATGAGTGGGGAACCTGAATCGGAAGGTCTTTGCAGATTGAGCAAAGACAGTAATGTGTTTTATTTTCCTGATGGTTCCGTCTGGATGTTTCAGGAATATAGTCTGCAGGAGCCGGATTGTGCAGGATATCTGCAGACAGTGGCAGTTAATGTATCAGAAATTTATTACAATGGTGAAAAAATCAGGGCAAACAATGAAAAGTTGGAAATCCTGAATCATAAGCTGGAGGAAATGTACGAAAAAATCGGAGATAAAATCAGAGAGCAGGAGACGCTTGTCATGAAAATGCAGGTTCATGACAATTTTGGACGAAGCCTTCTGTCAATACGAAGAATACTGGAAAGAAAAGAAGACCCGGATAAAATGGATAAACAGTTGTCTGTATTGAAACATCTGGTTTATATTCTTACCGATTCTGCTGTTGAGAGTATGGAAGAAGTATATAAGGATACGATCAGACATGCAGAAGAGCTTGGAATTTCAGTTCAGATCAGTGGGAACTTTCCCATGCATCCATCTTACAGGCTGCTGACAGACAGGGCAATCCGCGAATGTGTGACAAATTGTGCCAGACATGCCCATGGCAGTACTGTTTGGGTGAAGATAGACAAAAATGCAGATGAATATACTGTTCAGATTACCAATGATGGAGAGGTGCCTGACAAAAATGCGGAAGAAGGCGGTGGTTTATCTGCACTGAGAAAGGCAGCTGAATCAGGAAAATGCAGGATGCAGGTTTCTTTTTCCCCTGAGTTTTGTCTGATATTGAAAATGCCACTGACAGAAAGGATGGGATTCGATGGTACGGATACTGATAGTAGAAGATCAGAAGATCATGCAGAAGTATTTTGAATATATTATTATGCAGGAGCCGGAATTCCGACATGTCCAGACAGTTTCAGATGCACGTGAAGCTGTAAAAATCTGTGATTATTCGGCAATTGATCTTATGATCATGGATGTGCAGACGTTTCATAATCATGATGGACTCAGTGCCGGAAAAGTGATCAGGGAGAAGTATCCCTATACAAAGGTATTGATCGTTACTTCCCTGATCGATCCCAAGGTGCTGGAAAGAGCAAAGAGCGGATGTGCAGACAGTCTATGGTATAAGGATCACGGTGAAGAGGAAATACGGAGTGTGATCCACAGAACCTTAAATGGTGAGCATGTATTTCCGGATATGACGCCGAAGGTGGAGCTTAACTGGATCACAAGCGGCGATATCAGTCCCAGGCAGCTTGAGATGCTCCGCCTGTATATCCGTGGAATGTCATATTCAGAGATTGCAAGAGAAATGAAATGCTCTACCTCCGGGGTGAGATGGAATTTTCAGGAAATGATCGCCAAGGCAGGATACAGCTGTAAAGAAGATCTGATAGCGGCTGCACTGGAAAGTAAGCTAATCGTAACTACGTTAAAATAGCAAGCTGATAAACTACGAAGTTATTCTATTATGAGCAGAAAGCGAAGCGGAGTGCAAATATCCGCTTGATAAGAAGGGAGATGAGAGTATGAAAAAATATTCGATTGCTGTATGTGTTTGTGCGGTACTGTTTTCTGTTGGTATCCATGGCGGAGGTATGAGAGAAGTATTTGCCAGAGCACCTGGGGCAGATGAGAATCTGGCAATTCTGCAGGACATTATCAGGGAAAATGAATGTCAGGCCGGAATGGCATTTCTGGGATATACCTATGAAGGTGCAGAGGCAGCAGAGATACTTGAATATACCAGACAGGGAGAAGTGGCAGCTGCGTATCCTTTTTTACAGGATGGAACAGTGGTTGATGCAGGGGGATATGAAATTTATGCCATTGTCCCGGGGGATGATTGCAGGGTCAGCGTTTATCCGGCTCAGCCTACGGAAGAAGGGGAATATCTGGATGATCTGAACGCCCCATATTATACAGGGAAGGAGAATGAAATCATTATCCTGCGCTGCAATGTGAGTGAGATTCATTCCAATGTGATGGTTTCTGTACAGAAGCAGAATATGAGTATACAATACCATCCTATGGTGTCGTTAAAGGATGGACATCTTGCAGCAGAAACCCACTGCTATGATTTCTCCATATATTATAATTGGGATGAGTATGATCCGGAATATAATCCCGTGTATGAGTCAGAGTACGATCCAGAGTGTAATCCGGAGCATGATTCAGCATTGAATATAAAGATTGCCAGAGAACAGCTTTCTGAGACAGATGAAGTCAGCTATTACCTGTCTCTGTGGTATACAGGCACTGATGAGTACATTGAAGGAAGAAATTGTCCGGTATTTGTTCTGGGAACGGATCATGAGGATCATTTTACAAAAGAACATTATTATGCAGTAGGAGACAATGTGGTTTATTATTATGATCCGTCAGGTGACGCATGGCTTCTGCTGGGGGCAGGCTGACAGAAGCTTCACCAATATATCATAGAATTTTGATTAATCAGCGAAAGAGGAAACAGACATGAATGATTTTTTGACAGAAAAAAATAAAAAAGCAGGGGTGTTGGGAAAACTGAAGTGGGTTCTTTGTGGCTTCTGCATGCTTTTATCCCTGGGAGCTATTGGTGCATCGGAGAAGTATATTGGTGAAGGACGCTGGGGAATGGCAGCAACAGAGATTCTGCTCTGTCTGTTATTTTTATATCCGACTTTCAGGGAAGTTCAGAAAGCATTACGGAAGAAAAAAGCCAGGGAAATTGCCTGCTGGTTTGAATCTTATGCCCAGAATACGGTCTCATTTGAGAAACTTGAGCAGGAGCTGGGAAAAGGTGCAGTAAAAAAACTGGAAAAATTTATTGCCAGGGGATATATCCGGAATATCCAGATAGACAGAGAAGGAAATTATATTATGATTACTGCACCAAACAGACGTGTAAATGAAAAGATTTATATTACAGTTACCTGTACCAGCTGCGGTGCAAAGAATCAGGTAATAAAAGGACGTCTGAGCAATTGTGAATATTGCGGACAGCGTCTTAACTCATGATACAAGTACTGAGAGAGGATTATCAGAAGTGTTCATAAAAAGGAGAATAAAAGAAACAGATGTGCTCAATCAAAAATAGCGGCAGTGTTGCCGCTATTTTTATGAGCTGTAATCTAGGAATACTTCAGTATTTTACCATTTTTTATATTAAAAACTATTTTATGAGTTTTTTCTGATGAATCATCATTATTATTCATTTCATACAGGATGGTCATCTGATTACCGGAAATGTTTATTTTATATGGCCAGTAATTATTGGCTTTGGATGTGTTTGTTTTCCAGAGAATCTTTCCTTTTGTGGATATTTTGTAAACATAGTTATCGTAGTATCCGGTTACATATAGATTGTCATTTTTGTCAAATTTGCAAAGGTGTCCTGCAGGACTGACTTTTTTTGCAGTCCATAACTGTTTTCCGTCTTTTTTTCGAAGTACGACGATTTTTGAGCTTTCAAAAACATAAACCTTATCCTTGCGGACAATACATTTTGTCCTTGGAAGCTCTGTAGCAGTATATTTCTTTGTAACGTATTTCCAGACTACTGTTTTCTTTGCATCCAGTCCTCTTACAGTCATGGATTCTTTGGAATTGGAATAGGAAGTTTTGGATTTAACGGTTGTAGCTGCAGGTTTGGCAGCCTGAGTCGGGATTGATATGATCAGTATTGAGAATACAAACAACAGTGACGTCAACAGGATTTGTTGGATTTTCTTCTTCATGTAAACACGCTCCTTTCTGATAAATGAGTGGTTGGGGGATATTGCAAATATTTTCTTTAATTATATCATATCTTTTTGAAGCCTGCATTAGTATTTACTTGTATGGAGAGTAATTATTC
>ENA-OURV01002920-OURV01002920.1-human-gut-metagenome-genome-assembly--contig:-NODE-2920-length-11258-cov-7.201018_pt1 | contig 11258 bp, 10 predicted proteins | sample MGYA00242141_ERZ509072 | MGnify/ENA primary metagenome ERZ509072 (study PRJEB26280, sample SAMEA2338763) | human gut metagenome | biome: human gut; feature: human-associated habitat; material: faeces... | reverse complement strand
GCCGACCGCTACGCCGCCCTCGCGGCAAACAAGGGTGCGACGGTGGGAATAGCCCACGCCGACGACCCGGAGGGGGCGAAAATGCTGCTGGAAATGCTTAAAGAGCGCGGCTTTTGCGGGCAGGATATCACGGTGTGCTATGAGCCGGTTACGGGGGCGCATGTCGGGCCGGGAGCGGTGGCGCTTTTTTTTGAGGGAACGCATAAGTAGCCGGATGACGGTAAAGTGCAAACATGCGCATATAAACATATTTATTTAATAATACTGTGGATTTAAGTAAGACGGGCTTGTAAAGTGCGAATACTGACAGGAGGGAGAGGTATGGAGAGAACCAGGCTGGCCGACAGAAAGCTGCCGGATTACACAAGAGGCGAGGATATCGCAAACATGGTAACGCACATAGTGGGGGGCGCGATAGGAATTGCTGCCCTGATTTTGGCACTGATAAAGTCGGTTTGTGCCAAAGATATATACGGCGTTGTATGCGGAATTGTATACGGGCTGAGCATGACGGCGCTTTATGCCGTATCCAGCGTTTATCACGGGCTGCATCCGGGTATGGGCAAAAAGGTCATGCAGGTTATTGACCACTGCACTATATATTTTATGATAACCGGCACCTATACGCCGATTTTGCTTTGCAGCATACGCCCGGAGCATCCGGTCGTTGCATGGAGCCTGTTTGCCGCGGAATGGGGTCTTGCGGCATTTGCCTGCGTATTTACGGCAATAGATCACCGAAAATACAGGGTATTATCCATGATATGCTATATTTTAATGGGCTGGTGCATAATGTTTGCGCTTAAGCAGACGGTGCAGACAATAGGCAGGACAGCGTTTATGTGGCTGCTGTGGGGCGGAATAGCCTATACTCTCGGGGCGGTGCTGTACGGAATAGGAAGCAAAAAAAGATATTTTCACACGGTATTCCATATTTTCGTGGACATAGGCAGCCTGCTGCAGGCGGTATGCGTGTTGGGCTATGTATTATAAATGAGCAACAGGGACTGAAAACAGAAAAGAAGAGATAGGTTTTTTAATAAAAAAGCGGCGAAAAATATGCGTTTTCGCTGCTTTTTTCTGCTTTGAGGGGTGGAAAAGGCAGAGAGAGTATGCTATAATTATACATAAGACATAATTAAGGAGGAAGGATTATGAAAAAGTTTCATACGGGAATTGTTGCTATCGTGCTGACGGTGTGTATTTTGGGGCTTTGCGGCTGCAGTGATATACGCGCACAAAACCTTATGAAGGGCATTACCGCAAACGAGGTGGATGCCATGGGCAATATGACGCAGGCCAATGAGTGTGCGGCGGATTTTGCAATGCGCCTGATGAAAGAATGCAATAAAAAGGGGGAAAACACACTGATATCTCCGGTGTCTGTTTTTGTGGCGCTGGCAATGACGGCAAACGGCGCGCAGGGGGAGACATTAAAAGAGATGGAAGCGGTGCTGGGGATGCCGACTGAGGAGCTGAATGCCTATATAAGCAGCTTTATGCTGATGCTTTCACAGACGGAAAAGTGCAGGCTGAGCATTGCCGATTCCGTATGGTTTACGCAGGATGAGAGCTTTACGGTAAACAGGGACTTTTTGCAGAAGAATGCGGATTATTACGGCGCGGACATTTATAAAACCGCTTTTGACGGGCAGACTCTCAAGGATATAAACAAATGGGTAAATAATAAAACGGAAGGGATGATACCCAAAATTCTTGACGAAATTCCGCAAAAGACAATAATGTATATTGTAAACGCGCTTGCCTTTAAGGCGGAATGGGCAAGTATTTATGAAGAGGATGATATAAAAGAGGGGCTGTTTACAAAGGAAAACGGAGAAACGCGCAAAGCCGAATATATGTACAGCCTGGAGCGGTGCTATCTTGAGGGGGAAAATGCCGAAGGGTTTATGAAGGAGTATTACGGCGGAAAATATGCTTTTGCGGCGATGGTTCCCGCGGAGGGAATAAGCCTTGAGGAATATATTGCTTCGCTTGACGGAAAAACGCTGCGGGCGTTAATTGAAAATCGGCAGCACGCCTATGTTGACACGGCTATTCCGAAGTTTGAGGCGGAGTATTCGGCGGAGCTGTGCGGAATACTTGAGAAAATGGGAATGAAAAGAGCGGTTTCCCCCGAACTGGCGGACTTTACCGGAATAGGCGCGGCGGGAGAAAATATCTGCATAAATCAAATTCTTCACAAAACCCGCATATCCGTGGGAGATAAGGGAACGCAAGCGGCAGCGTCATCGCTTGTGGGAATGGTGGATGGAGGTACATCGCACATAGAGCCCAAGCCGGAGAAGAAGGTGCATCTGGACAGACCGTTTGTTTATATGTTGGTGGATATTGAAAACTCCGTGCCGATATTTATAGGGACAATGACGGACATCGGTGCATAACGGGGGCGGAGCGCTGCGGCGGTGTTTGCGGCGTGTAAAAGCTTAAGGACGGAGAAGAAATATGAAACAACGGTTTGAGGTTTTTGATCTGCACACGGATGTGCTTAACAAGCTGGCAGGGACTTCGGTGCAGCCGGGAACCCCGAGCGTAAATGCTGAATCGCTTTCAAGGGGCGGGGTAACGCGGGCGTGCTTTGCCTGTTATTGCGGCAGGGATACGCGCACCGAGGCGCAGCTTGCGGCGGTGGAAAAGCAGGCAGCCGTGCTGGAGCAGCTGCGGGGGCATATGGGAGAGTGCAGGGTTTACGGCGCATTTGAGGGGCTTGACTATTTTTACCCGGAAATACCCACGGAGCTTATTAAAAGAGTGAAGCCGGTATACGCTACGCTTACATGGAACCATGCAAGCCCGATATGCGGCAGCTGTGCCGTTGATTACAGGCTGACCCCCTTCGGAAAGAGAGTGCTGCGTTTTCTTGAGAAAAACGGTATACGGGCGGATCTTTCTCATGCGGGGCGGGAAGCGTTTTGGTCGGTGCTGGACAATACGCCGCTGCCGATAGTGACACATTCCTGTGCCGACGCCGTTACGCAGCACAGGCGAAACCTGACGGATGAGCAGATAAGGGCGCTTATAAGGCGCGGATCTGTTATAGGCCTGAATTTTTACAGCGAATTCTGCGGCGGCACAATGGAGAGCCTTGTGAAGCACGCGCTGCATATTTTAGATATGGGCGGAGAAAAATGTCTTGCGCTGGGCAGCGATTTTGACGGCTGCTCCGCATTGCCTGCGGGACTGGAGGGGCCTGAGGGCTTTCCGCGCCTTGCGCAGGCACTGCTTGCTGCGGGCGCCGGCGAAAATATTCTGCGGGATATTTTTTCAAACAATGCCCGCAGAGTGCTGCTTGGGGAATGAGCGCGGAGTATGCCGTTACGGACTCAGCAGGCCGTATATAAATAAACGGTAGACTGTACAGGGGATGAAGCGAAAATATAATAATAACGGGGCCGAAAGGCTCCGTTATTTGCGTATATGCCGAAGGCTTGTTTATTTGAGCAGCTCTTGGGCAAGTGCGTTTATGTCCTTTACGCTTTGGTCGTTCATGGCGCTGCGCACGGTAACGGCGGGCAGGAACTCAATGCTATCGCAGGCGGAGAGAGTTTGCTGCATGACCTTTGCCGCCATGGGAGCCCATGAGCCGTTTTCTATAAGCCCTACGCGGCGATTGCGGAAGCCGCGCGAAACAAGGGCGTGCAGAAATGCATGCATGCAGGGGAACACATCGCCGTTATAGGTGGGAGAAGCCAGAACCAAACGGTCAAAACGGAAGGCGTCGGCTACGGCGGCGGACATATCGCACCGCGCAATGTCATATACGACCGCTTTTGTGCCGCTTTTGCGCAGGGCATCCGCAAGAGCCTCGGCGGCGCGGGCGGTATGACCGTATACGGAGGCCACACATACGGCAACGCCGCTTTCCTCCGGCGTATAGGAGGACCATGTCGCATAGAGGTTTATATAGTGCGCGAGATTCTCCTTAAGCACGGGCCCGTGCAGGGGACATATGGTGCGGATATCAAGAGCGGCCGCCTTTTTCAAAAGAGCGGCGGCGGGAGCGCCGTATTTGCCCACTATGCCGATGTAGTACCGCCTTGCTTCATCGTCCCACGGCTCATCGACATCCAGAGCGCCGAATTTTCCGAAGGCGTCGGCGGAAAAGAGTATGCCGTCGGTACGGTCATAGGAGACGGCCACCTCGGGCCAGTGCACCATGGGGGCGGTAATAAAGCTGAGCTCATGCCGCCCGAGCGGGAGCACGGAGCCGTCCTTTACGGTAAGACGGGGGTTGGGAAGGGGGCCGAAGAAGGCGTCCATCATGGTGAAGGCCTTGGCAGTGGCGGCAATTACGGCGTTTGGATATTTTTTGCAGAAATCCGCTATTGAGGCGGAGTGGTCAGGCTCCATGTGATGAACTATAAGGTAGTCGGGAAGGCGCCCCGCAAGCGCCGTTTCCAGATTGTCCAGCCACTGCCCGCCGAAGCGGGCATCAACCGTGTCGGTGACGGCTGTTTTTTCATCAAGTATTAGATAGGAGTTGTAGCTCATGCCGTTGGGGACGGAATACTGCCCCTCGAAAAGATCGGTAAGGTGATCGTTTACACCGATATACAGAATGTCGTTCTGCGTATTTACGGCGTTGCTTTTCTTAGTGGTCATATTGTGTTCCTCCGTGCAGTACAGAATAAAAATGAAGGCGTATTCAAACCTAAAGGGGACAAACCCTAAGCGGTATTATAGCATAAATGCCGATATAATTTAAGAAATTTGTGTTAAATGCGCACATATAAAAAACCGCAGCGTATCGGCTGCGGCTGAGGTATGATATGTGAACCGTTTTTTATACGGGTTCAGGCGTTTATTGCATCAAAGAAGCTCATGGGACGGGTGCGCATAAGGCAGCGCAGCCTGTCAAGCAGGCTCTCATGCTGCGCGGCATCGTCCGTGTTGATAAAGCGGCAGCCGGCATCGGCGGCAGCAGAGGCAAGCTGGCTGTCGTATCCGTGCGCCTCGGGCACGGCGGATACAACATATATATCGCACTGGGGCAGGCGCATACGCAGGCGGTAGAGCAGCTTTTCGTAGCAGAGGATATACTCATCTGCCGAAGCCGATTCGTTATCGCCGAAGCAGAGAAAGAGCTTTGAGGGCTCAAGAGCGTAGACGCATTCTTCAAGACAACTCTCGGCATTTGCTAAGGACAAGCCGGCAACGGAACGGTTATAGCCGGGAGTGCCTTTGGCGAAATCCTCGGCAAGCTCGCTGAAGGGAATCCTGGAGGCAAAGGAGGAGCCGAAAAGCACGGCGCCGCCCTTTACCGCGCGGCGGTTAAGCTCGGAATATGCACTGAGTTCGGTAAATTCGGTATTACTCATGGGAAAACGCTCCTTTCGGATTGCAGGTTTTGACCGCGGGATGGGAAGCGGCGGCTTTGTCAAGCGCCCGGTTGCGGAAATACACCGCAAGGTTTACAAGCACCACGGCCAGGTTGAGAATGTATACAATAAGCACATAATTGATGTGCCCGATGACTATTTTTGCACTGATGCCCGCTGCATAGCCTAATATTATGAGCAGTATAAAGCCTAAGCTCATGCCCTTTGTACTGCGGGCCCTGATGTTTTTACATACGGATATCGGCCAGGAGAGGCCAAAGCATATAAGCATTACGGTTTCAAGCATTTCAGACATTTCAAATACCCTTTCGTCAGCCGCACGGTATACGGCATTGCGCCTTGTGCGCGTTTTTTCTTGTTTTTTCACTGATATAATACACTTGACAATTGATAATGGCAAATATACAATATTGATAAATTCAATAAGATATAGTTATGATTTTGGCGTGGGATAATAAATCGGAGGAATGGGGCATGGAACTGACACAGCTGAGATATTTTGCGGAGGCGGCAAGACTGCAGCACATAACAAGGGCGGCAGAGCAGCTGCACATAGCGCAGCCGGCGCTTACACAGGCACTGCACAGGTTGGAGGCGGAGCTGGAGGTGCCGCTGTTTGTGCAGCGCGGGCGGGGCGTGGTGCTTACCCCTTACGGGGAGCTGCTTAAGGAGAGAGCGCAGGAGATATTAAGGGCGGCGGATGCGCTTAAAGGGGAGATGCAGCAAATGGCCAAGACTCAAAGCAGCACGGTGCATATGAATGTGCTGGCTGCATCGTATATTGTGACGGAGGCGGTAATAGGCTTCAAGCAGGAAAAAAAGCATATAAACTTTCAGATGGGACAAAGCGAGGAGAATACCTGCGATATAAGCGTATCCACACGGCTGTTTCACAAAAGAGCGGCGGGCGACAGGCAATATGTGTTTTCCGAGCGCATATTTGCCGCAGTACCGGCTGATGGGGCTTACGGAAAAATGGACAAGGTGTCGCTGGAAGCACTGAAAAATGAGGAATTTATTGCATTGGCGGGATCAAGGCAGTTCCGCATGCTGTGCGACGGCTTTTGTTCTCAGGCGGGATTCGAGCCCAATGTGGTGTTTCAGAGCGATAACCCCACGGCGGTAAAAAACCTGATAGCTGCCGGAGTGGGGGTGGGCTTCTGGCCGGAATATTCATGGGGAGAGCTGAACAATCCGGCGGTTGCGCTGGTGGAGCTGGCGGAGCCGGAGTGCAGCAGGGATATAATCGTGTCGTTATATAATAATAAATCCGAGAATAAGGCCGTGCATGAATTCTACGATTATCTGACGGAGTGCTTTTTACGCTTTGAAAAGACAAGAAGGCAGTAAATGCAGACAAAAAACGGTCAAAGTTTTCCGTTGTGCGCAAAAGCTGTTGTGCAAAAGCGGCTTTTGGTGTATGATAAACAGAAAAGCGCATATAGAAGCGAAAGCGCGCAAGACGGGCGGTGCGGATGTGCCGCTTGGGAAGAACGGGAGTATGGAAGGAGCAGGAAAGATGTATCTTATTAAACGGAAAAAGGAGCTTAATCCCACTGTTATGCTTATGGATATACAGGCGCCGGAGGTGGCTGCCAAAGCAAGAGCGGGACAGTTCATTATTTTAAGAGTGGACGACGAAGGGGAGCGTATACCGCTTACCATTGCGGATTATGACGCAAAGGCGGGAACGGTTACCATTATATTTCAGATAGTGGGCGGCACAACCATGAAGCTGGCTGCGCTTAATAAGGGCGACTGCATATCCGATTTTGTCGGCCCGCTGGGCAAGGCGACGGAAATCGAGGGCATAAAGAAGGCTGCGGTAATAGGCGGCGGCGTGGGCTGTGCCATTGCATATCCGGTGGCCAAGGCGCTGCATGAGCAGGGAGCGTCCGTTACGGGCATTGTGGGCTTCAGGAACAGGGACCTTGTGATATTGCAGGACGAGTTTGAAAGCGTGTGTGACGATTATATTCTTATGAGCGATGACGGAACGGCCGGCCGGAAGGGGCTGGTGACGGATGCGCTGCGCGGATTGCTGGAGGCGGGCGAGCACTTTGACGAGGTTATAGTTATAGGGCCGCTTATAATGATGAAGTTTGTGTGCATGCTTACAAAGGAATTCGGGGTAAAGACGGTGGTGAGCATGAACCCCATCATGGTGGACGGAACCGGCATGTGCGGCGGCTGCCGCCTTACGGTGGGCGGAAAGATGAAGTTTGCCTGTGTGGACGGGCCGGATTTTGACGGACATCAGGTGGATTTTGACGAAGCGATAAAGCGCGGAGCGATGTACAGACCGTTTGAACAGGAAGCAAGGGAAAAACAGTGCAATCTGCTTAAAGCGGGACAAAAATGAAAGCACGGTATTACGGAAAACACGGAGGGTTGAACCATGGCGGATATGTCTTTGAAAAAGCATGAAATGGCGCTTCAGGCGCCTGAAATAAGAAACAGAAATTTTGACGAGGTGGCGCTGGGCTATACCGAGGAGGAGGCCGTTGCGGAGGCGGGAAGATGCCTTGACTGCAAGAACAAGCCCTGTGTAGGCAAGTGCCCGGTGAGCATAGATATTCCTGCCTTTATAAGAGAGGTAAAAAGCAGAAATTTTGAGGCGGCGTACGGGATTATATCGCGGTCGTCTTCCCTTCCGGCGGTGTGCGGAAGAGTGTGCCCACAGGAGACGCAGTGCGAAAGCAAATGCGTGCGGGGCATAAAGGGAGAGCCGGTGGCCATAGGAAGGCTGGAGCGGTTTGTGGCCGACTATCACAACGCACACGCAAAGGGAAAGGCTGCAAAGCCCGAGGCCAACGGACGCTCGGTAGCGGTAGTGGGCGCGGGCCCTGCGGGGCTGACCGCGGCGGGCGACCTTGCAAGAAAGGGATATGCCGTTACGGTTTATGAAGCGCTGCACACTGCGGGCGGAGTGCTGGTTTACGGCATTCCGGAGTTCCGTCTGCCCAAAGCCATTGTGAAAAGGGAAATTGACACCCTTAAGGAATTGGGCGTTGAGATAAAGACCAACATGGTGGTGGGCAAGGTGAATTCCGTGGATGAGCTGCTGCAAAACCACGATGCGGTATTTATAGGCACGGGGGCGGGGCTTCCGCGCTTTATGGGAATTCCCGGCGAGGGACTGTGCGGTGTATTCAGCGCAAATGAATTTCTTACAAGAATAAACCTGATGAAGGCGTACAAGCCGGATTCCGATACTCCCGTTATGCGGCCGAGGCGCGCGGCAGTGGTGGGAGGCGGCAATGTTGCGATGGATGCCGCCCGCTGTGCAAAGAGGCTGGGAGCGGAGGAGGTATACATAATTTACCGCCGTTCAAGCGAGGAAATGCCCGCAAGGCGCGAGGAGGTAGAACATGCCCGTGAGGAGGGCATAATATTCAGCATGCTCACAAACCCGGTGGAGATACTGGAGGGGGAGAACCACACCGTGCGCGGGCTGAGATGTGTGAAGATGGAGCTGGGAGAACCGGATGCAAGCGGGCGGCGCGCGCCGGTCGAGATACCGGGCAGTGAATACGATATTGATTTGGACTGCGTGATAATGGCCATAGGCACAAGCCCCAATCCGCTTATCCGCACCACCACAAAGGGGCTGGACTGCGACAGGCGAGGCTGCATTGTTACCGTGGATGACGGCGGCAAAACCACAAAGGAAGGGGTTTATGCCGGAGGAGATGCGGTGACGGGGGCTGCCACCGTTATTCTTGCAATGGGAGCGGGCAAGGCTGCCGCTGCGGCAATTGACGAATATCTGAATCAAAAATAATTTTTATAAAGCTGTAAAAAAAATACGGCAAAGCAAAAGGCCGGGCATATGCGCCCGGTCTTTTTATATGTGCTTTGGGTGTATATGGCTGCGGTAACGAAACCGGAATTATACCCTATTGTTTTAGTATGTTTTAATTGACTTAAGTGCGCGGCAGGTGGTATAATCCCAAAAGAAACAAGAAAAGATAATATCGGCGGCGGGAACGCGGCAGGCCGAAGATACGAACAAGGGATAGTAAACAAGAATATCAGTAAGTCGCATAAATGACGGGAGGGAGAGCGAAAATGACACGGTACATTGTGACCGGCATGAGCTGTGCGGCGTGCAGCGCCAGAGTGGAAAAAGCGGTGCGCAGGGTTAAAGGGGTTACGGGATGCTCGGTAAGCCTGCTTACCAATTCCATGTCGGTGGAGGGGCAGGCAAGGCGGGAGGATGTGATTGCGGCGGTAAAGGCTGCGGGCTACGGCGCATCCCCGGCAGAGGAAAACGGCCAGTCGGAAAAGCCGGCTGCCGATCCGCTTGCGGATACGCAGACGCCGGTGCTGAAGCGGCGGCTTATCGCTTCGGTAGGCTTTCTTGCGGTGCTTATGTATATATCCATGGGACACATGATGTGGGGCTGGCCTCTGCCGCCCTTCTTCGATAATAACCATGTGGCAATGGGACTTTTGCAGCTATTGTTAACGGTTGTAATCATGGTTATCAATCAGAAGTTTTTTATCAGCGGCTATAAAAGCCTGTGGCGCCGGTCTCCGAACATGGACACTTTGGTGGCCTTGGGCTCTACAGCCGCCTTCGGATACAGCACCTTCGCTCTCTTTGCCATGACGGATGCGCAGGCATATAAAAATGCGACCTGGGTGGTGGGTGATGCCGGCTGTGGAAAGACTACCGCCGCTATCGAATACCGTCGTACGCATCGTAATGTCTTCTATATTCTTTGTTCGGAAGATATGAAGAAGAGTGATTTTGTGCGTGAAATCGCTAAACAGGCAGGTGCGCCCATAGACGGTACAAACTTGCGGGATGTACTGGAATACGCTGTTTCCGTGATTGCATTTCTCAACAATCCACTCATCATCTTTGATGAAGGTGACAAACTAACGGATTCTGTTTTCAGTTACTTCATCAGCATCTATAACCGTCTGGAGAATAAAAGTGGAATTATATTTCTCTCTACCGATTATATCAAGCGTCGGCTGGAGAATGGCCTTCGCTACAACAAGAAAGGCTATAAGGAAATCAACAGCCGTATCGGTCGTATGTTCTTCGACATAAACGTTGCCACCGAGCAGGACGTATATACCATTTGTCAGGCAAATGGATTGACCGAACCCACAGAAATCAAGCGGGTGATGCGTGAAGCAGAAAAAGGAGAGTATGACCTGCGCCGGGTAAAACGTGTGGTACATGCTTGTAAACGAATTCTTGAAGCCAAGAGATTGGGAGGAAAACAAGTATGAGCGAAGAGGGAATAATGATAAATGGGAGTGCGCGAAAAGCCAAGAGTGAGGAAGCTAAAACCTTCCAACGCAATGCTAAAGGAGTGCGGGAGGTATTGAACATGAAATTTGAGATACTACCTTTTGCAGGTGCCTGGTATGATGCTTTCGGCATTCCCGAACGCCGGGGCGTATGGTTTATCTGGGGAAATACCGGAAATGGAAAGACATCCTTTGTGATGCAACTCTGCAAAGAGTTATGCCGTTTCGGACGCGTTGCATACGACAGTCTGGAAGAAGGCGCCTGCCTGACCATGCAGAACACGCTGAAACGTTTTAATATGCAGGAGGTGAACCGTCGTTTCCTGCTGTTGGATGCAGAGCCGCTGGATCAGTTAAGCCTTCGCTTAAAACGTCAGAAGGCACCCGATTTTGTGGTGATAGACAGCTTTCAGTACACGCAGATGACTTATGCGCAATATATCAAGTTCAAAGAACAGCATCGCAATAAGCTGCTTATCTTCATCAGTCATGCCAGTGGTAAGAACCCGGATGGACGGAGCGCCAAGAAGGTTGCATTCGACGCTTCGCTTAAAATCTATGTAGAAGGCTATCGGGCTTTCTCTAAAGGGCGCTTCATCGGTCCCAAAAAGACGTTCGATATCTGGC
>ENA-OURV01002916-OURV01002916.1-human-gut-metagenome-genome-assembly--contig:-NODE-2916-length-11266-cov-3.855945_pt1 | contig 11266 bp, 9 predicted proteins | sample MGYA00242141_ERZ509072 | MGnify/ENA primary metagenome ERZ509072 (study PRJEB26280, sample SAMEA2338763) | human gut metagenome | biome: human gut; feature: human-associated habitat; material: faeces... | reverse complement strand
TATAAATATTTTTACTTCTAATTCTTTTTTTAATATTATCTATCATCATGAAAAATCACCTTTTTCACTTACTTCATAAGAATCACACACTAAGAAAAACATCTTATTATCTATTTCTTTTAAACCATCTTTAACAATAAAATAACTCTTTGATGGAACTACTGCTAGAAGAAGTGATTCATCATTCTTAGAATAACCTCCTTCAGCCTCCATTAATGTAACTCCAACACCATCAATTGATAAAAGAAATTCTTTAACAATATTTGTTTTCTTTTTTTCAGTAACAATATAAAAAGCTTTACATTTAGAAATACCAAGAAGTACTTTATCAGTAAATACCGATATTAAGTAAGATACTAAAATAGCATATAAAACAATATCCCATGAGAAGACAATCTTACCAATTATAACAATAATACCATTAACTATAAGACTAGCATTACCCATAGATAACTTAAACCACTTGCAGACTATCTCAATAATAACATCAGTACCACCAGTAGAAAAATTACTTTTATAAATAAGTCCATATCCAATACCGGCCATTACTCCACCAAGTATAGCAATAACAACCATTTCCGTATTACCTAAATCAATATATTTAGTAATCATACTAGTAAGTGAAACAAATATTGGATAAGAAAGAGCTCCTACTAACTGATTTTTCATATTATCAAAGCCTAAAGCAAAATAAGCAACAATCATTAAAACAATATTAGTACATAATATAAATACTGAAGGATTAACACCAAACTCACTTAATACAATTGATATACCACTTACTCCAAAACAAACAATATCATATCTAAGAAAAAACAAATTAAAAGAAAAAGCCACTATCAAACATCCTAAAAGAAGCATTAAATATCTTTTACCAATATTCTTTTTCTTAACAGCATCAACAATATTATCAATCTTCTTCTTTCTAAAATAATCAAATATACCCATATTTACTCCTTTTTATTTTTTAAATTATAATCTAACATATCAGTAATATTTCCATCTAAAATACCATCAACATCACTAGACTCATACCCACTATCATTATCTTTAATTAACCTATAAGGTTGCATAACATAACTTCTTTTAGCACTGCCAAAACCATTACTTACTTGCACTCCTCTAATATCACTTACTTCACTCTTTTTTTCTTCTAAAAGAATAGTATAAAGTTTACTCTTAAGTACTTCCATAGCCTTTTCTTTATTTCTAATTTGACTTCTTTCATTTTGACAAGTAACCACAATACCAGTAGGAATATGTGTAATTCTAACAGCACTATCCGTAGTATTAACTCCTTGTCCTCCTGGACCACTACTTCTATATATATCTACTCTAATATCACTATCATTAACATTAACTTCAATATCATTATCAATTTCTGGTATAACATCAACCGCAGCAAATGAAGTATGTCTTCTCTTATTGGCATCAAAAGGACTAATTCTAACAAGTCTATGTACACCTTTTTCTCCCTTTAAATAGCCATAAGCAAAGATACCATCAACTTGAAACATAATAGATTTAATACCTGCCTCTTCACCATCTTGCCTATCAAGTAAAGTAATACTATATCCATTCTTTTCAGCATACCTACTATACATTCTATATAACATTTGAGCCCAATCACAAGATTCAGTACCACCTGCTCCAGCATGTATTTCCATAATTGCAGCATTCTTATCATACTTACCATTTAAATAAGTTTCAATCTCTAACTTGTAAGTCTTAGCCTTAAGTTCATTAATTTCTTCTTCAAGTAAAAGTCTAACATCATCATCACTATCATCAATCATTTCTAAAGCACTATTAACACTATTAGATAATACATTAACATTAGTAATAATATTTTTAATATACTTAAGTTCTCCAACTAGTTTATCAGCAGTCTCTCTATTATCCCAAAAACTAGGTTGTAACATAAGTTCATTAATTTCTTTTTCTCTTTTAATCTTATTATCTAAGTCAAAGAGACCTCCTAAGTTCTTTTATTTTATCATCAAGTAATTTATATTCTCTCTTCAAATCAAATATTTCCATATAATCACCTACTACAAGTATACATTATTTAACAAAAAAAAGAAAGAGATATAAGTAAAATTATTGACACTTTTAAAAGTAAATGATAATATAAAATTAAAGTATAAGGAGGATAAAAATGACAAAGAAACAATATACTATAATCGGTATAACTATTCTAATATTTATAATTTTAATAGCATTCATATTAATAAAAGGAAATAAAAGTAGTTGGACAAAAGAAATACTAAATTCTAACTCATATACCATTACTAAAATAGATTGTGATAACAATAAAACAAAATTAGATAATAGTATTATGAACAAAATAGATTCAACTTGGAAAGAATTATCAAATAATGGTCCTTGGTTTGGAGATACTAATACTTGCTACGAAACAATATCAATAGAATATGATAAAAATGGTATCATTCAAAAAAGAGAAATCTTAATATTGGATAATAATTCTATCGTATTAAGAATAAACAATGACGATACTTACTATGTAAATGCTACAAACTTAATAAATAGTCTTAAATAAGTATACATTAAGTTAATATCAGTTCGAGCCTAAAGTCTCGGACTATCTTTTCTCTTATATATGCATATTACAAAGATAAAAGAGACAATTAATTTGTCTCTTTTTTATACATATCTAATATATTTTTAAACTCATCTAAAGCCGAAGTAACAACTTCTTTCTTAGTTAAATCAACACCAGCTAATTTTAAAGATTCAATAGGACTCTTTCTAGAACCACATTTCAAGAATTCAATATAACCATCTACTGCTCCCTCCTTACCAGATAAAATATTATTAACAATCACAGTAGCGGCACTTAAACCAGTAGCATACTTATAAACATAAAAGTCGTAGAAGAAGTGTGGTATTCTCTCCCACTCATATCTAATATAATCATCAACTACTACATTATCACCAAAATAAAACTTATTAAGGTCATAATACATATTAGATAATTTATCCGCAGTCAAAGCCCCATCATTATCAATAACATTAGATATCTCTTTCTCAAACTCAGCAAACATCGTCTGTCTATATATTGTAGCCCTATATAATTCCATTAAATTATTAAGAATAAATAATTTCTCTTCTTTACTATTACTATGTTCTAACATATAATGACTAAGTAATAATTCATTAACAGTAGAAGCAACCTCTGCTACAAATATTCTATACTCACTATTTTGATAAGTATTATAATTTCTAGAATAATAACTATGCATAGAATGACCCATCTCATGAATTAAAGTAGACATATCATTATACTTATCTTGATAGTTAAGTAAAATATAAGGATAAGTATCATACATACCACCAGAGTATCCACCAGTTCTCTTGTTTTTAGTAGGATAAACATCAATCCATCTACTATCTAATCCTTCTTTAACCTTATTAACATATTCATCTCCAAATACTTCAAGAACTTTAATAATAATGTTTTTAGCCTCTTCATATTCATATTTCTTATCATATTCACCCACTATTGGAACATAAATATCATATAAATGAAGCTCATCAAGACCTAAAATACCTTTCTTTAAATTATAATATTCATAAATATAACCAATCTTTTCATGAACACTATCAATAAGATTATTATAAACATCAATACTAACATCATCACCAAATAAACTCATCTCGATAGCGGTATCATATTTATATATCTTAGCCAAAGTAGATAGTTCTTTCATATTCGTAGCAATTAAACTAGCATAAGTATTAGTATACTTCTTATATTCACTATATAAAGTATTAAAAGCACTCTCTCTAACCTTTCTATCCTTACTTTCAATAAATAAAGAATAATTACTATTAGTAAGTTCTATCTCCTTACCATCACTATCTATAACATTACCAAAAGACATATCACAATCCTTAAATAACTCATAAGTATCATAACAAGTACCAATAATCTTACCTATACTAGACATAATTTTCTCTTCATTGTCTCCTAAAGTATGTTTCTTATATCTATATACCTCATCAATATAACATTTATATTCCTTAAGTAGTTTCTCTTCCTTATAAAACAATTTCAAAGTCTTATTATCAAGTTTCAATATACTAGGAACAATAAAATAACTACACTTACTAAAATCACTTCTTAAATTAGATACCTTCTCACTAAGTTCTTGTTTACTATTATCAGAAGTATCCAAATCAAAAGATAAACTAGTATAAATAGATAACTTAGTAACAATTCTATCAATATCAAAATATAACTTAATAGTCTTATAAAAATTACTACTATTAACTATCATCTTCTTCTCAAAACTACCAAGTTTCTTAATAAGCTTCTTAGCTTTATCATAATCCTTATCAAAAGAATTCATATCACTATAAATAACATCTAAATCCCAAGTATACTTCTTATCAATATCGCATCTATTCTTCATAATTATCCTTTCTTACTACACATTAAATCTAAAATGACAAATATCTCCATCTTGCATTATATATTCTTTACCCTCAATTCTAGCCTTACCAAGTTCCCTAACCTTAAGTTCAGAACCAGCATTAACTAAATCATTATAAGACATAACCTCTGCCTTAATAAAACCTTTTTCAAAATCAGAATGAATAATACCAGCACATTCTGGAGCCTTAGAACCTTTCTTAAAAGTCCAAGCCCTAACCTCATCCTTACCAACAGTAAAGAATGTTGCAAGACCAAGTAAATCATAAGTCTTATTAATTAGTCTTTCCACTCCACTCTCTTTAATACCTAAATCATCTAAAAATAACTTCTTCTCTTCTTCATCAAGTTCAGATAATTCACTCTCTAACTTAGCACATATAATTGCAGTCTCACTACCCTCTTTTTTAGCATAATCTTCTACTAACTTAGTATAATTATTACCAGTATTAATATCATTATCTTCTACATTTAAAGCATAAATAATAGGTTTCAAAGTAATCAAGTTAAAAGAACTAATTAATTTTTTCTCTTCTTCATCTAAACCTAACTTTCTAACCGGAATATTACTCTCTAACGCCTCTTTAATTCTTTCTAATAATTCTATTTCTTTAACATCATCTTTATTCTTCGTAGTCATTGCTTTCTTACCAATCCTATTAATTCTAGAAGTAACAATCTCTAAATCAGATAAAACAAGTTCCACATTAATAACTTCAATATCTCTAATCGGATCAACACTACCATCAACATGAATAATATTCTCATCATCAAAACATCTAACTACTTCAACAACAGCATCAACTTCTCTAATATGTGATAAAAACTTATTACCAAGTCCTTCTCCATTACTAGCTCCCTTAACTAATCCTGCTATATCAGTAAACTCATAAGTAGTAGGAATAACTCTCTCAGGAATATACATATTCTTTAAAACATCAATCCTCTCATCTGGTACAATTACTACTCCTACATTAGGATCAATCGTCGCAAAAGGATAATTAGCCATCAAAATACTCTTCTTAGTAATAGCATTAAATAGAGTACTCTTTCCTACATTAGGAAGACCTACTATACCTGCTGTTAAACTCATATATATCACTTCTTTCTTCCTAATTATTATATCAAAAAAAGCCATATATTACAATCTTAAAAATAGTAATTAAATATTATTTTTATTCACTTTCAGCCTATCGTCTTCCAGTGTTATTGCTAGCCAATACTTGTCTATCATAATATATCAGCCATATCTATTATAAATAAGCATAAATACATACTAAAAACCATTGATTATGAAACTACAGGTTCATAATCAATTTAAAAGACCTAGGCTTTTAAAGTAATAAAAAAGCTATACATAAAGTATAACTCTTATTTATAACATAACCCCAGTACCAATACCAATAGGAATACCAATTATATAGAAGGCCAATATAATAATAAGCCATAAAACAGTAAAAGCTATCGCATAAGGTACCATCAAACTCATAGCATCAGATATCGTAATAACATCATTCTTTCTCTTATTATAAATATGTAAGAATCCAATCAAAATAACAAAGTAACTAAATATCGGAGTAAGACCCTTAACACTACTATCCGCAGCCCTAAATACCGCTTCAGCAAACTCCGGAGTCATTGAACTTTGCATAAACATAGGTACAATAACTGGTGACATCATAGCCCACTTAGTAGATGCCATCGGTACAAAGAAAGTAGAAATAGCTACAACTAAGAAAGTAACAACAACTAGTAATAGACCAGTAAATTGAAATTTATTAATAAGTTCAGATAAAGAAGCCACAATAAATAAACCAATATTAGTTTCTTTAAATATCAAGCAAAACTGAGCCGCAAAGAAAATAAGAACAAGAAGAGAAGCAACATCTTTAAGATAATAACTCATACCATCTACCAAATCCCTATTATCATCAATAGTACCAACTCTAATACCATATATTAAAGAACTAAATATAAGTAAGAATGAGAATATTGTAACCGAGCCCTGATAAAAATAAGAACCCTCTCCAAATAACATATCAACATATTTATTCTGACTCAAATCAAGTAATAACCCTGAAAAAGGAAGACCCTTAATAATACAATAAACAAGTAATAACAAAGCAATAAAAGTAGCCCCTAACGAAAGAATAACACCTTTTCTTTCTTTTTTACTAGGAACACCATCTTGTGAAGGCTCTTCATCATCAAAATAATACTTACCAAGTTTAGGAATAATAAATTTTTCCGTAACAACCATACCAACATAAGCAACAAGTATCATACTAATAGCGGTAAAAATAATATTACCATATAAATTAACATTATATGCCGAATCAAGTACCTTACTAGCCTTACCAGAATATAAAGTAAGCATTGAATCAAACCTATTAATAATAACATTAGCACCATACCCAAAAGTAATACCCGAAAAAGCCGCACAAATACCCGCTGACGGATGTCTACCAAGATTCATAAATAATATCGCAGCAAGAGGAATAAGTATTACATATCCAACCTCATAAAACATTGAAAATATAATACCTAGTAATACCACAAGAAAAGTCAAAAACTTTCTAGGTACCTTCTCACTAATCATCTTAAATAAAGAATTAAGAAATCCTGACTTATAAGCAACTCCTAATCCAAGTAAACCAATAATCAAATTACCTAAAGGAGCAAAATTAAGAAAATTATTAAGCATATTACTAATCAAATACTGAAGCCCAGTCCTATTAAACAAATTATTAATATTAACAACCTGACTATTCAAATCACCAGTAGCCTCATTAACAACATAATAACTAGTCTCTAAATTAAGAATACTACCAATACTACTAATAATCATAATACCAATAGTAAGTATCAAAAATACCAATGCTGGATGAAGTCTAATCTTTTTCTTTTTCATTACATACCACCTTTTTAATCTTTTTATTAAGTTCCACTCTAGGTATCATAATAACCCTAGAACATTTAACACATCTAATCTTAACATCCGCTCCCAATCTAATAATTTCAAAATCATAAGAACCGCACGGATGAACCTTCTTCATAGTAACAATATCACCTAAATTATAATTCATATAATCACTTCCATATTCACATTATAGCATTAATTTAATTTTAAGTAAATTAATATATTATACATTTTTAAATTTTTATTATGTATCTTCTTCTAAGAATATTGTAAAAAAACTTATCATTTGATATAATATAAAAGATAAAGAAGGGATGATGAAGTGAAAAAAGAAGTAAATAATACAAGAAAAAAAAGAAAACTAAATTTTCAAAAAATATTTAATTTAATAAGTGCTATGTTTATCTTTGCCTGCTGTATATTCTATGGAACAAGATTCCTAAAACTATATATAGCAAACAACAAAGTAGAAAAAATAACTGTACTCGCTGACAATATCAAAGATAACAATAAAGATAGTGAATCATTTAAACAAATAAATGAAGACTATTACTTTACTGGAGAAGTAGAAAATAACTATGTAAAATACTCTAATATATTATGGAGAATAGTAAAAGTAAACTCTGACAAATCAGTAACCCTAGTATCAGATAATGCTTTAACATCATTAAATCCTGGTACAGAAACAACATATGAAAAAACATCCATAAGTAAATGGTTAAATAAAGGAGAAGAAGAAAACACAGGTATTCTAGAAACAAATCTAAATAATACCTCAAAGTATCTAACATTCTCAAAAACATGTAAAGATACAGTAACCGATACTAAAAACATTACATGTAAAGATAAATTAGAAGATACTTACATAACAGCCCCATCAGTATATGACTATGTAAATACCGGTGGTAATAAAGGCTTTATGAATAATAATGAATATTTCTATTTAACCAACATAGATAAAGATAAAAATTTAATGTATATAGATTCAACAGGTAAAACAAATAGTACTGATGATTCAGATATCCTAGGAGTAAAAGCCATTATAACATTAAAAAATACCATAACATTAAAAGAAGGAAATGGTACCAAAGATAACCCATATACCTTTGAAGATAAAGAAGGATTATTAGGAAGTTATGTAAAAGTAGGTAATGATACATGGAGAATCTATAGTATAGAAGATAATACTGTAAAATTATCATTAGATAACTATTTAAAAGTAAATAATAAAGAAGTAAAATATAAATATTCAAATAACGGCTACTACCACAACGATACAAAACAAGGTACCTTAGCAGAATATCTAAATAAAACATATCTAAATACCTTAAGTTATAAAGATAAAATAAAAGAAAATAAAAATATAGATATCTATAGAATAGTACTAGGAGGATTAATAGGATTACTTGGAATAGTACTAAAATTACCAAACTATTTAAGTACTATCTTAATAGTAGTAGCCTACATAATCCTAATATATAAAACACTATTAACCGCTATTAAACAATTAAGAAAGAAAGTAATAAATGAAAACTTCCTAGTAACAATATCTGCTCTCGGTGCTTTTGTGCTAGGAGATTCCCATGAAGGATTAATGGTCCTATTCTTATATGATTTAGGAAAAGTATTAGAAAGCATGGCTGTAAATAAAAGTCGTAACTCAGTAGCCGAACTTATGGATATCAAAGAAGAAACATCAAATCTAAAAGAAAAAAATAAAATAATAGTAGTTCCAACAACCGAAATAAAAGTCGGAGATATAATCGTAGTCAAAGAAGGAGAAAGAGTACCACTAGATGGAACCATAGTAAAAGGTTCTTCCATGTTAGATACAAGTGCTCTAACCGGAGAATCACTTCCAATATCAGTAAAAGTTGGTGATAATATCCTATCAGGAAGTATAAATAAAGGAGGCCTACTAGAAGTAAAAGTAACATCAATCTATAAAGATTCAACAGTAAATAAAATATTAGAATTAGTAGAAACTGCTACCGAAAGAAAAACCAAAACCGAAAAAGTAGTATCAAGATACTCATCTAAATATACATTAGGAGTAATTATAATCGCCATTCTAACAGCAGTCTTATTACCACTATTTACAAATCTAACATATAGTGAAAGTATCTATAAAGGATTAACAATACTAGTAATATCTTGTCCATGTGCTATAGCCATATCAATACCATTATCATATTTTTCAGGTATTGGAGCATCATCTAGAGAAGGAATATTAGTAAAAGGAAGTAATTACCTAGATAGTATCAAAAATATCAAAGAAATAGCTTTTGATAAAACAGGAACTATCACAACAGGAGAGTTCTATATATCAAAAATAAATATCCATAACAAAGAATATACTGAAGATAAAATAATGGAAATTTTTGCTAAAGGAGAATCGCTTTCAAACCATCCAATTGCAAAATCAGTATTAAAAAAATATAATAAAGAAGTATCACATAATGATATCAAAGATTTCAAAGAAGTATCAGGAAAAGGAATAGAATTTACTTATAAAAAAGATAAAGTAAAAATAGGAAATCCTAAATACTGTGGTATCAAAGAAGAAAGTAGTAATATATATCTAACAATAAATAATAGTCTAGTTGCAGATATTGAAATAAAAGATGAAATAAAAAGTACTGCTAAAGAAACAATAAAAAAATTAAAAGATATGAATATAACAGTTCATATGTTTACTGGAGATACCAAAGAAAAAGCTGAAGAAATATCAAAAGAACTAAATATAGAAGATGTAAACTATAGTATGTTACCAAATGATAAATATAACTATTTAGAAAAAATAATCACAAACAAAAAAGAAGGAACCATCGTAGCCTTTGTTGGAGATGGTATCAATGATGCCCCAGTTCTAAAACTAGCAGATCTAGGTATTTCTATGGGTCATCTAGGAACAGACTCTGCTATCGAAGCATCTGACATAGTAATAATGAATGATAACCTAGATAAAATAATAACTGCTATAAACATATCTAAGAAAACAGGAAAGATAATAAATCAAAATCTAATCTTTGCTATAGGTATAAAACTATTAGTACTAATCTTAACTTTACTAGGAGTATCAACAATGCTAGAGGCTGTCTTTGCTGATGTAGGAGTAACAGTATTATGTATTCTAAATACTCTAAGATTATTAAAAAATAATAAATAACTATTTGACAGTAAAAATGAGTAAAACCATATATCATAAGGAATTACTCATTTTTTAATTGTTGTGATTTCATTAAAATAACTAGTTGTAATAAATAAAAAAATAATATATAATTATATTATAAATAGGAGGATATATGAATATAGTAATAGCCATAATTTTTATATCGGTAATAGGAACTCTTTTACATTTCATGTATGAATGGTCAGGACATAATAAAGTAGTATCCCTTTTTGCCGCAGTTAACGAAAGTACCTGGGAACATATCAAAATAGCCTTAACTCCAACCTTTATATGGACATTATATGATGGAGCAGTATATGGCCTTAATCCCAATTACTTTGAAGCCAAAGCCTTAAGTATATTAGTAATAATAGTACTAATACCATTACTATTTTATGCCTATCAATTAATAACCAAAAAAGCCATATTACCAATAGATATCACAATATTCTATTTAACTATTATTATAAGTAATCTAGTATTTAACTATATAATAAATATAGAATCATTACACTTCTTCTATGCATACATATCAGTAATAGTATTATTTATAATATTCGGCTCTTATATGGTATTAACATTATTACCAATAAAAAACTTCTTATTCAAAGATCCAATAACCAAAAGATATGGAATAAGAGGACATTATCATCATGAACATAAAGAAAAATAATCAAAATATGTTTTAATAACATATTTTTTTTGGTATAATAAATAA
>ENA-OURV01002915-OURV01002915.1-human-gut-metagenome-genome-assembly--contig:-NODE-2915-length-11267-cov-3.343471_pt1 | contig 11267 bp, 12 predicted proteins | sample MGYA00242141_ERZ509072 | MGnify/ENA primary metagenome ERZ509072 (study PRJEB26280, sample SAMEA2338763) | human gut metagenome | biome: human gut; feature: human-associated habitat; material: faeces... | reverse complement strand
GTCAGCGTCAGCTGACTGATGAGGTGTAGGTTCCGCTTGCGGAACCGTTTTGGGTGAAAATGTAACTTTAGCCTCAAAGACGCGCCGTTGGCGCTACACCTCATTCGGTGGCTTCGCCACCACCTTCCCCTCAAGGGGAAGGCTTATTGCCAAAGCCCTCAGACCGCCACTTCAAATCGTCCGATCTTCTCTCCGTGCTCATATCTTTCGATTCTGAAGCTGTCCGGAGTGAACTTATAGAAATCGTCAACCGTCGGGTCAAGCGTCACTATCGGATCGGCACAGGGCGCGCGGGAGATCAGCTCCTCGACGATCGGAATGTGCCTGTCGTAGATATGCGCGTCTGCGATAACGTGCATCAGCGTTCCCGGCTTCAGCCCGGAGACCTGCGCGAACATCATGACAAGCGCCGCATACTGCGCAACGTTCCATGCGTTTGCCGCCAGCATATCCTGCGACCGCTGATTCAGTATCGCGTCAAGCCGGTCGCCGGTCACATTGAAGGTCATGCTGTACGCGCAGGGGTAGAGCGCCATTTCGTGAAGGTCGGCAAAATTGTACAGATTCGTCATTATCCTGCGCGAGCAGGGGTTGTTCTTCAGGTCGAACAGCACGCGGTCCACCATGTCGAACTCTCCCTCCTTATACTTGTGCTTCACGCCCATCTGATAGCCGTATGCCTTTCCTATGGAGCCGTTTTCGTCAGCCCACGAGTCCCAGATGTGGCTGTTCAGATCGTGAATGTTGTTCGATTTCTTCTGCCAGATCCATAGGATCTCGTCGACCGCAAGGCGGAGGCTTATCGGGCGGAGGGTGATGAGCGGGAATCCCTCCGAAAGCTCGTAGCGGTTCACCACCCCGAACAGCTTCTTGGTGTAAGCGGGTGTCCCGTCCTGCCAGTGCGGACGCACCTTCGGATCGGTGACAAGAGTGCCGTTTTCAAGAATATTGCGGCAGGTGTTTATAAAGGCTGTATCTGCTGAACTCATTCCGGGTATCTCCTTGAAGAAATGTCTTAATACTAATTATAATATATCCCGCACGGGAAATCAAGTCTCATTTTGTTACGGCGTCTGATTTCCGGAGCGCGGCATCTGCACGGGATTCGTGCATGGCGGCTTTTAACACGTGCCGGGTGAACGTAAACAGAGACGAAAGCCTTCCGACTTCCGCCTCCGTCTGTTTTTCAGAACTTTTTAAACAGCCCGCCGCCTCAGAACCTCTTTCTCATAGCCGCCATTCCCGAAAATGCGTAAACGGCGCAGAGAAGTATCACAACAGCAAGAAGAACATCCCCCGACAGTCCGCCGACTCCCGAAAGATAAGCGGCAATGAGCGAGACGGAATATGAAAATCCGAGCATTGCGGCGGCACCGGAGAAGGCGAGGTAAACGCGCAGGACCGGCTTTCCCACCCTGATCCTCAGCTCCGAGAGGAAGAAGAGCATAACAGCTGCAAGAGCCATCTGCGAGAATATCTTCACGGGGTTGTTTATCGCGGAGGTGCGGTCGAAATAGATCCTCAGCAGGCACACCGCCGTCCAGAGAACCGGGAAAAACCCGAGGGCGGTGAGCGCCGGCTTTTCTTCGGTCTTTGTGACCGCGCTGATTATCAGATACGCGGCGGTCGGGATTGAAAGCAGAGTCATGATTATCCAAAGCACGGCTGTCGTATTTGAAAGTATGGCACTGATAATTACACTTATCGATGAGTTTGGCGGGAGGTTCCGGATAATCTCAATAATGGCGGCAATACAGTTCATCACCGAATACGCAAATATCGCCGCACCTGCCATTGCCGCGAAAAATGCCTCTGCCGTGCCGCATACAGGCACGCGCTCTATCCCGCAGGCGCCTGACGGCACCGAAACCGCGGCGATGATAACAGCGGCAAGCCCGATGACGGTCCCCGCAATGAACATCACCGGCGAATATCCGTTATAAATGTAGACTCCGAGCGAGGAATCGTAGCTGAACAGCAGAACCGCCGTGTGCGCAAGCGCGGCAACTACAGCCGTGACAGCGGTTATTATGACAGCAAGCATTATCTGCCGGTGCGTCGGGCGCTTTTCGGCGGGCTGAAGATTTGAATCCATATGTTTTGTTCCTTTCGGCAGCTGTTTTACAATTGATAATATATATTATACACCGTACAGCCGATTATTTCAAGGGGAAAAATCATTGTGCGGACAAATGCCGCCCGTAACAGTCAGAACCGCGTTTTTAAGCACTTACAGCTTCGCTCTGCTTGAAATTGCGGCTCAAATTCAAGCGCCACGGAAAAATACGGCACTGCCCGCCTCCGGAATCCGCATAATTTTTAGCACTCGCATGATTAGACTGCTAATGTTTACAAAATCAACACACAATCCGCTATAACCGTTAACAATCCCGGAGTATAATAGAAAACGTAAAAAGGAAAGCGAAGAGCTTCCCCGGATACAACCGCCGCGATCCGGCGGAAATACAAAGAAAAATCGAACGGAGGTAATTCATTATGTTCGGAATCACACCCTATAACAAATATCACGGAGTTTACGATCCCTTCCGCGAACTCGAAAAGATGGAGAAGGAGCTTTTCTCCGGCAGAGACGGTCTTGCTTCCTTCAGAACCGATATAAAGGACAACGGCGATGCTTACCTGCTTGAGGCGGAGCTTCCCGGATTCAAAAAAGAAGACATTCACGTCGATATCGCAAACGGCGTTCTCACCGTAAGCGCCGAGAGAAAGCACGACGAGGAGAAGAAGGACGGCAAGGGAAATATCGTCCACTCCGAGCGCACCTACGGCAGGTTCGAGCGCAGCTTCGACGTCAGCGAGATCAACGAAAAGGATATTTCGGCAGAGTATGCCGACGGCGTTCTCAAGCTCAATCTCCCGAAAAAGACAGAGGTCGTTCCCGAGTCAAGACGGCTTGAGATAAAATGACAAAATCCGCTCTCCCGGAGGGGACAGCGGATAAATAAAGAACCGGCATCCCCGGCAGTTTCATTAAAGGACTGCCGGGGATCTTTTTATTTTTTCTCCGCAACAGCCTTTCTCAGCGCGGCTTTTGCGTTTCTCGCGGCACTGGCGTGGTGCTTTTCGAACTCGGCAAGGCAGGTCTCTTCGCTTTCGCAGATTATGGAGCGCATGAGGCGGTTGTGCGTCTCAACATCATCCTCAAAGAAATCCTCCGCATATATCCCGTAGCTTATCTGGAACATCGTGTAGAGTATCGGCGCAATGTTCTCGTAGGCATGAAGAATGTACTTGTTCCCCGACATTTCGATTATCGAGTGATGAAAATCAACATCGTATTCGAAATATGCCTCCCGCGACGCCTTCGACAGCGACTCAAGCCGTATGAAGGATTCAAGCATATTGGAATAGGATTTCAGCTTCTTTTCAAAAACCATCTTCACCGCGGTTATCTCAAGCAGGTTTCTGAGACTGTAAAGACAGTCAAGGTCGTTTTCGGTGAATTCGACCGTTTTTTTGCACCCGTTGTCGAGCATGGTCACGAAGCCCTCGTTTTCAAGCTGCTGAAGGATCTGCCGTGCGGGAGTTTTTGATATGCCGTATTTCAGACACAGCACCCTTTCGGTGAGTTTTGTTTCCGGAGGGTAATTCCGGAGTATGATGTCCTTCCGTATTTCCTGAAGCACGCCGGAGGCGAGAGCGCTTCTTGACAGCGCGCCGTTGATGTAACTCAGCATGGTTTTTTCCTCTCAGATCTTTTTTATAAGTTTATTATACAATGACGGAGAAAAAAAGTCAATAATCAAAAGATGACATCCCGAAAACCTTAAAAGTATTCCGCATCGGCTGCGGCGCGGGATATCTGATACCGTTCCCGCAAAAAGACGACCGGAAATAAATTTTGGTATTCTTTTTTTAAAAAAGGGTTGACAATCGGACGGCAACCTGTTATACTTAGTACAGAAACGGGCTGATACGGGTGTGCTATGTATCTATTTTACATAACTGTTTCGCGAAAAAGTCGCCCAATTTTGATTCGGAGCAGTTAAAATGACAAATACAATAAGAGAAAAAATCGCGGCGGGCGGTTTTCTGACCGGCACACACGTCTTTTGCGGCGCGCCAATGATCACGGAAGAGATCTCAATGAGCGGCTTTGACGCCGTGTGGATAGACATGGAGCATACCGCCATCGGAAAGGCAGAGGTGCTTCAGAACCTTATCGCCGTAAGAGCCGGCGGAGCATACAGCTTCGTCAGGATACCGTGGAACGACGCGGTTCAGGCAAAGCCGATAATCGATATGGGCACCGACGCAATAATCTTTCCGTATGTACGAAGTGCGGAGGAGGCGGAATACGCCGCTGCCTCCTGCGCTTATCCGCCCGACGGAATAAGGGGCTACGGTCCCCTCCGCGCCGGCGATTACGGCGGAATATCCCAGACCGAGTATGTTGACCGCCGCTTCCGCGATATGCTCAGGATCATTCAGATAGAGCACATCGATGCCGTGAACGACCTTGAAAGGATCGCCGCCGTGAAGGATATAGACGGCTTCATCGTCGGCCCGAACGATCTCTCCGGCTCTGTCGGACATATCGGCAGACCCAATCACCCCGACATGATGCCGGTGTATGACAGAATCGGAAAAATCCTCTCCGGCACCGGAAAGCTCTTCGGAGTCTCGCTCGGCTTCGATGCAGAGGTCATCGGACAGTGGCTCTCCCGCGGTGTCAATACCGTCTTTACCGGAACCGACGTGGAGTATATCAGGGCGGGGGTGACCTCGACATTCGAACGTCTCTCGGCTCTTGTCGGGAAATGACCGGCATAACTGTGGCTGCTTTTTTTTCACATATACATTTCCGCAAGCGAAAGGAGGAATGCCGCTGGGATAAGGTGCGGCTCCGCATCAGCCGCTGAATCCGCCGACGGAGCCCTGCTTCTCCGCGCCGGGACAATAAACGAACAACAGACGAAAGGAAGTGATACTATCACTGCAAAAATCACGGCAGCCCTTATCGCGGCTGCAATACTTCTTGCTGCGGCCGTGGGCTGCACACGCGGGGGAAGCACCCCGTCCGGTTCTTCGGGAGAGGAATCGACCTCCGCACCGGAAACATCAGACGGCTCCGCCGTTCCCGCACACGATTACGGCGGGTACGGGTTCAGCTTTGCCGACACCGAGGCAACCGGCGCGAAATCGCACTTCTTCGCCGAGATAAGCTCCGATGCTTCGGACACCGATACCATCCCCGCATCGGTATACAAGAGAAACGAAAGACTTGTCTCAAAGTACAACATAAAACTCAGATCCAACTTTGAGATAAACCTTTACAACTCCCTCACTGCCGGCGAGGACATCGTCGACGCTGTGATCTACGACCCGTATGCTCTCAAGGGGGTAATGCAGGACGGTCTGCTTGTCGACCTCAATACTCTCGACTACTTCTCCTTCGATTCCGACTGGTGGATGAAGGGAATTGCCGAGTCGGTGTCGATAAAGGATAAGCTCTATATGATGACCGGCTCCGCCAATATCAGAACCCTCGGCTCGACCCAGGCGCTGTTCTTCAACAAAACCGTCGCGGAAGACAGGATCCCCGGAACCGATATATATATGTCTCAAAGAACGGTCTGACCTCCGATAAGGCGGTCTCGTCAGCCAAAGGAGAGTTTTCATGGCAGTGGCAGGGCGGCGCTCTTGTGACCTGCGGACTTGATAACACCGGAGGCCACAGCGGAAGCTGCCCCACCCACGGAAGGATCGGCGGGATCCCGGCGGATCATTTCGGGACAGATTGCTTTTTCAGCGGAGACGATTATATCCTGCGCATCACCGGCGAAATGCGCCAGACGCGGATGTACGGTCATCAGCTGATCCTACGCAGAAGCATCGAGACCTCGCTGTTCTCCGACAGTATCAAGATCCGCGACGAGATCATGAACCCGCAGTGCACGGACGAGACCTATATGCTGCTCTATCACTGCAATTTCGGCTACCCGCTCCTGTCAGAGGACACGGAGGTCACCGTACATGGCGGGAAAATCACCCCGCTCGGTGAAAATTCCCGCGACCCGCGGCATATGTGCGAACCGTCTCCCGATGCAAAAGAGGAGCTGTTCCTCTGCGAAAACGCAGATTCCGGAACGGTGTATAACCGGAAGCTCGGGCTCGGAGTGACACTGTCGTTCACGACCGGAAACCTGCCCTGCCTTGTCGAGTGGAAGAATATGATGAGCCACGAATACGTCGACGCCCTTGAACCGTGCAATACCTACGGAATGAACCGCGAAACGATCGAACGCACGGGAAAAATCGCAGTCCTCCGCGCAGGCGATACCGCAGTTAACGAATTGGTTTTCAAAATCACGGAATGACAGACGGCAAAGAATGAATCAGAACTTCACTTAACTATAATATTGTTTATTTTTCTTCTTTCCCCTCTTTCTTCTCAAGAAAGAGGCGGGGCTTGGGGCGGCGCCCCAAATAAATTAATTATTCAAAACAGGAGAAAACCGAAATGGAATTCAAAGTATATCAGAAAGAGCTTGAGCTTCAGTCGAGGGGATGGATACCGACGTTCCACGACGTGTCGAAGGAAGTTATCGAGATAGTTCAGGCGTCGGGGATAAAGAACGGAACGGTTTGCATAGCATCGCACCATACGACCTGCTCCGTCATGATACAGGAGTGCTCGCATGACCTTGACAAGTACGACCTTGAGTACCTTCAGCACGATATCCTTGATATCATGAAGAAGATAGTCCCGTCGTTCGACGAGGAGCATGAGTACCGCCATCCGGGACCGATACATACCCAGTTCGGCAGATACGTAAACGAGCCGGGAGACTTCACGTCTCTCAATACCGACGGGCACCTGAGATCGGTGTTCTTCGGACGGAGCGAGACCATGACGATAAAAGACGGAGTCCTTGACGGCGGGGAGTTTGCGCATATCTATTTCGTTGACTGGGACTGCGTAAGAGCCCGTCACCGCCAGCTGAACATCACCGTCATGGGAACGGCTGACGAGGTTGAGGACAGAAAGTGGAACAACGGCGAGGTCATCAATACCCTCCGCAAGTACACCGACGAGGAAAAGGCTTACGACGTGCATTACACGCTCCAGCAGAAAAGATGAAAACAAAGATCAGAACCCCGTATTTTGAGATCGGGACAAAAAATTACGTCTGGGGAGATAAGCTCCTCGAATACGCGATCGCCGCAGACAGGGCGGCTGAGAAGTACGACATCGACGTGCTGTTCATCTGCCCGACGGGATCATGAAAAGAATCCGTGCCGGCTTTCAGGGAGTCGGACGCGATGCGGCAACCGGCAGGGAGCGCATATATTTTGACAACGCCGGCGGCTCGTTCCGGCTGATCTCCGCATCGGAGAGATTCAGGGAGACCGACAGTATCCCCGACTGCTCCGAAAGGATTCACGGGGCGGCGGACTACCTCAACGGAATAATCGCAAAGGCAGAGAAAGACATACGGATAATATTCAACGCGAAAAACGGCGGAAGAATCGTTCCGAGACTGACCGCGTCTCAGGTGATCTGGGAGCTGACAGGCGTAATCGCGGAAAACGTGCCGGGGAGCAATATCGTGACCTCTGTCCTCGAGCATCCCTGCGCCTTTGATTCCGCATCGTTTTTTGCGGGAAAGACCGGGAAAGAGCTCCGCATCGCGCCCTCGGATCCGGTGAGCGGCGGGATAAGCGCAGATTCGGTTGCCGCGCTTGTTGACGGCGATACCTGCCTGCTCAGCATAATGATGGCATCGAATATTTCCGGTGCCGTTCAGGACATACCCGAGATCGTCCGGCGTGCGCGGGAGAAAAAGCCGGATCTGTACATACTCGTTGACGCCGTCCAGCACGCGCCGCATGGGATCATAGACGTCGATTCCCTCGGGATAGACGGAATAATGTTCGCACCCTACAAGTTTTTCGGCGTTCGCGGCTCCGGCATCGGCTACGCATCCGAAAGGCTCTGCCGCCTCCCGCACGAACACCTTTTCGGTGAAGGAGAGCAGAACCTGACATGGAAGCTGGGAAGCCCCGCGCCGGCTCATTTCGCAGTCGTGACGGCTATTGTCGATTATGTCTGCGGCATAGGCGGCAATTTCACCGACAGCACCGACAGACGCGAACTGTACGTCGCCGGAATGTACGCAATAAGACGTCAGGAGCTTGCACTCATGGATTATATGCTCGACGGCGACGCGGCACATCCGGGTCTGCGCCGTATCCCCGGCGTGAAGGTCCTTTTCGATAAAGCCGAACCGGGCTCCCGCGACTTTATCGTCGGCATGACGCTTGACGGCTGGGAGCACGCCGAGGCTGTCAGGGAGTACGAAAAGCGCGGGATCATCGTCTACGAAAGAGTTGCTTCAAGCATATACTCGGTAAGGATGCTCAATTCCTTCGGTATCGACGGCTGCATCCGCGTCTCTCCGCTTCACTGCAATACAAAAGAGGAGATAGCGGAATTCCTTGACGTCACGTCCGAGCTTGCGGAAATGAAATCATGAAAGCAAAAGTGGTGTTGAAAAACTCAACCTGAGTTTTTCAACACCGTTTCGTCTTAAAAAACCTCGGCAAAAACGCCCCCGATATCACCCTCCGCGCTCCCGCAGATAAGGGTGTCGCTTCCGCCTCCCCTGACCGGGATCCGGGATGAGAGAAGGGCAAACCCGGCTTTCAGATCCTCTCCCGCAACGGCAAACCGCCCGGAACCTCCGATAACACAGACCGGAGCGCCGTTTATCGCGTGCGCTGAGACGGCAAGCGTGCGCAAAGCCGTCATGTCGTCCCTGCCGTCGTGCAGAACAAGGGGCTTGCCTGTCCGTGACAGCCCGGAAAGAACGGCATCGTTGACCGCGGCATTCATGTCGGAAACAGCCCTTTTGAGAGCCGCATTTTCCTCGGTCAGCCGGATCACGGAATCGGTCAGCTTCTCCGGCTTCGAGGACAGAAGCCTGCAAAGCGCATCGGAGCGGTCGACAGCCGCGCGGCAGAAGCTCACCGCATCGGCACCGCAGAGCATATGCACCCGTATCCCGCCCCTCCAGTGCTGAAAGCCGGTGAAAACAAGCATTCCGATCATTCCCGTTTCCGGCATGTGCGGCGCACAGCAGGCACACCTGTCAAAATCGCCGACCGATACGATCCTCACATTCTCCGTCAGGTCGAGCTTGCTGCGGTATTTCATCGCGGAAAGGGTTTCGCTGTCGGGATACGAGACGGTCACCGGCAGATTTTCGCGGATGACGGCATTTGCCCCGGCTTCAACTGCGGCAAGCTGCGCGGCATCGATAACTCCGTCAAAATCCGCGGTCACGTCTCCGCTTCCCATGTGGAATCCGACATTCGAAAACCCGAAATTCCGGTGCATAAGCGCCGATACAATGTGTTCCCCCGTGTGGGAAGCCATCCGCGACAGCCGCTTTTCGCGGTCAACAGAGCATTTTACCTCCGTTCCGACATCAAACGGCGTGTCGGTCAGGTGAAATATCTCCCCGCCGGACTCCGTGACAGAGGTTACCCGCGCTCCGCCGATATACCCGGTATCGCACTCCTGCCCGCCTCCGCCGGGAAAAAACGCCGTCCGGTCGAGGGTCACGGAGTATTTTCCGCCTTCCGAAGGAATGCAGGAGGTCACTCGGGCGGTGAATCCGGTTGTCAGAGGGGATGAATCGTAAATTTTTTCCATGATCGTTTCCTTGTCTTTGCCGTCCGGCATATTTATTATACAGTATATTGTCCGGCTTGTCGTCCCGCGGAATTCCCCCGGTTTTCCCCCGGAGCCGCGGAATGCCGAGCCGGCACGGTTATTCCCTGTTCATTCTGCTTCTGCACACCGTCAGCCCGATAAACATCAGTATCGGAAACACCGACGCGCAGAGAATGCCCTTCTTAAGGTCATCGCCGAACATACCGGATATGAATCCGACAAATCCCGTCCCGCAGACGCACCCGACGTCCCCCGCAAGCGCGAGGATACCGTACATGAACGTCCCGCCGTTCGGGCAGACCCTTGCGGCAATGCTGAGCGTCCCCGGCCAGAAAATTCCCACCGAAAAGCCGCACAGCGCACATCCCGCAAGGCTGAGGGCGGGAAACGGCGACAGAGAGGCTGTCAGGTACCCGATAAGGCAGAGGATGCCGCTCACCGCCATGAAGCGGACAAGTCCGGTCCTCCGGCTGAAGACCGAGTAAAACGCCCGCGAAACGCCCATAAGTATCGCGAACAGACAGGGACCCATAAGGTCACCGACCGTCTTGTTGACATTGAGCGCCGCCTCGGCAAAAGCGGAAGCCCACTGGCTTATCGCAAGCTCAGCCGCGCCGGAGCATATCATGAGAAGTATCAGGATCCCGAAGCCGCGGCTTGAAAACAGCTGCTTCGCACTCATCGCCGCACCCTCCTCCACGGGCTGTGGAACCGGGACCCTTGTAAACGTGAAGGCATTGACTATCGGCACAACCGCCCATATAACAGTGAGGATCCGCCAGTTGTCGATGCCGCATACCGTGAAAAACAGCGTGCTGAGCAGAACGACCGCCGCCTGCCCCCAGCAGTAGAAGGAGTGAAGCAGGCTCATGGAGCCGGATTTGCTGTCGGAGGGGCAGGACTCGACTATCGGGCTGACAAGCACCTCGATAAGCCCGCCGCCGACGGCACAGAGAGCAGTCGCAATAAGAAGCCCGGCAAACCGATTGCCGAGCAGATACGGAAGCGTCCCGTAGCCGATCATGCCCGCCGCGGCAAATATCTGGGATAAGATGACCGATTTCCGGTATCCGAGCCTTTCGGCATACCGCGCGGCAATAAGGTCAACAAGAAGCTGTACCGCAAAATTGAACCCGGACAGAAACGTTATCTTCGTCAGCGAGATGTCGAACGTCCGGTTGAAGGTGATGAAAAGAAGCGGGGCAAGATTTGCAACGATGGCCTGAACTATGTATCCGGTATAGCAGGCGATTTTAGTGCCTTTGTAAGCACCGGGCGCCGGTGAGTTTGTCATGTGTCGTTTTTCCTTTCGGAAGCTGAGGGTTTTATAACATTATATTGCATGGGTGAACAAATGTCAATGCCGAGGTTTCATGCCGGCATCGCTGCTGATTTGTTTTTTCTTTCTCCTGTTGCGGCAGTACACCTGTCGGTCGTAGGGGAGATTCACGAATCGTCCGTTTTGTCGGATCTTGATTTGTTGACAGAGATTTTCCGACTGCGCCGCCTATAACCTCTTTTTCTTTCTCCGCAGAAAGAAAAAGAGGGAAAAAGAAAGACCGCT
>ENA-OURV01002909-OURV01002909.1-human-gut-metagenome-genome-assembly--contig:-NODE-2909-length-11277-cov-4.202370_pt1 | contig 11277 bp, 6 predicted proteins | sample MGYA00242141_ERZ509072 | MGnify/ENA primary metagenome ERZ509072 (study PRJEB26280, sample SAMEA2338763) | human gut metagenome | biome: human gut; feature: human-associated habitat; material: faeces... | reverse complement strand
GTGTCACCATCGGTTACCGCGCCGCCGACGCGTCTGCTTCAGCGTCTTCTTCCGCGTCCGCAAAATCCGATTCGGACGAATCAACTGAAACGGCAGAATCGTCCGCGCAGGGCACGCAGAGTACGCAAACTACGCAAGGCGAACAGACCACGCAAGCCACGGAAAACGGCCGCGTCTCGTCCGACATCATGGATAACAACGGCACCGAATTCCGTATCGCCGGCATCGTCGACACCGGCGGCAACGAGGATTCCATCATCTACGCCACCACCGCGGACGTGGCCAAACTCGCCGGTTCCAAGCGCGGCGCCGACGTGGTCGAATACTCCGTGAACGCCATGGGCGACGAGCTCAACGACATCGTCAACAACATCAATCGCAGTGCCGACAAAAACCCGAACAGCGCCGTCAAAGCGCAGACCGTCACCAGAATCACCTCGTCCGACACCCGCATCATCGCCATGCTGCAGACCCTGTTCTGGATTGTCTCGCTCGTCGTGCTCGTGCTGACGCTCGTCGGCGTGGGCACCACCATCAGCTCCATTGTGAGCCAGCGTCGCAACGAAATCGGCCTGCGCAAGGCCCTCGGCGCCGATTCACGCGCCATCGGCGTCGAATTCTACGTGGAATCCGGCATCTACGGCTTGATCGGCGGTCTGCTCGGCACTGCTATCGGCTATGTGCTGGCGCGTGTGCTGTGCTCCACCGTTTTCGGCCGTGCGCTCGGCCTCAACTGGCTGCTTTGCGTTGGGTCGCTGTTGCTTTCCGTGGCGATCGCCGTCATCGCCTCCATTCCGCCGGTCCGCCGCGCCACCCGTATCGACCCCGCCATCGTTTTGAGGGAGGAATAATCATGGACAACGAACATATGCTGCTGGAACTCGACCACATTTCCAAGATTTACGGCGATCTGCACGCCGTCGACGACCTGAGTCTGACCGTTCCGCAAGGGCAATGGCTGGCGATTGTCGGCTCGTCCGGTTCCGGCAAAACCACGCTGATGAACATGATCGGCTGCATGGATACGCCGTCGAAGGGTTCCGTCATGCTTGAAGGCCGGCGATTGGAGGATTTGAACGCCCGCCAGCTCGCCGACGTGCGCAAGAACATGATAGGACTAGTGTTCCAAAAGTTTTACCTCGTGCCTCATCTGACGGCGGTGGAGAACGTGATGGTGGCGCAATACTACCATTCCGTGGTCGACGAGAAGCAGGCGATGGAAGCGCTGGAACGAGTGGGATTGAAGGAGCGTGCGCATCACCTGCCCGGCCAGCTGTCCGGCGGTGAGCAGCAGCGCGTGTGCATCGCCCGAGCGCTCATCAACTGCCCGAAGCTGATTCTCGCCGACGAGCCGACCGGCAATCTCGATGAGAGGAATGAGAAGATCGTGCTCGACCTGTTCCGTCAGCTGCACGAGCAGGGCACTACGATCATCGTCGTGACGCACGATGCGCTCGTCGCCTCCTGCGCACAACGCGAAATCATGCTCAACCATGGTGTGCTCGTCGGTGAACAGTGGAATGACGAGGAGGCGAAACGCGCGTACGAGGCGGCCGGCGGCAAGCCCGCATTCACCGGTTCCGCCGCGGAAGGCGCGCAGAACGGGGGTATTGCGATTTCGTTCGCCGACCCTACGAAGGCCGCAAAAACCGGAGATACGGACGCGGACGGCACGGAAGGGGAGCAGGCATGAGCACCGCACAATCGAACGCAGTCAAAGTCATCGCGCTATCCGCGGCGAGCATCGCGCTGCTGTCGGCATGCGGCGAGCCGAAAGCCACGCCGATGGACGACGAATACGCCGGCAATTCCGGCGAAAGCGTGCAATCGCAGGAAGAGAAGTCGAAAACTGACGGCAAGGCGTCCGGCGACACGGCAGACGACGGCGACGCCACCACCAAAAACCATGCCGATGACGCGAATTCCACGACGTCCAGCAAGCAGGACACCGGCAACTACGCGGATGGCGATTATTCGGTCAACGGCCAGTACGGCCCGGTCGGCGAGGACACCATCGACGTGCATCTGACCGTTAAGGACCAGAACGTGACGGCCGTGAAGATCGTCGGCCATCCGTTCACGTCCATCTCCAAAAAGCATCAGAACGACTTCGCCAAAGCCGTGCCGGACGCGGTGGTCGGCAAGCCGTTGAAGGATCTCAAAGTAGACAAGCTCGCCGGCGCCAGCTGGACCTCCGAAGCCTTCAACAAGGCGTTGGAAGTGGCGCGTCAGGAAGCGTCAATCCAATAGCCCATTCCTTCTGAAACCGACACGGCATGTCCGTCTTGCGTCGGTGCGGACGGTTTTCCTGTGGTTACCGTGCGGATTCGGCGCATACGTTCGGCCAGAGCAACGTGGCCATGTTCTCGGCCCAGGAATCAGACTTGCGTTCCTTGCCGGATTGCCGTTCCCCTCCGGCTTCCTGCCCCGCCAACGCTTTGCAAGCCAGCATGGAACCCAGCACCGTGCTGAACAGGAACGTGTAGTCCAAACGGTTTTGAAACACTCCGTCGGCGATGCCACGTTCCATGAACCCCACGAACCGTTCTTCGGCCGGCGCTAGAACTTGTGCTGCGATCGCCTTCAGCGTGGCGTTGTCGGAAGACAGCACCACGCCCACGGCTTTCAATCCGAGTTCGCTGTCGAAGCAGTCCTGGATGCGTCGCAGCATGGTGGCCAGTCCGTTCCGCGACGGCTTCAAATCGTTGAAATTCGGTAGTCCGGCAACTTCCGGTTGGATGCGTTGCAATAAATCGTCGGCGTTTCGGTAGCGTCGGTAGATTGTGGTCTTTGCTACCCCCGAACGTCGTGCGACCTCTTCGATGGTCACCGCTCCGATACCATCGGAAATCACTATCCCCAATGTGGCTTTCATGATTTTGCGGTCGGTTTGCTCCCGTAATCGCTCACGTCGGCCACGTACTGTGCCGACGTCTTCCTGCGTGGTTTTTTGCACCGTCTTCCGCGTGCCCTCTTGCGTGGTTCCGCCCATCATGCCGCGATCACTTTCGTGCTTTCCAGCTTGCTTACGTACCAATGGTTGAACTTGACCAGTGGAATGCGCAGTAGCAGGCCTATCAGCAGCAGCGGCGGAATGAACAGCAGTAGCGCGCCAATCGCAAACCAGTAATCGTTACTGTAGATTCCGCCGATCGCCGCGCGCATTGCTGTGATTGAATGCGTCGCAGGCAGGAACGGGCTGATGCCGCTGATGATTTTCGGCAGCACGGCCAGCGGATATGCGCCGTTCGCTCCGGAGATCTGCATGACGAGAAACAGCACGCCGATGGCTTTGCCGACGTTGCCGAAGCTGGCCACGAGCGTGTAGGTGAAGAACGAGAACACTAGGCTGCTCACCCAGCCGGACAGCATGAACAGCAGCGGATGCACCGCCTGGACATGGAGGAACAGCAGACTGCCTCCCAAGGAGAACGTGCTCTGCAATAGTCCGATCACGCCGAACACACCGTAATGTCCGAGAAACAGCTGATGCGGTTTCGGGTCGCCGAGTTCCTTGCGCACCTTACGCGAGACGGTGGTCTTGAGCGTCACTGCCATGAGCAGCGAACCGACCCACAGCGGCAGGATCGTGTAGAACGGTGCCATCTGCGAACCGAAGTTCTTGACTGGGAACACCGCGTTGCGTTTCACTTTTACAGGGGCTGCAAGCGCGGCGGCCAACGAGTCGGTATTATCGCTGAGCACATCTTTGACGGCGCTCATATCGCCGCTGTTCAGCGCATCGGTCAATGTTCCTGTGAATGCGCCCAGTTTTTTGCCCGCGCCGGCCAGACTATCGGCGGTGGAATCCAACACGCTGCTGATGGCGGTCAGATTCTTATCCGCGGTCTTGGTGGTGCCGTTCAGATTGCCCAGCGCGCCTTTCAGATCGGCCGCTGTGGCATTGAGCGCGGTGGTGGTGCTGGTAATGGACGTGGCGATATCGTCAAGTTGCGGTTTCAGTTGGCTCTCATAGTCGGTTTTGATGCCACTGACGGACGTTGCCGCCTGCTGCGCCAGTTTCTTGATCTCCGCACGTTCGGCCGTGGTATCGCTTACTTTGGCGTCGATGTTGTCGGCGCTGCCATTCAGCGCCGATGCTAGGTCGTTGAGCTGTGTGATGGTGGTGCCGACGTTGGTTTTGAGATGGTCGATGGCGTTCCTCACCGCTTCCGGCAGCTTTTCGTTTGCGCTGAGCGCGTCGAGCGAATCATAGATCTGCTGGTAGCTTTGCGCCTGCTTGCTGATGTTCGTGGCCTGGTTGCGTAATGCGTTGGCGGTGTTGCCGGCCTGCGTGCCCGCATTGCCGAATAGGCTGTCCACATCTGCTTCCATGGCTGTGAAGCTGTTGGCGGAATCAGTCAGAGCCGTGCCCAGCGCGGTGGTGCCGGTCTTCAACGCGCCCGTCAGATCCTCCACGCCGCTGCCGGCTTGCTTGAGTGTTGTTCCTGCGCTTTTCGCATTGCCGCTGACATTGGCGATCAGACCGTCGGAGGACTCAAGCAGATGCCGTGCGCTTTGTGTCAGCGTGCTGAACGTGCGGAGCGTTCCGGAAGCGTCGGTGAGCGTTTCCGCGAAGTCGCTGATATTGCCGTTGAACTGCGTGAGTTGTTCCTGCGCGGCTGGCTTGTCGAGTTGGTTGGCGAGCTGCGATGCCACACTCAGCGCGGTGCTGGTCAGTGTTTCGGAGAACGTCTCGTTGACCTGCGCGCTGACCGTATCGGCGCCTTGGCCTGTGATCTTCGGAGCCAAGGCGTTCTTCTTTTCATTGTTGTAGTAGGCGATTTCGGCGTGGTCGCCATCGGATGCGAAGAACGTCATCATACGGGTGCTGAAGTTCTTCGGAATCACCACAGCTGCGTAATATTCGCCGGATTTGGTGCCGTTGATGGCTTCTTTTTTGGTGGTGAAGGTCCAGTCGAGCTGATCGTTGGAACGCAGCGTGTTAACCACTTGGTCGCCGATGTTGATCTTCACTGGAATGAGGTCGGACCGGTATCCGTCGTCCTCATTGGCTACGGCGAATTTCAGATTGCCGGTATTGGCGAACGGGTCCCAGCTGGCGGCCACGTTGAACCATGTGAAGATGCCGGGGATCACAACGAGTCCGATGACGATGATGATGGAGACGACGTTGCTGGTGATTCGCCGGATGTCGCCGACGAACAGTTTCCAGATGGTTTTCATGCGTTGCTCCTTTCCTCGGTGTTTTCGGCGGTCTCGGTAGTCTCGGTGGTGTCCGTGGCGGCATCGTTCGCGGCGGCGCTTGGACCGGTCGTCTGCATTTTCTGCATTTTCTGCACCAGTATGGCGATTCCGTCATCTTCATTGTGGTTGACGCCCGTCACGTTTTCCGTCGTTTCTTTGATGACGCTGGTATTGCGATTATCGGATGTCGTGCGTTTGCCGCTGGTGCGTCTCCGCGTTTTGCGCAGCAGTCTGTTCCGCCGTTCCTGTTGCGCCCGCTTTTTGCGACGGATGCGTGCCGCTTGGCGCTCCACCAGCATGGATTGGATCGATTCATCGCTCAAATGGCCGAGCTCCACTTGACGGTTCAGATTATCGCGCATGTATTCGATGACCATGAGGAAGCCCATGATGAGCAGAATCCAGACGACCCACGTGGCCAGTACCACCACTTTCTCTCCGTTGGTGAACGAGAACACCGCCGCCAGAGTTACCGGAACTACGAATCCGATCACCAGAGCTCCGCGCTTGAGTTTCGGGTACAGTTCCGCGAACCGACTTGCGCGTTCCTCGATCACCTCGCGGTAGCCGCCTTTGTCGGCCAGCACCTGAATGGCTTGGGACATGTTGTATCCGCGTTCCGGAAGCTCCACTTCCTCGCCGATAATCATGTCGCTTTCCTTGATTTCGCGGGCGAACAGTCGGTTGAGGTTGACCAACAGAGGACGGACCGCCAGACCGATGACGAACGCCATGGCGGCAAACAGCAGCAGCGTGCCGATCGCCTTGGTCCAATGGCCGTCGTAGAAGCCGGCGATGGTCTCGCGGAATGCGTCTATCGAATAGCTGAATGGCACGAACGGATAGACCATGCGGAAGAACTTCGGCATCATCTCGATCGGATACAGGCCGGAAGCGCCTGGAATCTGCACGATCACCAACGCCACGCACAGGCCCTTGCCGATGTGCATGAACGTGGTGGACAGCGCGTACGTGATGCTCAGATATACCAGCGATGTGATCATGCCGGTCAGTATGAACAGTGGCGCGCAAGCCGTCTGCACGCCGAGTATCAGATCGCCAACGGTGCAGATCGCGCCTTGAATGACGCCCATCGTGCCGAGCAACAGGTATCGGGCCAGATACTTTTCGGTTGCGGTCGGATCGAGACCCTCAAGCCCCTCGTCGTCCACCTCCACTTTGCAGATCACCACAAAGGCGAACGCGCCCACCCACAGTGCCAGATTAGTCATCAGCGGAGCCATGCCGGAGCCGTAGGAGTTGACGGGATACACGTTCTTCGTGTCGATTACGGTCGGGGACTCCATGAACGAGGCGATCTTATCCGCGTCAAGCGAACCGCTGCCGGTCAACGATGCGAGCAGATCCGCAGTGCCCAGCGCCTTCAGGTCGGTGCTGACGGTGGTGAGCTTCGTCTCCATCTTCGCCAGCTGCTGGTCGGTTTGCTCAAGGCCGATGCGGGTGTCTGACGCCACTTGGTCGAGTTGGTCGAGCACGATGTTGGTTTGCCTGACCACGCTGTCCTGGCTGGTCACGGTGCCGGCAAGTGTTCCGGCCGTCCCAGCCAGCGAGCCCAGCGCGGAATTCAGTCGCGGCAGTGCGCCTGAATTGATGGCGTTGCGCGCCATGCCTGCGCTTTTGAGCGAGTTCTGCGTGCCTATGTTGAAATCGGTGGACAGTTTGGATACGCTGCCGGCTGTGGCCTGTGTGTTCTCGCTCAGGGTTTTGAGGTCGGCGAGTGTTCCGGCTGCCGTGTTGTTGGTATTCTCCAGTTTGCTGATGATTTGCTGGTATTGCGCGTTGTCGCTGGCGGATTTGAGCTTCTCGAGCAGTTTCGCATTGCTGTCGGTGATGTTTTGCATGCCGGTCACCGCCTGCTGTGCCGATCCACTTGCCGCGGATACCGCCGACGAGATCTGGTTGATGCTGGCTGTGGATTGCGCCGTCGCTTGGGAAACAAGTCCGGATCCGGTTTCCAGCGCGCTGTTGGCGTTGGACGAAAGCGTGTTGAGCTGGGTTTGCGCTGTGCCGATGGCGGTGGATGCGCCTGCTAGTCCTCTGCCTGCGCTCGCCGCGGCCAGCTGCACGTCGTTCAGGGCATTGCGTGCTGCTTTTGTCTGCTGTGGCACATTGGCTAACTGGGTGTCGAGATCCGCGATTGCGGAGCGGATCGTGCCTACGTTCCGCTTGGTGTTGTCGAGTTCGCCGATGGTTTCGTTGGCGATGGCGTTGGTGTTGCCGCTGATGGTGTCGTTGGCCGAGTTGACGGCTTTGACGAGCACGTCGCTGACGGTGGAGACGAAGGTGTTGTTGACGGTGCGGTCGACCACGGTCGCGCCTTGGTCGGTGATTTTCGGCGAAATCGGACTCGCCTTCTCGTTCACGTAATATTCGAGCGTGGGGCGATGCTTGCTGTTGGTGACGACGTTGGCCAGATCTTCGCTGAAGTCGGAAGGGATGACGATTGCGGCGTAGCAGTCGCCCGACTCCACCGCTTCCATCGCGTTGGCTTTGCCCATGAACTCCCAGCCGAGCTGGTCGTTGCTCTTCAGCGTGCCTTCGATTTGATCGCCGAGATTGACTTTGCCAAGCAGCGCGTTGTCTGTGCCTTCGTCCATGTTGGCCACGGCCACTTTGATGCTGTCCGTGTTGCCATAGGGATTCCAGAACCCGTAGATGTTGAACCATGCGTATAGCGGGGGAATGAGAATCAGGCCGATCATAATCACCCACGCGGCGGGTACGGTGACCAATCGTTTGAAGTCACGGCGCAGGATCTGCAGTACGTTGTGCATTGTCTCTCCGGGTTGGTGAATCATTCCTCTCATAGCGATACGTATTTCGTAGCGCTACGCGGTACGTATCGTATAACGCGCTCCGGGACAATCGCCATCGCGTTTCATGGATGACGGAAATCGGGTCGAGTACTGCGGCAAAGCCTCGGCAAAACCATCGCCGGCTGACGTAGCCCCTTCCGCTCACGTCCGTGACAAATCGCCATTTCTGTATGTCCGTGAGCGAAAGGTGGTAATAAATCGCTATTTTCCGTCCGTATTTATACCCCCATTCGCTCACGATGCGCTATGCATCGCCATTTCTTGCGGACGTGAGCGAAAGGTGGTGTGCGAATGGCGATTGCAGCCAGCTGACGTCCCCCTCTTTTGCTCGCGTCCGCCAATAATCGCACCTGAACCGCTTTTCTTGCGGCGGATATTGCCTACGTTTGGTAGCGTGGGCTGAAGGAAGGAGCGGCATATGAGCGAAACCGCACAATCTGAATCACGATCCGAGGATTCCGCCGCGGGCAAGACGGATGGAGAAATCAAGGCGATTGCCGCCGAAACCGAAATCGCGGCTATCGAAGAAGGCGGAAAGCAGGGCACTGGCGAAGTCGGCAATCCCGCTGACCGTCGTCTGCCGTTAATCGTTCGCATTTACGGCAGCGTCATGCTTATTGAAGGCGTGGTGACGCTGCCGTTCATTGTGTTGGCGTGCCTGTACTCGATTCGCGCGGTGTTTTCCGGCAAAGTGGCGTTCGATGCGCTCAGCCTCACCGCGATTCTGTCGGTGGTTCACGCGGCCGTGCTGCTGGTCGCCACCGCGTGTCTGGCGGTGTTCGGCGTGATGCTCATTATGAACAAGCGTCGGCATATCGCGCAATGGACGTATCTGATGATTCCGCTCACCCTTGCCGAAGGCTTGCTGTCGCTGGCATTGCAGGGACTTGGTGTGAATTTGATCGGCCCGGCTATCCAGCTTGTCGTGCTCATAGCCCTGCATGTCACTGCCGATCCGTCGCTGCGTGAGGAACGTCGTCTCCAGTTCGCGTTGCGACGTATGGATGCCCGTAGCGCATACGAAGACGCCGCTTCCCAGGGTATGGCTGGCCGCGATTTGACCGGCAAGGGCTATATTTCGCTGGATTTCTTCAATTTGTTCTGGTTGTTCGCCATCGGTTGTGTGTTCGGTTTGGTGATCGAAACCATCTACCATTTCATCCTGTTTGGCGAATACCAGGACCGTGCGGGCTTCCTATGGGGGCCGTTCTCGCCCATCTATGGTTTCGGCGTGGTGATCGTCACCGTGTTGCTCAACCATTTGTGGCAGTCGAATTGGTTGCTGATTTTCTGCTCAAGCGCGGTGATCGGTGGCGCGTTCGAATATTTCACCAGCTGGTTCATGCAGGCCGCGTTCGGTATTCGCGCATGGGATTACACGGGGCAATGGCTTTCGATTGACGGGCGTACATCCGGCAAATACATGTTCTTCTGGGGCGTCCTCGGCTTGGTTTGGGTCAAGTTGATTCTGCCGCGATTGTTGCGATTGATCCAGCGTATTCCGTGGAAGATTCGCTATTCGTTGACGCTGGTCTGTTTCATACTCATTTTCGTCGATGGCGTGATGACGCTGATGGCGCTTGACGCTTGGTATTCCCGCATGGCTGGGGTTGCGCAGAATTCGCCCGTTTCGCAGTTCTTCGCCACGTATTTCAATGACGATTTCATGGCCCACCGATTCCAGACCATGAAGATCGACCCGTCCACTGCCGGTCGTATGTAGGCTGGTTTTTGCGTTTTGCGGGTTTTGCTAAGCGGCTGGTCGGGCGATGTTCCGGCTGGCCGCTTTGCTTTGGGTGGCTGATTTTGAACGATTTCGGACGATTGCAGTGGGGTTTTGTTGCGGGTTTTGCCGCGGGGGATTTGATTCTTCCGGATTATTGCCGTTTGGGATTCGTGCCTTCCGGCTGTCTGGATGCTTGACTGCTGTTGCCGCGCCTACGCCGCGATGCTTTGCGCCAGCTGGCGGATGAGGTCGGGGCGATGTCCGCTCCATGAGGAATTCGGTGAGATGACGACCGGAATTTGCTTGAAGCCGGCGTCCTTGATCTGTTCGAATGTGGACGGATTCTGCGTCAAATCGACCGCCACGTACCGCACTCCCAGTTTGGAAAGCTCTTGTTCGGTGGCCTCGCATTGAGGATTGTTCGGATTGGTGAAGACGGTCACGGTCATTCTTTTCCTCCCTATGCAAATCGGCTTCCTTTGGTGTGGAAAGCCTTGTCGGCCACGTTTTTTGATTTTGCCTGGCTGAGCAGGCCGTTCATCAGTATACACTACCTGTAGTGGCGTTTCGTACGTTTGCCCACTGTATATAGTGGGGAATTTCCCGTAATACCGAATCTATACGAACAAATGTTCGATATATTCGAGTCTATCATTATCCTCGATTGCGCCACGCCGGTTGCATGCGTATGGTCCGTCCGCGAATCGCCCGCGGGCTGTTCGCTATTCATTTCGGAACACATATTGCGATTTCGCTCGTTTTCTTACGATTGTGAGCGAAAGGTGGTGCCGCATAGTGTGGTAGGGGGTATAAATCGCCTTATTTTCCATACTTTTCGGCGCACGTCGCGAAATAATCGACCGAAATTGCGATTCGTGAGCGAAAGAGGGTGCGCGATATGGTGCGTTCCGTATTGAAGTGCTGAGACCTCATCCCGAAACAAATGAAAAAGTCCTGAGAACCATCGGCTTCCAGGACTTCGAACCTGTGCCCCCCGTGGGATTCGAACCCACAACCCACGACTTAAAAGGACGCTGCTCTAACCGTTGAGCTAGAGGGGCAACAGTGAGACAGTATACAGCATATTTATGCAAAACGCCACACGAATCAGTTGTAAGTAACGAAAAACGTGGATTATCACCAAGTCATCGCCGAATCATCATCGAATTCTCGCGAATCGCAATATCATTTCTGCATATCTGCTCGTACAGTGGAACGCATGTCATGTACCACGATTCTTGTAGGCAAGAAAGCCAGCTACGACGGCTCCACCATCATCGCACGCGACGATGATTCCGGTTCCGGCCGTTACGACCCCAAGAAATTCATTGCGGTCGCACCGCAAGACCAACCGCGGCATTACCGCAGTGTGCTCAGTCATGTCGAAATCGACCTTCCCGACAATCCATGCCGATACAGCATCGTGCCGAACGTGCTGCCGAATCGCGGAATCCTTGCGGAAGCGGGCGTGAGCGAACGCAACGTGGCCATGAGCGCCACCGAAAC
>ENA-OURV01002907-OURV01002907.1-human-gut-metagenome-genome-assembly--contig:-NODE-2907-length-11281-cov-5.738553_pt1 | contig 11281 bp, 8 predicted proteins | sample MGYA00242141_ERZ509072 | MGnify/ENA primary metagenome ERZ509072 (study PRJEB26280, sample SAMEA2338763) | human gut metagenome | biome: human gut; feature: human-associated habitat; material: faeces... | reverse complement strand
GGCACACCTACCTTTGCCGCCTTGCGGCGGCAAAGGCGCGATTTGATAATCGCCACTCGACCAGCGCACCAACCCCTACCCTCACTGCTGTCAGCGGCAGCGGCGCAAGCGGTACAAGCGATCCCTGAACCGACAACAATGTCACCCGCCGCACCAATTCCGCGAGATCAGCACCGCCAAATTTGCACTTGCCCTCCCCGCGCCAAGGGGTCCTTAGACCGTAGGTCTAAGCGACTTTCTTTCCCACATTTCTTTCTTCGCAGAAAGAAATGTGGCCGCCGGAGGCCGCCTCCCCGTCAGGGGAAAATCGACTCGCCGCCGCAGCGGTGTAAGCGTAGCATTTGTCTCCGCCTGGGATAGTTTCGCGCCCCGGCGCGAGCGCTTTCTTTGTCTCCGACGGCCCCATTTCTTCCAACAGCGGAAGAAATGGGGGAAAGAACGCCGGCAGAAACTGCGTTTCTGCACTTCCTCAGCGCGCTATACCCGGCAGTGATTTGCTGCGTATTCTCGCGGACATAGCCTTTCATCACCGTTGTCGGTCAAAAGGACTGCGTGTACGTTCACCGGCGCGGAGGCTGACGCGGCCGCTTGCCCCAGCCACGGTAGACGTGTTTCGCTCCTACCGCCATCCCCCAAAGCCTTCCCCTCGCGGGGTCCGTGTTGCTGAATGACACGCCTCCGTTAGCCTTCCCCTTGAGGGGTCGCGGTGTTGAATGACGCACGCCCTCAAGCCTTCCCCTTGAGGGGAAGGTGGCGCGCAGCGCCGGATGAGGTGTCCTTCGTCCCCCATCCCGCCGCAGCGTCAAGCCTTCCCCCTGGGGGGTTCGCGGTATTGAATGACAGGCCGGTGGCCTGTCAGACCCGCGGACCGACCCGCAGGGAGACAGGTGCCCCCATATCCCGGCGGCGTTAGCCGCCACCTACCCATTGCGGTGCTTCGCGCCGCAATGGGCGCGATTTGATAATCGCCACTCGACCAGCGCACCAACCCCTACCCTCGCTGTTGTCAGCGGCAGCGGCGCAGGAGGTACAAGCAGTCCCCCGAACCGACAACGATACCCGCCGTACTAATTCCGCGAGATCAGCACCGCCAATTTTGCATGACCCATAGCGCGCCAAGGGGTCCTTAGACCGTAGGTCTAAGTGGTTTTCTTTGGTACCTTTCTTTTTACAAAAAAAGAAAGGTACTCGTGCCGGAGCACGAAACTCCCCATCCCGCGCCCGCAGGCGCTATGCCTGTTCGCCGCTGTCCGTTTTCCCTCACGTAACCGGCGTTTTCCTGATCGTTGTCGTTCCGCCGACTGTGCCAGCACAGCTTTCCGCTGCCGCTGCCTGCTACTACGGCAAAAATTATTCGTTCTGCCGTGTCGCAGGCTAAGAAATAATTATATCCTGTGCCCAACGGGCACACCTACCTTTGCCGCCTTGCGGCGGCAAAGGCGCGATTTGATAATCGCCAACCCGGTAGAAGCAAATACCCCTACCGTGGCTGGGCAAGCGGTCGCGGAAGCCTCCGCGCCGGTGAACGCAGGCACAGTCCTTTTGACCGACAGTGATGACCGCTGCACCCCGCCCGCGAGTACACACTGTCAAATTCGCACCTGCTGTCCCCGCGCCAAGGAAGTCTTGAAACGTAGTTTCAAGCGGCTTTCTTTGGTAGCTTTCTTTCAACGATGAAAGAAAGCTACTCGCGCCAGGGGGCGCGAAACTCCCCATTCCGGCACACAAAAAAACAGCCCTCCGGCCACCGCCGGAGGGCTGTTTTTCACAGATGATATTCCTGCTTGTACTCCTCATAGTACCGCGCGAAGGAACTGGACTTCATGGCCCGGACACTGTTCAGATACTCATGGGTGTCGAAGGAGTCGGACTCCAGCTCGATAATGGCCACGGCGATGTTGGAGCAGTGGTCCGCCACGCGCTCGTAGTTGGTCAGCAGGTCGTTGAACACGAACCCCTGGTTCAGCGTGCAGCTGCCGGACTGCAATCGGTCCACGTGGTGGGACTTCATCTCGTCGCACAGGCCGTCGATGATCTCCTCCAGCGGCTCCACCCGGGCGGCTCGCTGGGGATCGTTTTCCACAAAGGCGCCCACGGCGATGGATAGTATCTCCCGGACGGCGGACTCTATCACGTCCAGCTCATGACAGGCCTCAGGGGAGAATTGCAGATCCTTGTCGTGTATCTCCTTGGCGGCCTCCGAAATATTCAGTGCGTGGTCGGAGATACGCTCAAAATCGGAGATGGTGTGCAGGTATTTGCTGACCTCCTCGCTCTGGGATTGAGACAGGGACTTGCTGGTGATCTTCATCAGATAGGTGCCCAGCTTGTCCTCGTAGCGGTCGATAACGGACTCCGTTTCACCCACCATGCGGAAATCCTTGTCGGACCAGCGGTTCCGCAGGCCAACGGCCATCAGCAGGTTGCCCTCGGCCCGTTCGGCCATGGAGTTGGTCACCAGCCGGCTCTGCTCGATGGACAGCGCCGGGTGCTGCAAAAAGCGCTCCTCCAGCCGGTCCATCTCCTGTTCCTCGGCGGCGGAGCCGTCGTCGGGGAACAGCAGCTCCACCATGTGCTCCATCAGCCCGATGCAGGGCAGCAGCACGATCACGGTGGCCAGGCGGAACAGGGTGTTCATCAGTGCGATGGACACAGAGGACATGACCGCGTCCAAAAAGGTGAAGTGGATAATGGCGTTGGCGCCGTAGAACAGCAGCGCCCAGATCAGCACGCCCAGCACGTCGATCAGCAGATAGATAAAGGCGGTGCGCTTGCCGTTGAGGTTGGCGCCCAGGGCGGACAGCAGCACAGGCACCGCCGCGCCGATGGCGATGCCCATGACGATGGGCAGAGCCACCTCAAAGGTGACAGCGCCGGTAATGGCCAGCGCCTGCAAAATACCCACCGCGGCGGAGGCGCTCTGCAAAACGCTGGTGAACGCCAGACCCACCAGAATACCTAAAATGGGGTTGGAGAAGCTGGTCAGGATGCGGATAAAGGCCTCGCTCTCCCGCAGGGGGGACACCGCGCCGGACATGGCGGACATACCGTACATCAGCACCGCGAAGCCCAGCAGGATCTCGCCCACATAGCGGTTGCTGGTCTTGCCGGTGAACATCCGCAGGATGATGCCGACCACGGCCACGATGCCGGTGAGCACCTCGGTGCTCAGCAGCTGCACCACGCCGCTGCCGCCCTCCAGGGAAGACAGGCACAGGATCCACCCGGTGACGCTGGTGCCCAGTATGGCGCCCATGATCACGCCGATGGCCTGCTTGACCTTCATCATGCCGGAGTTGACGAAGCCCACCACCATCACAGAGGTGGCGGAGGAGGACTGGATCACGGCGGTGACGCCGGTGCCCAGCAGTACGCCCTTCAGCGGTGTGCTGCTCAGCTTGTAGAGCACCAGCTCCAGGCGGCTGCCGGCGACCTTTTTCAGGCCCTCGCCCATCAGGGACATACCGAACAAAAACAGTGCGATACCACCCAGCAGCGATATGACGTCCGCAACGCTCATGGCCCATTCCCTCCCATGATAAAATCTTCTTATAGGTAGTATAACAGGTACAGGTGGTATTTGTCGACTGAAACTGAAAAAAAGTCGGTAGAAATTTTAGGTTTTTCTTAAACACCCCTTGTGGTTCTTGTCAAAGAGAGCAGCTTCGGGTATAATGACAGTTACAAAAAAAGCACAGTAAGGATACAATAAGGTATACAATGAAGTAAAGTGAAGGAACGTATATGTTTAAGCATTGTGTCATCGTTTTTTTCGTCTCCATGGTGCCGTTGATCGAGCTGCGGGGCGCGATCCCCTACGGCGTGGCTTTCGATCTGCCCCTGTGGCTGACGTATCTGATCGCCATCGCGGGCAATATGCTGCCTGTTCCTGTCATTTATTTTTTTGCACGAAAAGTGCTTGTATGGGGGAGAGATAAGAGATATATAGGAAAATTCTTCACTTTTTGCCTGGAAAAAGGGGAGAAAGCCGGGCGTAAGCTCCAGGCCAAAGCCGGCCGCGGACTGTACTGGGCGCTGCTGCTGTTCGTAGGGATCCCCCTGCCGGGCACCGGCGCCTGGACCGGCACTCTTGCCGCCAGCCTGCTTGATATGGATTTCAAAAAAAGCACCCTCGCCTGCGCCGCCGGCGTCCTCCTGGCCGGTGCCATCATGGGCGGCTTGAGCCTGTTGGGCGTCAGTGCTTTCGGCGGGTAAATTTGTCTTGCAATCGCCGGCCATTTACGGTATAATGTGCGGGTAATATCTGCCGGTGTGATGGAATTGGTAGACGTAGTGGACTCAAAATCCACCGCTGGCGACAGCGTACCGGTTCGAGTCCGGTCACCGGCACCAAAAAAGAGACATCCGTGAGGATGTCTCTTTTTTTGCCGCTGATAGAAGGGTATATACGAATTTGGAAAAAATTACCAATATATCAATAGCTGCTTGACATTTCGCCGTAAGAATATATAATAGATACACGAACCAGCAGTGGTACCACTGCTCTTTGTTTCAATTGTGCATTGAAACAAAGAGGTCTGTACAATGGGAAAGGAGGAGAAAATGAGGAGGATAAGCTGTTTTTTACTAATGCTTACCCTACTGCTGACAACGGCCGTTGTTGCGTGGGGGACAGTGCCGACTGATGGGGAGGTGACTCCGAGTTTGGTGAATGTGTCTCGATCCAAGACAGCCACCGTACTGGATAAGGACTATCGGTCCACCGTTACGTTGTCGCTTCCCAGCGCAGAGGAAAAACTGGCCAGCGATGTGGTCTTTGTGCTGGACAAATCTACAAGCGCAAAATTGGAGAATAAGGCGTTAAAGCTTCTTGCCGACCTGAAGGAAGAGGTGATGGAACGCGGTGTGATGGTCAAGGTCGGCGTTGTTATTTTCAATCGGAAGGCAAATGTTGCGTTCCCGCTTACGGAGCTTACAAAGGAAAACTATGCTACCATTGAGGCTGCGATAAGGAAAACTATATCCAGCGGCAGCAATACGCATGCGGGACTTCTTGCGGGCAAGAAAATGCTCGATGGCGATACGGCGGTCGAGCCGCACCGCAAGCATCTGATATTTGTCAGTGACGGCGTTACCTATCAGTTCTGCAAGGGGGATGATCATACTACCCCGTATACGCGCAGCTTTGATGGCAACCTAATCTCGAATGGTGTTAACCAGTGCGGTACGCTAAGTGAGTTGAACGTGCAGTACGGGTACAGTGACGAAGAGGCAGGAACGTTTATTCCCAAGGGCTGCATCAATGCCTGGATGAGCGATATTGCCCGAAGAATGGAGACAGACAATGACAACGAGAATTGGGACTACCCATATACTGGGCAGGCTCCGACCGATAATAGCAAACTGCTGCAGAACAAGGAAAACGTTTCAAATGTGGAGAAAGCCCTGCACCTGACAGAGAGTACCTACAAAGCGATGCAGGAGAGTGGCTATCAGTGCCATGCCGTGTTGGCAAGGGAAATACGGCAGTGGGGTACCGCCTTTATGAACAGACTGGCGGGAGGGAGAGCAGTCGATTTTAACTCAATCCAACATAAAGTCCTCTACGCTGTTGATAAGGGTTCCGCTGTGGAGGATACTGTCGGCAAGAGTTTCGATCTCGTTCCCGGCACGTTTTGTCTCACCGTTGGCGGGCAAAAACTGCGATATGAGCAGGATGGAAATGTGACCTACTTCGGCGGCGACCAGAATGAGAGGAATTACCGCTTCAAGATAGAGTACGACGGTGCCGCCGACAGCTTCACATGGGAAATCAACGAACCGGTCTCCAACTTTGCCCCGGTCAAGCTTTCCTACACTGTAAAGCTCGCCGGTACGCCCGCCGCCGGCACCCACGGTGTGATGGATCTGAATGGGGACGGTTATGTGGATGACACCACCACACTCGTAGACGTGTCAAAGGCGCTTTATACCAATGAGAGCGCGATCTTGACACCGGTAGCCACAGACGGTGAGCAGGGTGAGGCTCTGGAGTTCCCCAAGCCCTCCGTGTCCTACACGGCGGCCGCCTATTACTACAGCGAGCCCCCTGCACCTGTGAAAAGGACGGTCAGCCCCACGACCTTTGACGCGGGAATTGCCGTATACGTTGAGGTCGCCGCCCTGTCGCTGGCCGGCGCGGTAAAACTGTGCGGGAGGCGTGGCCGCCGCGATGCCTAAGAGGATATCCCTCCCACGGCTGATGTCTTCCTCCCTGCACCGGCAGGGGAATACAGAGAGCACCCCGAAAGGGGTGCTCTCTGCGTCCGGCATTAATTTGCCGTTTATTTACGATTTTCCCTCTACCAAAGCGGTGCAAGATGTGGTATGATATTTAAGTGAGAGTATGACCCGGAGGGAGGTGCTGCTGTATGCGGCGTTTGAAACGGTATATCTGCCTGGTCGGGCTGCTGGCGCTGCTGGCAGCGGCATTGACCGGCTGCGGTTTCTCTGACGATTCAGTGGAGGAACTGTTTACCCTGCCGCGAATGGCGGAGGAGTACACCGGCCTGACCCAGGAGCTGGAGGCACTGATCACACAGGGTTATGAGTACGCCTCGCCTACCGGCGGGCGGAATATCCAGTCGGTGCAGATGGCTGACTTGGACGGCGACGGGCAGCAGGAGGCCCTGGCCTTTTTCCGCATGAGCAGCGACGAAAAGCCGCTGAAAATATTTGTATTTAAGATCGAGGGCGACAGCTATGCCCGCTACTGCACCATCGAGAGCAGCGGCACCGCCATCGACAGCGTATACTATCAGGACCTGAACGGCGACGGTCGGCGTGAGCTGATCGTGGGCTGGCGTATCAGCGCCGAGGTGCAGACCGTGGCGGTGTACACCGTGGCGCGGGAGCCAGTGGCGCTGATGTCCAGCGGCTACACGCGCTTTACCATACAGGATCTAAATGGTGACGGTATCCCCAGCCTGCTGGTGCTTCGCACCGACGCGGACAGCCAGCCGGTGGCGGAGTTCTACGGCTGGCAGGATGAGCAGATGGGCGTGGCCTACCGCTGCGTGCTGTCCAGCACCATGGCCTCGGTGAACCGGGGCAGCCTGGTCAGCGGTCGGCTGGATGCCGACACGCCGGCGCTGTATATCACCGGTGTGGACGAGCAGGGTATGGCCGCCACGGATATTCTGGTGTTCCGCCAGGATCTGGGGCTGGTGAATCTGGCACTCAGCGGCAGCAGCACCGGCGTGTCCAACGCCGTGTTTCCCTATCGTCAGCTGCTGCCCCAGGATATCAACGGCGACGGGATCATCGAGCTGCCCAGTCCGGACACCAGTTGGACAGCGGAGCAGACGGACGGTCTGGTCAGTTGGCTTTGCTGCAACGGCGACGGGCAGTTGTCCACCGTGGCCAAGACGTACCACAGCCTGTCCTGCGGGTGGTATTTCACCATACCGGAGAGCTGGTGGGACTGGAGCGTGGAGACCGCCACCACCAGCATCAGCAATGAAAATCAGTTCAGCCTGGCGATCAACGGGGATCCGGTGCTGAGCCTGTACACCATCACCGGTGAGAACCGGGAGAACCGCGGCCGCATGGGCAAGAGGGTGCTGCTGCGCCGCCAGACAGCCACCATCTACGCCGGTGAACTGAATGACGCGGCGGCCTATTACGGAATGGATGAGGATCTGCTGCGCCGCAGCTTCAGCCTCATCGTAGGCAGCTGGAGCAACTGACAAGGAGGGGACTGCCATGAAAAAGGTACTGGTACTGGAGGACGAGTCCAGCATCCGCAGCTTTATCGTTATCAATCTCCGCCGCGCCGGCTACGAGGTGGTGGAGGCGGAAACAGGCGAGGAGGCACTGGAAAAGCTGAAGATCCACAGCGATGTCCGAGTGGCGTTGCTGGACATTATGCTGCCCGGTATCGATGGGTTTGAGGTTTGCCGCCGTATCCGCGCCACCAACGCTGCCATCGGCATCATTATGCTTACAGCACGGTCCCAGGAAATGGACAAGGTGACGGGATTGATGACCGGTGCCGACGACTATGTGACAAAGCCCTTCTCCCCGGCGGAACTGACCGCCCGCGTGGATGCGCTGATGCGCCGATCCGGCGGCGGTGTCGTGGACGCCGGTGAGATCGACCAGCCGCCCTTCCTGCTGAACACCCGCAACCGTACTCTGGAGAAGAACGGTCAGCGGATCAAGCTCACCCAGGTGGAGTACGCCATCATGAAGATGTTTATGGAGAACCCCGGCAAGGCGCTCTCCCGCGAGGAGATCCTGGACTTGGTCTGGGGCCACGACTATTTCGGTGAGCTCAAGATCGTGGACGTGAATATCCGGCGCCTGCGGCTGAAGATCGAGGACAATGCCACGAACCCAACCTATATTACGACGATCTGGGGTTTCGGCTACAAATGGGGGCTGTGACAGCGGATCTTTTCCGCCAGTACTTCGTTGCAGCGGCTTGACGTACACACAGTACGCCTGCGCCGCTGTGGCTCGTCCTGGGAAAAAAGTCTCTCGCTGTCAGATTTTACGCCGCGCCCGTGGGTGCGCTATGCCTTATTTTGCGAAGAAAGGAGATGAGCGCCTTGGCAGGAAAGAAGCATAAGGTGCAGGGCCTGCGCCGCCGGTGGCTCACCGGCAGCATGGGGCCGGTGCTGGTCATATTGCTGCTGGTGGGCGTGCTCATCTCTGTGGGTTTTGCCAGCAACTACTACAACAGTGCGCGCTCTACCCTGCGGGCCAAGGCCGCGGCGGGCGCGGACTATTTCAACACCTATGTGATGACCAGCTATCGGGAGTATTACCGCAGCGCGACGATCTACGCCGCCGCCTTTGACGACAGCGACAAGATCGAGCTGCAGTTCCTCAACAGCTCTGGCCGCGTGGAGGTCACGACCCGGGGCGTCACCACCGGCACCTACCCCAGCACGCCGGAAATACTGCGGGCGCTGGAAAGCGGCACGGTGCAGGACTACATCGGCCGTGACAGCGTCACCGGGGAGCGCATCCTGGCGGTGTCCGGCCTGCTGAAGTTCAACGGCCAGGTGGTGGGCGTTATGCGCTACGTTACCGCTATTGGGAATATCGACCGGCAGGTGCTTCTGACGGTCCTGCTGGTGGCCGGCGTCATGCTGGCGGTGGTAGGATTGATCGTCATGTCCAGCATGATCTTCATCAACAATGTGGTGGCCCCTGTGTCCGCCGTGTCAGAGGCGGCCAAGAGTATCTCCGGCGGCAGCTACGGCGTGCAGATACCCAACAAGTACTCCGACGAAATGGGCGAGCTGGTGGACAACATCAACGATATGTCCCGCAAGATCGGCGAGAGCGAACGAATGAAGTCCGAGTTCATCTCCTCGGTGTCCCATGAGCTGCGGACACCACTGACGGCGATCAACGGCTGGGGCGAAACGCTGTTGGCAGACGAGTCCAACGACGTGCAGCAGATCAAGCGCGGCGTGCAGATCATGGTGAAGGAGTCCCGTCGCCTGACCAATATGGTGGAGGAACTGCTGCAATTTTCCCGCCTGGAGGATGGGCGCTTCACCCTGCAGGTGGAGGACACCGATCTGCAGGCGGAACTGGAGGACGCGGTGTACAGCTATCGGGAGCTGTTTCGTCAGGACGGCATTGCTCTGGAGTACTCCAGTGATCGGGCGGAGTACGGCGAGGTCATCTCCGGCGACCCGGAACGCCTGAAGCAGGTATTCTGCAATCTGCTGGACAATGCGGCCAAGCACGGCGGCAGCGGCAAGCGCATCGCTGTGCATCTGAGCCAGCAGGAAGGGGAGTATGTGATCACCATCCGGGACTTCGGCCCCGGCATACCGGAAGCGGAGTTGCCCTATGTGAAGCAGAAATTCTATAAGGGCTCATCCAAGGCTCGGGGCAGCGGCATCGGTCTGGCGGTCTGCGACGAGATCGTCCAGCGCCACGGCGGACGACTGGACATCGCCAACGCCGAGGGCGGCGGCACCGTAGTTACGGTGTATTTGCCGCTGAAAAAGCAGGCTGAACAGGAATTGTAAAAAAACAGAAAAAACTCGAACAAGTGTTGCATTTTATTGCGAGCTGTGCTATGCTTGCGTCAGAAAGGAATTCAGCAGACCTATGGAAAAGAAAAAGGGTGCTTTCCGTACCAGTATTGGCGGACAGGCGCTGATCGAGGGAATACTTATGCGTGGCCCGGAGAAGGACGCAATTGTGGTCCGTTCACCGGAGGGCCTGGTCACCAAGGTCACCCAGCGCAAATTCGTCAAGGCCAACTACCCCATTTTGGGCGTTCCCATTCTGCGGGGCGCGGTGACGTTCATCGGCTCCATGATCACCGGCGTTAAGGCACTGATGTTCTCGGCGGATTACTTCCCGGAGGACGAGAATGCCAAGCCGGACAAGCTGGAGGAATGGCTCAACAAGCACGTGCCGGCGGAGAAACTGCAATCGCTGCTGGTGGGCTTTTCAGTGGTGCTGAGCATCGGCTTGATGCTGGTGCTGTTCATGCTGCTGCCTACGTTTCTGGCGGGGCTGTTCCACGCCACAAGCCCAGCGATCCACAATTTGATTGAGGGCGTGGTCAAGATCCTGGTGCTGCTGGCGTACATGATCCTCTGCTCCAGACAGAAGGACGTATACCGGGTGTTCTGCTACCACGGTGCGGAGCACAAGACCATTTTCTGCTATGAGGCGGGATTGCCGCTGACGGTGGAGAACGTTCGTATCCAGCCCCGGCACCACCCCCGCTGCGGTACCAGCTTCCTGTTTGTGGTCATCATCGTGTCCATCATTGTCTCCAGCCTGGTGTTCCCCTACATCAACTGGCAGAGCGTGTGGGTCCGTGTGGGCGTGAAGCTGCTGCTGCTGGTGCCCGTAGTGGGCATTACCTATGAGTTCAACCGCCTGGTGGGGGCGCACGACAATGCGCTGACGCGCGTCCTCTCTGCCCCCGGCATGTGGCTGCAGAACTTTACGACCCACGAGCCGGACGACAGCATGATCGAGGTGGCGATCGAGGCCATGAAGCTGGTCATTCCGGAGGAGAAGGGCACCGACACCTGGTGAACCGGGGTCGCGCAGCGGGGCGCAAAACAGCGGAGAGCGCCGAAAAATACCGAAGAAAGTGAAAACGGTACGTATTATGGCGATCACATATAACAATTTGTATTTGGACGTGCGGCAGCAATTCCTGCGGGCAGGACTGCCCGATCCCACGCTGGAGTCCCGGGAGTTGGTATGCTGCGCCTCCGGGAAGTCCCGGGAGGCGTTGAGCCGGGATGGCCGGCTGTACGTGCCGGAGTCGGTGGAACAGCAGGTGCGC